>Ga0247832_1001131_pt1 | contig 49357 bp, 29 predicted proteins | sample LaCruzMarch2015__10_FD_192407 | JGI IMG/M metagenome (GOLD analysis project Ga0247832, IMG submission 192407) | Freshwater microbial communities from meromictic Lake La Cruz, Castile-La Mancha, Spain - LaCruzMarch2015_4m | ecosystem: Environmental > Aquatic > Freshwater > Lake | place: Spain... | reverse complement strand
GCAGAATGCTTAAAGGCATTCTCCACTAATGGTTGCAACAACATTGGGGGCACGAGTGTTTTAGTTGCGTCAATTTCTGGTGATACTTCAATAGTAAAATTTATTGGTTCTTGTTGGTTTAAAGATTCTAATTCAACATACAACTGAATAGCTATTAATTCTTGATCCATTTCTACCCAAGAGTTTCTGGTGTGCTCTACGGTAATTCTTAATAAATTTGCAAATTTTGATAAATAACTAGCTGCTTTATCTGGCATTTTCTCATAAATAAAACGATTAATTCCATTTAATGCATTATAAATAAAATGGGTATTAATTTGGGAACGCAGCGCTTTCATTTCAAAATCTGAAAGCAAGTATTTAAGTGAATTTTCTTTTTGCTTTCGCAATTTATTTCGTTGGAAAATATAAAGTGAAGCCAAAGCAATAACAAGAAAACCAAATAGTAATGCAAAGTTTCTTTGTGTAATTTTCTCGTCAATCTTCTTAGCAGCTTGCAGATTTCTAATTTGTTGCTCTTTAATTAATTTTTGTTCCTTTAATTGGAATTCAAATTGCATTTTTTGCTGCTGAACAGTTTTATTTTGTTCCTCTTTATTAATTATTTCTTTATTCTTGTTAGACACTTCATAATAATATAATGCTTTCTTTGAATTCCCCTCTGCTTTATAACATTCATATAAGTTATGGGCTATTGAAATAATCAACTTAGCGTCTCCAATTTCCTGTATTGTAGCAAAAAGTGGTTCCATTAAATCCTTTGCTTCACTTGTTCGGCCATTTTCAAAAATATTGCATGCTAAGCCATACTTTGAGCTTACAATTCCAATTTCATCTTTAAGCTCTTCTCTTAATGCTAAACTTTGTTTAAAATATTTATTAGATTCTTCATAATTCTTGGTTTTAGCTTGAATTTCTCCTAAGTTAAAATAAACCAAAGCCAAAAGATTCAATTGTCCATTTTTCTTAGAAATATTCTCAGCCAACTTAAAGAAATAAATACTTGAGTCTACTTTATTTTGGTCGCTAAGCACATTCCCCAAATTTATATAAGTATGCGGTAAATTAAGAGTATCATTCAATTTCTCTCTTATATTTTTCACTTCTAATAAGTTTTCTTTAGTTAAATTTATAAGTCCCAAATCAGAATAAACGTTACTTATATTATTCAATGTCTTACAAACCTCAGACTCCATATTATTTTTTTTCTGATAGGCTAAAACTAAATGATAATAATTAAGTGATAATTGATAATTTCCCAATTTATAATGAATACTGGCTAAATTTCCATAACCTCTGTTCAATGCGGCAGTATCTTTAAATTCTTTCGAAAGAGCAATACATTGTTCGAAGTTTGTCTTTGCTTCATTTAAATTCCCTTTATACAAAAATGCAATCCCTTTGGTGCCGTATGAATTGATTGACCACTTTCTAAGTTTCTTGCTATTTGTAAAAGCAAGAATTTGGTCTAAGAGAATAATTGCGCTATCTGGCTTATTGGGCAGGTAAAACTTCTTTGCTAGCGAATGACCTGCTTTAATTCTTTGTGTGTCGCTATATTGGATATTTCGAAATGAACGCTCCAAAGAATCTTTCTCATTTTGAGAAATTGCCTTTATTGATAATATTATCAATAAATTAAATAACAACAAATTTTTATTCATTTAAAACGCCTTTTTTAGTGGAAATAATTAATGTAGATATTGTTGATAATCCAAAAATAGTATCTTTTTGAAAAACTTCGAATGAGGAGTGTGTTTTTTCTTGATGCTCCAATATCAAAAGTCGCTCATTAATAATTTTTGTTGCCAATGATAACCCTTCATTCTTATTTATCAATTTTCTATTTAGACTTGGCCCATTATCTATGATTGAGATAGACAATTTACTTTCAGTTAAATCTATAAATATTCCTAGTTTAAATTCCTTTGAATTAAGCCAACTCGAATGTTTAAAAGCATTTTCTACTAATGGTTGCAATAACATTGGAGGAATTAAAGTAGTTGATATGTCTATTTCAGGCGATACTTGGATACTAAAATTTATTGGGTCTTCTTGATTTAAAGATTCTAAATCCACATAAAGCTGTATGGCATTAAGCTCTTGCTCCATATCTACCCACGAATTTCTTGTATGTTCAACAGTAATTCGAAGTAGATTTGCAAATTTTGATAAATAACTGGATGCTTTATCGGGCATTTTCTCATAGATAAAACGATTTATTCCATTTAATGCATTATAAATAAAATGGGTGTTTATCTGAGCTCTTAGGGCTTTCATTTCAAATTCCGAAAGCATATATTGCATTGTTTTTGACTTTTCTGATTTTAATAATTGTTGTTTCTGAATTCTTAAAACTATGAATATAATTATAGTAATTAAGACTATTAAAGAAATAACCTTAAAAGAATTTTTTTGATAAAAATATGGTGATTTATAAATTGTAATTTCACCAACATTTCCCCAATTATCATACACTGTAATTTTCTGTACCCCAGGTTTAATGTTACTTAAAGATATTTCGTTAATAGATGTCACGTATGCAGACTTTCCTTCACTGTCTTTGATTTCTACTTGAAATGTATTTTCTTTTTCCGGAAGAAAATTTAACGGACTAAAATTAAAAGAAAGATAATTGCAGTTTCGTTCTAAAATAATTGAATCATTTAACTCTCTAAATTCTGCATTTGATTTAAAGGAAGAAAACTTTATAGGTTTTTTATTTCTTTGTTTTGCAAATACTTTAGAAGTATTTAATAATACAAACCAATCTGAATTAAATCCTACACTTATATAAGAACTATCAATATAAGAAATACATGAAACTTCAATATTAGGTAAACCTTCTTTTTGAGAAAATGACTTTACTATATTATTTTCGAGATTTATGCATGAGACACCTTCATTTGAAGAAATCCAAACATTTTTAAAATTATCTATAATAATTTTGTTGCAATTATCCGCTACTAGTTTATGAAATGAATTTAATACATAATAAGCCTCAAAATTATTTGCATCAATAATTGTTAAGCCTCTTGTTGACGTTATAAATAAATATTTATTATTTATTACTTTAATTTTAGAGGCATACTTTGGAAAAGGATAATCTTTCATTTTTCCTTCCCCAAATTCAATAGTTTCAAATTTTCTAGACAAATAACTGTATTTTGTAAGTCCGTAATTTTGGCTTTCATGCCCATTACCCCTTAAAAAATAAATATCTCCATTCTCAGCAATTGATAAATCTATAATATTGTCACTAAGCCTTAATTTCAATTCAGGATTAATCTCTGAAATTTTTATAAACTTATAGTTAAATGATTCAGGATTAATTTTTAAAATACCATTAGCCGATGCTGCCCAGATGATTCCATCAATATTTTCAGCTACTGCATAAAAATAATTAGGATTTACTAAAGAATATGTATTTCCTGATGGTCTAATTGAAGTTGCTTGTTTATCATGATACCTTTTATAAAATAATCCATGACTAGATGCTATAAGTAAAGTACTATCTCGTGTATAACTTAATTTTCTGATATGAATTCTAAGATTATCGTTATGAGAATCTAATATCTTATCTTCATATTTTGAAACTGTTCTGCTCTTTAAATTATACTTAAAAAGCCCGCAGGTCCATGTAGATATTAATAATTCATCACTTTGTTCCCTTGATTTAATAATATCTGTTACGTCTGTTAAACAACTACCACTTTTTATTTCATTTAATTTATAAGTTTCAAGAAATTGCTTTCTTTTATCCAGCTTATATAAACCATAAGCACCACCAATCCATAAGATATCATTGTCAATAAGCATACAGTTAATTTTGCCTGTTGGCGATGTTGTACCTTGAAGACCTAAATCCACTAAAAAGGTAAATTTTTTTTGAATTGTATCAAAAACACCCATCCCTTTGTCGTGAGTACCAATCCAGAATTTACCATCAAAAAACCCTACATCTCCAACTACATTATACGCTCCGTAACCTGCAAACTGCGGTTGATGAAGATAAGATTGAGAATGACCTGATTTGATATCCATACTTTTAAGTCCGTTTGCCCATCCTCCAAACCAAATTTTACCCTTATCATCAAACTTAATTTTCATTGCATCATTGAGCCAATCATTATTTTTTCTGTAGGGAGGATTATCGTCTTTATAAACACTAAAGGTCAAATCTTTCTCATTTAATTTACAAACTCCACCATGGCATCCAATCCATATAGTTTTATTCTTATCTTCAGTTGTGTATGTTGTATAGTCATGTGGTAAATCCCCAACCTTCTGCCCCATTCTCCAGTGCTTAATTATTTTCCCTTTGTTATCAAACAAATAGTGGCCAAGCCAAGTTGCAATCCAAATTCTATTTTTAGAGTCACAGAAAATATGTTGTATTGCATCGAAATTATTTTCAAAATACAATTTCATTGTTTTGAATTTCTCGGTTTTTCTATCATATTGGGCGACCCCGCCCCATAAAGCTAACCAGATAATTCCATTTTTATCTTCAGTAATTCCCGTAACATTATTGTTAGGCAATGATGATTTGTCTCCTGGAATACTATAAAAATTTCTGAATTTATAACCATCATAGCAAGACAATCCATTTGGCGTTGCTAACGATATATAACCATAACTATCTTTAAAAATATAGTTTACAAAATTGTTTGGTAAGCCTTCTTTTGTTGAATAATATTCAAAATTATACTGTCCTAAACAACAATTTAAAGATTGTATTAAAAAAATAAATAGAATAAAATAGAATTTAATAACTGACATATTAAATTTAGAATCAAGAAATGCAATTTTTTTGTCGATATACAAACAATAAAATTTGTTACGAATAAAGAACAATTTATTGATTTGTAAAAATCTTTTTACTCATTCAAAATAGCATTTTGATTATTCATAAGTGCCATTTAGTAATTAGTGCTATTTAAGTTAAGATGTTAAAAGTAAGTTTGGAAATTCAAATAAAAAATAATACGTTTGAAAACCTAAAACAATTTAATATAGATACTAATACCTATAACTAATACCTATAAAATGAAAAATACCTATAAAATGAAATATTTTAATTTTTTTCTGTTGGTTTTAATATTAATACCAATAATTAATTTCGGTCAAACCGTTTCAGGAATAGTTGTTTCAACTGCTGGGCAACAAGGAATACTGCCGAGTGGAGAAATTCTATCTTACACTGTAGGAGAAACTATTGTAAGTTCAGAAAATCAGGATGCAATAACTAACCTAGGTTTTCAACAAGGTGGTTTATTAATAACTGCCATCGAGGATAAAAGTAGTTTAGAAAATTTATCTGGCGCTTGGATTGTCTTCCCAAATCCAAGCAGCACCTATTTTACAATTCAAAACACTTCAGCTGAGTTTGCAAAAGAGCAATGGAATTTTAAATTGATGGATGCCTCGGGCAGAGAAATCTTGAAAGGACAAATTGAAAGCGATACTCCTTTTCAGCAATCAGTAGATCATTTAGCTGCAGGAACTTACATTCTGACTCTTTATTCAAATTCAGGAAAACAAAAATCATTCAAACTTCAACATCAGCATTGCTTTAACTAAACCTAATCTTTTACAGTATGAAAATCAAATACTTTTTATTTAGTTTAACTACACTATTGTTTTTAAATCTATCTGCATTCGCACAAGCTCCTCAGTTAATCAACTTTCAGGGCGTGGCGAGAAGCGCATCAGGTAATCCTGTTGCAGACCAACTAATTACTGGACGTTTAACTATTAGACAAGGCTCTTCTTCTGGTACAATCGAATATAGAGAAACCTTTTCTTCTTCGACTAATCAATTTGGTGTTTTTACCTCAAAAATTGGCGGAAATATCCCTGAAACAGGAGTTTTTTCTAATATTGACTGGAATAGTGGATTGAAATTCTTGGAAGTTGAAATAGATGTAGATGGGGGAATAAATTACCAACAAGTATCTGTTAGTCAATTGGTTTCTGTACCATTTGCTTTAAATGCAGGTTCGGTAGAAAATCTAAATAACCTGACATTAGAAGATTTAGGTAATGTTAGTGGAACACCAACAAACGGACAGGTTTTACAATGGAATGGCACTTCTTGGGTCCCGACAACACCAAGCTCAGGAACAACAGGACCTCAAGGACCAGCTGGCCCGGCCGGACCTCAAGGACCGCAGGGTGCAACTGGGCCCGCAGGAGCAACTGGTAGTCAAGGATCTCAAGGGCCTCAAGGACCTATTGGTAATACTGGTCCACAAGGACCAGCTGGAGTGCAAGGAATTGCTGGACCAATAGGACCAGCAGGTCCAGCGGGAGCTGATGGTGCAGATGGTGACAGGTACTCAACAACATCGGCTAATTCACTTTCTATTACTACTGGTTCAAAAAATTTAACCGTGGCAACAGGATTGAGCTATTCTGTTGGACAAACTGTAATTATAGCAAACTCAGCAACCAATCTTATGACAGGTACTGTTGTGTCTTATAATGCTACTTCAGGCGCTTTGGTAGTAAATGTTAGTTCAGTTAACGGGTCTGGAACTTTTGCAAATTGGAATGTTTCTTTGAATGGCGCTCCTGGTCCTGCGGGACCTGCCGGACCAACTGGTACAACAGGAAATACAGGGCCACAAGGTCCTGCTGGACCGACTGGTGCAACAGGAAATACAGGAGCTCAAGGAATTCAAGGCCCAACAGGACCAGCAGGAGCAACGGGCCCAGTAGGGCCGGCAGGTCCGCAAGGAACAACAGGTGCAACAGGACAACAAGGACCAGCAGGACCAATTGGTTTAACAGGGGCTGCGGGACCAACAGGAGCGACTGGAGCGCAAGGACCAGCAGGAGCTGCTGGTACAAACGGCACTAATGGCAAAACAGTTTTAAATGGAACAACAGCACCAGCACTTGCGCTTGGAACTGTTGGAGATTTCTATATCAACACTACTAACAACCAACTTTTCGGACCTAAAACAGCTTCTAGCTGGGGAACAGGGGTTTCTTTAGTTGGACCTGCGGGTGCTACAGGAGCTCAGGGTTCACAAGGCCAAACTGGTGCTACTGGTCCTCAAGGACCAATCGGATTAACAGGACCTGCAGGAGCGAATGGTACTACAGGAGCTACCGGTGCCACTGGACCTCAAGGACCAATTGGTTTAACTGGTCCTGCGGGGTCACCTGGAGCGCAAGGTCCAGCTGGAGCAGCTGGGACAAATGGAACTAATGGTAAAACAGTATTAAATGGAACCACAGCACCAGCACTTGCACTTGGAACAGTTGGAGATTTCTATATCAATATCACAACAAATCAGCTCTTTGGTCCTAAAACAGCTTCTAGCTGGGGAACAGGTGTTTCTTTAGTCGGACCTGCGGGTGCTACAGGAGCAACAGGAGCTCAGGGTTCACAAGGCCAAACTGGTGCTACTGGTCCTCAAGGACCAATCGGATTAACAGGACCTGCTGGAGCAACCGGTGCAACTGGAGCGCAAGGACCAATTGGTTTAACTGGTCCTCAAGGTACACCAGGTGGCCCAGGAACGCCGGGCGCAACAGGACCTCAAGGAGATCCAGGTTCAAATGGCAAAACCGTGCTAAATGGAACTACAGCACCAGCCCTTGCACTTGGAACGGTTGGAGATTTCTACATCAACACTACAACAAACCAACTTTTCGGACCAAAAACAGCTTCTAGTTGGGGAACAAGTGTTTCTTTAGTTGGACCTGCTGGAGCGACAGGGGCAACAGGAGCTACAGGTGCAACTGGGGCTACGGGACCTCAAGGTACACCAGGTGCCCCAGGAACGTCAGGCGCAACCGGACCAGCAGGCACAAATGGTACAAATGGTAAAACAGTTTTAAATGGAACTACAGCACCAGCTCTTGCGCTTGGAACTGTTGGAGATTTCTATATCAACACCTTAACAAATCAGCTATTCGGACCTAAAACAGCTTCTAGCTGGGGAACAGGTGTTTCTTTAGTTGGTCCTGCGGGAGCGACAGGGGCAACTGGGGCACAAGGTTCACAAGGCCAAACAGGGGCTACTGGACCTCAAGGACCAATCGGATTAACAGGACCTGCCGGAGCTGCTGGAGCTACCGGTGCAACTGGAGCGCAAGGTCCTTCAGGAACAGCAGGTACTAACGGAACAAATGGCAAAACAGTTTTAAATGGAACAACAGCACCAGCCCTTGCACTTGGAACTGTTGGAGATTTCTACATCAACACCACAACAAATCAGCTCTTCGGACCTAAAACTGCTTCTAGCTGGGGATCAGGAGTTTCATTAGTTGGTCCTGCAGGAGCGACTGGTGCACAAGGTACTGCCGGCGCTACAGGACCTCAAGGTACCGCTGGTACCCCAGGAACGCCGGGCGCAACTGGACCTCAAGGTGCTCCAGGTACAAATGGTAAAACCGTTTTAAACGGAACAACTGCACCAGCCCTTGCCCTTGGAACGGTTGGAGATTTCTATATCAACACCACAACAAATCAGCTTTTCGGACCTAAAACTGCTTCTAGCTGGGGAACAGGTGTTTCTTTAGTTGGACCTGCTGGAGCGACAGGGGCAACAGGTGCACAAGGTACTGCCGGTGCAACTGGAGCTACAGGTGCAACTGGGGCTACAGGACCTCAAGGTACACCAGGTGCCCCAGGAACGCCGGGTGCAAACGGACCTCAAGGTGCTCCAGGAACTAATGGTAAAACCGTTTTAAATGGAACAACAGCACCAGCACTTGCGCTTGGAACTGTTGGAGATTTCTACATCAATACCTCAACAAATCAGCTTTTCGGACCTAAAACAGCTTCTAGCTGGGGAACAGGTGTTTCTTTAGTTGGTCCTGCAGGAGCGACAGGTGCAACAGGCGCTACGGGGGCAACAGGCGCTACAGGTGCTCAGGGTTCTCAAGGTACTCCTGGTGCCCCAGGAACACCAGGAACGCCAGGCGCAACCGGACCTCAAGGCGCTCCAGGTACAAATGGTAAAACCGTTTTAAACGGAACTACAGCACCAGCCCTTGCGCTTGGAACGGTTGGGGATTTCTATATCAACACCACAACAAATCAGCTTTTTGGACCTAAAACAGCTTCTAGCTGGGGAACAGGTGTTTCTTTAGTTGGTCCTGCAGGAGCGACAGGTGCAACAGGCGCTACGGGGGCAACAGGCGCTACAGGTGCTCAGGGTTCTCAAGGTACTCCTGGTGCCCCAGGAACGCCAGGCGCAACCGGACCTCAAGGCGCTCCAGGTACAAATGGTAAAACCGTTTTAAACGGAACAACTGCACCAGCCCTTGCGCTTGGAACTGTTGGAGATTTCTATATCAACACCACGACAAATCAGCTCTTTGGACCTAAAACTGCTTCTAGCTGGGGATCAGGAGTTTCATTAGTTGGTCCTGCAGGAGCAACGGGAGCTACAGGAGCACAAGGAACTGCTGGTGCAACAGGAGCCACTGGAGCTACTGGACCAGCGGGTTCTGCAAATGCAAATGGAACTATTAATTTTCTTCCTAAGTTTACTAATGCTACAACTTTAGGAAATTCAAGAATTATTGAAACTACAGATCGTCATGGATTTAATATTTCAACTCCAAGCAGTAGGTTACACCTTCACTCAGCTTCATCAATAACAGATTTTCAAATCACAAATTCAACTTCAGGAACGGCTCTCACCGATGGTTTAGCTATATATTTAGGAAATTCAGATGCACACATCATGCAGCAAGAAAATTCAAATTTAATCTTATACACTAATGGATTATCAAGAATGCACATTAATAATGTTGGAAATATTGGATTAGGAACAGCAAATATTCCAACAGAAAGCCGCTTGGTAATTGGCGCGCTAAATACGATTGATGAAGGTGGACAGTTGCAACTGAACGCATCAGGAGGAAGCTTTACTACAGCATACCATATCGATAATTATCAAAATAGATTTCGGATTTTAACCGGAACAAACACAGGTAGCAGTGCCCCAAGATTTACAATAACTAATACAGGTAATGTTGGTATTGGAACCGAAGGTCCGACATCTAAATTACATGTTGCCGCAGGAGCAGCAACTGCACTAGAACTTGAAGGAGGAATTAAGGTCAGTGGATCTGCAGCAAATAGAGCGGCATTTCAAATAACGGCAGCATTATCAAATTTGGTTCTCATCGGACCAAATGAATTTAGTAATGCACTGGTCATTGATAATGCCAATGCCAATAATAACCAAACCTGTATGCTTTTTGTTACCCGAGTTGACAACAATTCTCTTGCCGGGGAAGCAGCGGTAAGCGTAATTTATGATTCTGCGACCGGAAAGTGGAGAATACGAAAATCATCAAACGGCGCAATTGAAGTCGGTGAGGTATACAATGTTTTGGTGATTGATTTTTGAGATTAAAATTTAAGCAATCGTTTCATAATTTTTAAGGTAAATGCCATGAGTGCAGAAGTTAGAAATAGTTGCTTGATTATCCTATTTTATGCTTGCATAACTTTTCCAATTAATTTAAATGCTCAAGAAATTACTCAAGAGAAAAAGAAGGAAAGTTGGTTTAAAAGAAACGTGAGCTTAAATGGTGGTTTTGGTGCTAATCTATTATATTATAATGCTTGGGGAATTCCTCCTCGCGTTAGGCCGGGAACATGGATGTTTAATGGGAATATAAGTTTAAAAATAGGTCAATTTAATCTCCCTATAGGTTTTTTATTTACAGAACAAGAACGAAGATTTTTACAACCATTTAATCAATATGGAATAAGTCCAACATACAAATGGGCTACTATTCATTTAGGTTACAGAAGTATGGCATTTTCCCCATATACATTATCTGGTATTTTGTTTTATGGAGCTGGTATGGAAATAAATCCTGGAAAGCTCAGGTTTTCTGCCATGTACGGAAGATTAAACAGAGCTGTGGCTGAAGACACTTTAAAGCCCAATCAAGGAATACCTGCATTTAAAAGAATGGGAATGGGGTTTAAAATTGGCTATGGAACACCAAGAAACAACCTAAATCTGATTTATTTTCAAGCAACAGATGATATTTTATCATTACCATATGTGCCCATTTTATCTCAATTAAAGCCTCAGGACAACAAAGTTTTTGGAATGAATTTTAAATTTTCAATAGGAAAGTTCTTTCTTGACGGGGATGGCGCCATGAGCGTATTTACCAGAGACAAAAGAGATTCTTTACTTATATATCAAAGTGAAATTAAGGCTTTCAATAACTTTCAGCGATTTATTCAGCATAGAACCTCTACCCAATTAAGCAACGCATTTCAAACAGCAATTGGTGTAGCGTTTAAAAAATTCCAACTTCGTCTTCAATATAAAAGAATTTCTCCCAATTATCGGAGCTTAGGAACTTTCTATTTTTTAACCGACATTGAGAATATTACAATTACACCAACATTTGTATTTGGTAAAAACAAATTCCGAATTTCTATATCTGGTGGTCTTCAAAGGGACAACACATCAGGAACAAAACTGGCAACTACGGTAAGACAAATTGGAGCAATCAATTTTAGTTGGGCTCCAAAACCAGAGATTGGAACGGACATTCAATTAAACAATTTTGGAACTACTCAAAACCCAGGAACAGCCCCAATACAAGATAGTTTAAAACAATATCAACTAACCCGTAGTATTTTAATTACTCAACGTTTTGGGAAATCAACTAAAACAAAATCTAGAAACATTTCAATGACAGGATCTTACCAAACCTTTGTTGATTATAATGCATTTTCAAGGTCTTTTTTGCAAAATAAAATGGTCAATTTTAATGCGTCATACAACTTAAGTATAATTAGTAAAGGAATAGGCTTTGGCGGAGGAATTATTACTACACAAACTCAAAACGAGCAGTTTACAAATTTTCAAGTTGGACCCCAGTTAAATTTTACAAAATCATTTTTAAAAGGGAAAATAAATTTTAACTCTGGTGCAACCATACTGTCAAGCAATTCAAATCTTGGTAGTTCTGGAACTAATATTTCCATATTTACATCTGCTGGATATATGATTTCAAAAAGACAAAGATTTCAGCTCAATTTAAACTTTATTAGGTCAAATGGTTTCACGCCAAATGCTCCAACTTTTGCCGAATTAAGATTTAATGCAGGTTACAACTTCAACTTTTAGATTATGAAAAGCTTTCTACTTAAATATTCTTTCCTCGTATTTTTATTTATACAACAGTTTATAAATGCACAAAACCCTTTGACAATAACTGTAACAGTAAATCCTCCTTACTCAACAAATTTTGAAGACTATTTGGGCTACACCGCTGACAATGTTATTGTTACTGTAAGTTGCAATCCTACAGCTCCTACTTTTTACTCCTTTTATTTATCCGGAGCTATTGAAGAAACTAGCGGAACTGGAATAAAACTAAATGCACCACCACAGCCACCGCCTCCATTTAACACCATGCAAAGTATTAATCCAGGACAAACTATATTGTTGTCAGGTAATCAACTTGCTCCATTTTTCCCTCAAAGCCGTTTGCAAGAGGAAAATATAACCGCCCAACAACGAAATGATTTCATTCTTAATAAAACAATTCCAGAAGGATTATATAGAATCTGCCTAACTGCAAATGATGCTATTACAGGAGAATTTTTATCTAATCCAAGTGGAGGATGTAGTAATGTCTTTGCGATAAAAAATTTACAACCGCCAATTATAACCTATCCAGCTTGTAATATTTCATCTGAGGCACAAAATATCCCATCGGCTGGACAAAATATAACTTTTATGTGGTCTACACCCACAGGGCTACCATTCAGTGCTTTCTTGAATTACACGTTCGAAATGATTCAGGTGCCCAACAATGTTGACCCTAACGTTGCATTCAATGCAACTAATTACATTCCTTTTAGTGTGTCTACCAATAACTCTACAACATTTAATTATAACAACTCTCATCCAAATTTAGAATTAGGCAAACGATACGCAATTCGGGTAAGAGTTCAAGATTTAGAAAATACTGTTCGTTTCGAAAACAATGGATATTCAGAAGTTTGCTCTTTCATTTATGGATTATCTTCCGAATTTGGCGCTGACCAAGTTTCTTTTTTATTCCCCAAATTGAATTTAGTAAACGGGGCTCAATTATTCTATTTTGAAGATTTTCTAAACAACTCTTCTACTATCTTTAAAGTACGCAGAACTGTATTGAGCGCTAACCCTACATCAGGAGTATTCTTTACAATTAAATCTTCCATAACAAAAGTTGGCTCAGGGGGAAATTTTAAATTATCTACTAATAAAGAAGTTACCACAAATACTGTATTGAGTTTGATTACTATTTCTTTGGATGATGTCAATTTCCCTAGTAATGCAATTTCGCAGGCTTTTGGAAATTTCGAAGATGGTCAATTCACACTTGAGGATGATGGAAATTTATTTGCCAATTACCAAAATCTTGGAAACAAATTCATTCTGCCTCCTGGAGAATATAGTCTAGAGTTGCAATTAATGACTCCAGATGGAGAGAGCTCTCAATCAGTAAATATTACAGAGAACTTTATAGTTGAACACCCTTACTATTTAGGAGGTGAACTACCATTTACAGTTAAAAATAAAATAGCTGAGACATTTAATGAATATCAATCAAACTTGAAAATTCAATCAGCGACTAGTTCTTACAACACTATCCAATTACCTGCTAAAGTTAAAGCAGAGCTTAGACTTGAAGATGGAAGAATTGTAAAACCCAATACAGAGAACTGTCCATTATTAGTTACTAATCAAACCATAGGAATTACCAACCTTTCTAATACACAAATATTGTGTTTGGTCAATCAATTTAATGCAAATGAATTACTGGTTTATGTAAACAATACGAATTATCCATTACCTGCCGAGCTCATCAGCGACGGAAAACTTTTATTGCCAAATGGGGTCCACCAACTTAACATAAGTACATTCTATGAAAACAAGCCTATTAAACTATCTAATGATAGGACTTTTAGCTTCACTGTAAACAACGGGGTGTCGAATTCATCGGGAAACTATCAAATCGAAGTAAAACTGCAAGCTAATAACCCATTTCATGGTATTGGTGATTTTATTGTTCCTACTAATCCAAACTCATCTAATACATTCATTACTGAGTTAAAATCATTGAATCCAGATTTTAATCAACCCGTCTTTTTAAAAGGAAAAATTATTAGAGAAGGCGATAATGCATTTGAACTTAGAATAAAACCCTCACGACCAGGTTTTGGACCCTATTATATTGCAAATACCAATTGGAGTGCACTACCTAATAGTGACCTAAACGATGTTTTTGCAAACTTCTCGAAGTCAGGTTTTGACATTTCTCCTTATAATCCAAATGTTCTGGAAGATCTATTTCCTGGGAACAGGTTACGATTGCCACCCGGAAATTATAAAATAATCATTTGGGCAACCAATGCCAATGAAACTGAAACCTTTTCCGACCCAACATCAGGAGTTAATATTACTTTAGGAAATGCACTTAACTTAAGTATAAACAATCCTGTTTTACAAATTGATGAGGGTTTCTTTCATCAAATTTATTCCGCGCCTAACAATCCTTCAATAAGCAGCCAAAAGACATTAGATGCTTCTTTGGTTAATTATAAAATCACCCCTTACATTGAGATTCTAAATGGGCCGTATCAATCACAAATGATACATTTTACCCAAGATGCCTTAAATAATAGTCCCGAACAAATGCTCATTGGAAGCAGTTTAAGCACAAATAATGGTACAGGCCTCACAACTATTTTTGATTTTGGCCAGGCTTCAAATTACTTATTAGACGGACAGCCTCTGCCTGCAAGCTTTAAGGACATAAAAGAAGGACAAGGAGAACTTCTCTCTTTACCAAGCGGGACTTACAAAATTGTATTTAATGCAAATACTCCAAAATTATCATTTCCATTATCATCCTCTCCAGGAGCCAACTTTCAATTTACTGTAGGTAATGGACAACCTAATGCTGATGAGTTAGCTTGCAATGGTTATACACCACCAGAGTTTACCTTTTTACCAATTTACCCTGCAAATAATGATACCTTACCTTTTAGATTTTTTCCATTTATCAGTAGGTTCTGTCCATTCAGCAACAAATTCGTAAAAGTAGAAGGTAATTTCGCAGCATACAAATTAGGTGAAACTACTCCCATTATTCCTTATGATTTTGATAATAATTGGATGCCAAGTGGTCCAAAAGTGATTCAAAGTAATCTTCTTGGATTTGAAGTTTCAGAGTACGAATCAACACATTTACCTGTGTCTAAACTTAAAGACGCTACTCCTTATGATTGGTTTACTAAAAGCATTTTTGAGAAAGGCAAAAGTTATGAATGGAAAAGTGACATTACATTAAGTTTTGCAAACTCAAATCCTCCAAGATTGAATGATGTTACAACTCGTCAATCTTTCACTCCACTTCAAAAATTTGGATATGGCATGACCAAGCCAATACTAGTTAGCCCTGCAAATGGAAGTGAAGTAGAAGCTGGAGAAATAAACTTTATCTTTAATAAAGGAACAGCCCCTCAAATGCTTATTCCTCCTTTTTCTATTGTTCAAGCTAATAGAAGCACTGTTAGCGGTTATAATGGTCATATTTTGGAAGCTTGTGTTCTAGAAATTGCAAAAACAAATACATTTGAAAACGAAGCGATTGTTTACAGAAGTGAAAAAGTACCAATAAATAAGTTCCTTGTAGATATTGCAAGAGAAGGCAATTTAACGAGCACATTAGAGGAATTATATGGTGAAAAAATATTTTCACATACTATCACAGAAATTGGCACCTATTATTGGAGAGTAAAATGGTTAAAAATACCTGAAACGGTTGATAATTTTGAGGGATATTTGTCTTCAACCGTAAATAGTTTTATAGTAAAGGAAAACCCACTAACATCTTGGAACGAAAACGAAATAACTTGTTCCGGAACTATCACAAATACCACACCTGCTAATAACCTTGAACTGCTTAATAGAACAGTATGTATAGGTAAATTTAAAATGCTAGTAACTGAAATCGCGCGTTCTGGAAATCAATATTCTGGGAAAGGAATAATCAAATGGAGAGAAACTCCGTTTAAAGTTAAATATGAATCTGTTCGCTTTAATTCTGACTTGCAATTAATTGATGGAGAAGTTGTTGGGGAAAAAGATATAATTCCTTCTCTTTTTGATAAGGTTAGAAATAGTCCTGAATTAGCGAGTATTGCTAATATTAATTCTACTGCTAGCCAAGTATTAACCACAACCAATTCTTCCATTGATAATATTTATAGGCTAAGTACATTGTTTGGCAGTGGTGGCGCAGTGTTACCACTTGGATTAAATATTTCTTATAATTCGCCAGAGTTTGAAAACAACGCACTTTTAATGGCTATTTTAGATATGCGTTTTTATAAGGATAGAGCAAAAATGGCAATGGCAATGGATATTGATATCCCAATTGAAGAAGCGCGAACAATCAATAAATTGTTAGAACTAGGAGCCTTAGCAAACATAAGCCCAACTGGATTCGAAAATGAGGCAACTTTTTATTGTTATAAAGAACATGATTTCAATTTAGACAATGAAGGTAAAGCAAAATTAAAAGTCAAAAAATGCTCATATAACGCAACAAACGGAACTTTTGACAACTCTGGCACTTACTTGTTTATAGAAACAACAAATGGTGCTCGGAACTTCAAATTAAACTTATCCTCAGATTTATTATTAAGGGCGCAAGAAGGTGATATGATTAAAAAAGCTGCTGAAAATGTTGGAATTCCCAATTATGTGAAATTTTCTGGAAGTTCTGTGATATCCTACAAAGCTAATAATCTGGGTTTTATGTTAACACTCAGTGCTCCTGAAAAATTTGGTATTAAGGGCTTAAACGGCGTTAAATTTCTTTGTGAAGAACTAAGTTTGGACTTAAGTAAAAATGAAAATCCATTCTCTGATAATGTGTTGATAGAAGGTGGTATGAAAGAAGGTGTATTGGCCGAAAACCCTAATCTTTTTAAAGGTATATACCTCAAAAAACTCTCTTTAGAACTCCCTCAGGAAGTTTCTTCTTCAGAAATTTCAGTTGGAATAAGCAAATTTTTACTTCAATTTTCTCCTTTTTATTTTTCAGGTAGTTTTACTGCAAATAACCTTTTAAGTACAAAATCAAATTCGGGTTGGGGGATTTCTTTGAAAGAAATAGGTATAAAAATTAAAAAAAATGATATAGAAGAAGCGTTTATTGGAGGTAAAGTCTTCTTACCTATAGCTGATAGAACAGAAGGTGTAGATTATAGATGCGCATTACAAATGGGGCAAGATGTAAATAGCGAAACTGACGGTAGTGAAGAAGAAAGTGTGCAAGTTGACCAACTAATATTTACATTATCAATTGATGAAAAGCCTCTAAATGCTTCATTATTAGGTGCTACATTGAATCTAAAGAACAGTGAAATAAATTTAAAATTTATAACAGGCGCTTCTGAAGGCTATACTGGAAAAAGATTCTATGCAGATGCAACATTAAATGGCTTTCTTAAAGTAAATCCAAGTATTGGGGGGAAACAATACAATATCGCAAACTTTGAATTTAGAAATTTTGGTTTAGCAACTTATAATAGAGGAGATACTTTGCAAGAAGCTATTGAAGATTATTTGTATTTCACTGCTCAAGAAGATTTAGGATTTAATCCATCTACTTCAACAGCTAGAGTTGCTGGTGGGGGTACTTCAGGTGAGAGTTCATCATCTGAAGATAGCGATTACAGCGGATTTCCTTTAAGTATCGAGAAAATAGCTCCTAAAATCGAAAAGTTAGATGGAGTTTTAGGTGCTAGAATTGGAATTGCTGTAACTATTGGTGTGCACCTCGGTCCTAATTCCTCAGGTGAAAATAGCGGTGACAGCGGTAATGAAGACGGAGGGTCTGAATTTGGAATAAGAGGTAGGGGAACCATTAATGTTTTTGGAGGAACTGCCTCATTAGTTGATGGTGATGTTGACATAAATTTTGCTCCTAGTCTGACCCTATCGAACATAGAAATAGATGAGGTTAAACTTGGGCCAGTAACTGTTTCTGGCAGTATTGAAGAATATGATGGAGATGAAGTTTGGGGAGATGGGTTTAGAGGAGACATAAGGGGTAAAATAGACCTCGGAAGCGGGGATTATACCATAGGTTTATCCTTGACATTCGGCACCAAAACAGAAACAAATAATTCTAAGTTTAAGTACTTACGAGTAGGTGTTCAAGCAGAAATGGACCCAGGTATTCCAATTGTAGCTCCAGTAGTACTAACTGGCTTAGGTGGTGCTTTTGGATACAATATAAAAAACGACGGACCCAAAGGAGCCACAGACAGCGAAATAAATAACTCCAATTTTTGTGGTAACATTACATCCACTGGACTTCGATTAAAACCCGAGCGAAACGCTTATGATATAATGTTGTATGCAAAAGGTAATATCAAAGACCCTAAGATTTGTAAAATTTGCATCTCCATTGCTGCTCAAATTGCCAATGGCAGGCTTGCCCAATTTGAAATCAGGGGAAAACTGGATATGTTTAGTGAGGAAGGCGGAGATAGAGGCTTAGTAGAAGGTAAAGTAATTATCAATTACACAAATAATGGGGTTGCGAATAAGTCATTTCGAATTCAAGCGTCCTTAAACACCAATTCCCCTTTGCCAAATGCGAACGCGAATTTAGACTTTTGTGTTTGGAATGTGCCAACTGCCACTGGGAATTACAGGTCAACTGAAGGTTGGTACTTTTACTTAGGTGAACCAGAGAGAAGCAAACGTATTCAGGTTACCACAGCAGTTAACTTTGGTATTGCAAATGTTACAACTTCTATAAATGCCTATTTCGTTACTGGAACACAATTGCCAGCACCTGCAGATTTACCAAGTGAGATAAAAAGCCTGATCAATAAAACAGGTGATAATATTGATTCAAGAAATACAGACGTGGCAAATCAAATAAATAACACTTATGGTACAGCTGTTCAAAATAGAATTACTGCTATACAAAATGCTATGTCCAATCCCAATAGCATTACAGACTGTAATAACGGAGGTCTTATGTTTGGAGCTGAATACAGCTTAGGTATTGATATTGACGTTTTTATAATCTATTTCAATTTGCGCTTTCTTGCCGGTTTCGACTTAAACTTATTAAACTATAATGGTTCGTCTTGTAGTTTAAAATGTGGTGAAGGTGAAAACGCTATCTCTAATCCAGGTATTAATGGTTGGTATGCCAACGGACAAATTTACGCCTATTTAAAAGGAGAATTAGGGCTGAAGGTGGACGTTTGGTTTTTTGAAGGGAAGATTAAATTGTTTGAAGCTGAAATTGCGGCCTTTTTGCAAGGTGCAGGACCTAACCCGTGGTATGCAAAAGGAGGAGTTTACGTGAGAGGTGAGGTTTTGGGCGGTTTGGTGGAAGTGAATAAAAAAATGGACTTTAAAATTGGAACGCCTTGCAGCATTGATAGTGACATTTTAGCAAATATTAAAATAATTGAAAGTATATCACCAAATAATGGAGCAGAAGGCGTAAGTGCTTATGAAATACCAAAAGCATCGTTCAATTATCCTGTTTCTGAAATCAGAGACCCGTTCCAAGGCTCAGACGTGCCACGAACATTACCTAACCCAAAGAAAGTAGAAATAACTTACTTGGCCGGTGAAAATTTAATAACTAGAACATTTGCATTTACATTAAATCGTTTTGAGATAAGAAGTAAGCCACTTACTGGTAATGAAGATTTTGTGCCAATTAGCGGTATTGATTATGCCGATTTAAGCCAAGGTAGACCTAAAATTCAAAGCTCGGGTTTGTACGCAAATCCTGAAATGAAAAATAACTCTTTAAGTGGCGACAGAAGATATCAAATGATAATTGAAGCCGAGGCACTTGAATTTTATACAAGTTCTAATTCATGGAAATGGCCTACAAGAAAAGCAAATGAGCCAATAACTAGAAAATTGGAAACTGAAACTGTCTATTTTAAAACAGGACCTCCTCCAGATGAGATAAATCCAGATTTTATAGAGTATCTCACACCCGTTCATAGTCAACGTAATTTCCATGAAATAGACAGAAACAGAACTGCCCAAATACTTATGAATACTAATCCTAACGCTGTTTTAGAGCCTTCAGATGAAATTCGAAGATTGGGAAGACAAAGGGGGACTACTCCGTATGTAGAAGTTAGTGTGAGAATTATTCCTCAACAAGGAACTAACTTCATTGAGCTGTACTGTCCTAATTGCAAGCCAACATCAAGAGATTGGAGCGTTCAAATACCCTCTTTAGAACCTGAGATAGTTTACAAAATTGAATATCGTCGCAAATGGACAATTCCTAAGGGTAACTCAATATCATCGAATTACGAATTTATAAATAATCCAAGTTTAAGAGTTCTTACAACAAATTCAGGTAGAATTGCTGAAGGAGTAACTTTTGCAAATAAAAAAGAGGAGAATCCGCTTTTTAAAACTAGTTTGTATGAAGACGTAATTTATACTTATTACTTCCGCACCAGCAGGTATAAAACATTTGAAGAAAAACTAAGGTCTTTTAATTGGACAAAAAAATATCAAAACAACATTCTTGAATATTCTTGTAACCTACTTGGAAGTAATTATGAAAATGTAGACGAGGTAGATGTAAATCACTTTAAAACACTACCTGATAAAGACGAGCTTTTTCCTCCATTGTATATGCTTCAATTTGAACCAGATAATAACAAACCAAGTAATTTTGTTGATATAAAAGGAGTTCAAACATTAAGAACCTCAGAACCGAAGTACAAATGGATTTATAAGGATGTATTTAGTGCTTTAAATAATCGACCTAATGTCAATTTGGGCTTTGTTGATTGGGCTTATTATGCCCCATCTTTGGAAACTGAATTTAATAGATGTATCAATAATAGATTTTACATGTTTGAAACTGCTTTTAGCAACCAAGGATACTCTAATTTCCCCGGCAGAAGCATAATTTGGAAGGTTAAACCCAATTCAAGACTAACTAAGGACGAGATTTTTAGAGATAATTTTTTCGCATTTAGACCTTTTGAATTAAATATAGCTGTGTTAAATTTTATACTCATCGGTGCTAATACATCCACAACTCAGCAAGCGCCTAGCAAATCAAATAATACTATAAACAACATTTCTAATGTTAAAAATACTAATTCAACACCAAAATCAATTAGTAATAAAAATAACACAAGTTTAAGTATTGGCGGAACCCAAAACCCAATTCTAACGCTTCAAGCCCCAACATCTAAGGCAATCAACTTTATGAATCTTTTACCTTCAATACCAACCGAAATTCGATTCATAATTGAAGTTGAAAAAAGAGTAAAAGAGGATTTTCTCTTTGCTTACAAGATGTTGGAAAATGTTTATTTGAATCATTCAGAACCAGGTATTGGAAGCATAGGATTGAGTGGTATTTCACCAGCTAACATTAATTACAATACTAATTATAGTTTTTTAAATTCAAATATTAACCAAATAATTGCAAAAATTTCCTCTCCATCTTATCCTGGAAGCATGGATGTGATTGATGCAAGGTCAAATAATAATTCCGATGCTTACAAATATCTTGGAACCTATTTACAAGCTCGAAAATATCCTGCAACTATCTCAATGCCCACTTGGTCAACAAGTGTTCATACATCCATTCCTGACAGGGTTTACTTAGATTTAACTTTATACAAAAATGTTTTTAATAGCCCATTTAGTAACCAGAATTTTCTATCTAAATTGAATACCCTTTCCTTTACAAATATTGATCTATTTAGCTCATTAGACCAAATTAGGTTAGAAATCTTTTCAGGAGCTGTTGACAGGCTTCAGCATCCTTTCTTCTTAGAATATAATACAGTACCAAGCTTCCCTAAAAACAGTGAATTCTTATTTTTAAACGCTCTTTCCTTTAAAAAAGGCTTCATTAATCTTTCAAATAATTAGTTATGAAAAATTTATTTCTTTTGACTTTTATTCTTTTGATTGGTTTTAGCTTATATGGACAAAAAAGTAGAGCGAAAAAAAATACAAAACCCAGTGCTACTGTGTCTAATAATCTAGAGTTACTACAACAAAAAGATACTACAATTAAAGCTATTACTAAATACAAAAACGGAAAACTACTCATTCGCTGGGCACCTGTAAACTCCTCAGTTTTCGAAAATGGATTAATAAATGGCTATGTACTTGAGAAAATGGAAATAACTGAAAAAGGGAAAGTAATTTTCAAAAGAGTTTCTGATACTCCAATTTTGCCAGTTTCAGAAGCCCAAATTGAATCTAAAGTAGACACCAACGACAATTACCAAGCAGCTGCTGCGGGCCTTCTTTATGGAAAAAAAGTAAAAGAAAATAATGCTAAAAATGGAGATAATCTAAGTTTTTCTGAAATTGTAGAAATGTCTGAAAATCAAAAAATACGGCATTTCTATGCACTCACTGTGGCCGATATGTCAACAAAAGCAGCTCAAATTTTAGGTTTGTATTATGAGGATTCTGAAGTTGCTGCAAACAATTTTTATACCTATAGAATTTATCCTGCTTCAGCAAGTGTAGGGTATAAAATTGACACCTCCTATTTTTCAGCATATACAGAAGATTATAACCCTTACAAACTTAAAATCAATTTGAATTACACTTCAAATGAGAAAAAGATTCATTTAACTTGGAGAAAACTTCCAAAAGGATTCGACTATTCTGGTTATTATATTGAAAAGTCCGAGAACTTAAAAGATTTTAAAAGAATAAATGAAATCCCTTACCTACCCTTAAACAACAAAAGCAGTATTTCTGAAAGCACAGATTCTTTAGGTAGAAAAATTACTTACGAGCCAGATCCTGTTTACAATGATTCTACCCTTGAAAATTATAAATATTACTATTATCGATTAATTGGAATTGACCCTTTTGGTGATTTGCATGTTGCTTCAGATACCTTACAAGCTTATTCTGTTGATAGAACGTCTCCCGGAGTTGTTGAAAACGTTAAGTTTAAGCCATTGAGTAATGGATTACTTCAAATATCATGGACAAAAGCATTAGTTGAAGGAGACTTAGCTGGTTTTGTAGTCCAAAAAGGTTTAATGGGTAATGACAAAATAGAATATATTGATGTTATTGAAGGTGTGCTTCCGCCTAATACAAGAACAATTATAGATTCTTTCCCCAACTACTCGAAACTAATGAGTTATGTTGTATATTCTGTTGATACTGTCGGAAATTACATCAGTACCTTACCTAATCCATTTGTGCTCGAAGATTTAACACCGCCAGAAAATCCTCAAAATTTAACAGGTATTATTGATAGCAATGGTGTAGTAAAAATAAATTGGAAAAACAGTATTTCCGAAGATATTAAATCTTATCAGCTTTATTATGCATATTCAGAAAAAGATAATTACTTTCCTTTTGAAAACAATGAAGTAATAGATACCTTTTTTACAGACACTTTAAAAAGTAAAACTTACTTTAAAGAAATGTTTGTTAGAATATGCGCCATAGATTTAGCAGGAAATAAGGCAAAAGCTAGTAAACCTTTTAAAATAATTATTCCCGATTTTGTTGCTCCAATAAAACCAACAATTCAAAATGTAAAACAGCAAAATGGAGTAGTTTTTATTGATATAGAACCTTCCATAAGTTCAGATGCAAATAAATATAGACTTTTTAAAAAGACCACCAATGGAATTTGGAAATTAGTAAATGAAAAAGAGCATTCTAAAAATAAAACAAAAATTCAATTAAGTGATACAATTAAAAATGGGAAAGAAGATTATTACTATGCGGTTTCTGTAATAGATTTTGACAATAATGAATCTGGAAAAACTGCCTCCATTTTAGTTCCTGCTAATTTTAATAATCCTCCTCCAATTGTTAAGAATCTAAAATATGTTATTGACAAAGAAGCAATAACATTACTTTGGGAATATCCAAGAGGAGAAGAACAAATATTTAGAATTTACAAAGCTACCGATGGAAACCCTTTAGATGTAATTGCAAAAGTTGAGAATCAGAATAGCTTTAAAGATTCCATAAAGCCAAATACAAAAAAAATAAAATATATGGTACGAGCAGAAAGTAAATCTGGGGCAGTTGCCGAACCTGTCACAATTACAGTTGATTTTTAAAACTTTAATTATCATCTTTTAAACCTCTTAATCAAATCCTTATGTCTATATTAAATTCAAATCATTAAAAAATTGAATATAAAATTTTCATTCATTTCAACTTCCAAAATCAAACCTAAAAAATGAAAAACTTAACCCAACACCTCACCACATTTTCAATATTATTGATAATGTATGCAACGAACCTTCGTGCCCAAGTTTATGCCGACCAAATCACAGTTACCGCCACTGGCACCGACGGCTATACAACTTGCTGCGGTTTAACTCCAACAAAAGATGGATTTTCATCTAGCAAACGTATTACTTCTAGGGCACTTGGGGTGCCACAAGCATCAGATATTACTACTCCTTCAGCTTCTTATAATTTCTATTCACTTGGGTTTGGAGGTGAAGTTGTTGTTAGAATGGGTAATGGATTCAATAATATTGCCGGGGTGGACTTGCAAATTCACGAAACATCTTTTGGCGTAACAACTGCATGCACAGGAGTTAATCCTGACAGAATCCGTGTATGGGTTTCTCAAGACAATTGTAATTATATTTTAATTGGTGATTTCTGCGAACAAGGTCCAAATCCAATTCAAATTAGTTTGCCCTCTTATTTGCCTTGGGCAAGATTTGTAAAACTAAGAGACATTTCTGTAAATCGCAATTCCGCTGCAACGGCAACGCAAGATGGTTTCGACCTTGATGGATTAAGAGGTCTTTCAGCAAGAACTTCTGCCCCTGCATCAGGAAGTTCTGTTTATGCAAACGTATTTACAAACTTCAGCCAAGGATTAAATGCAAACTCATCACCCGTTTCACTAGTAAATAGTAACCCTTCTCAAGCACTTGGCGCCCCTCAAAACAGCGATATTGCTGGGTCAATTAATTTTGTAAGTCTTGGATTTGGTGGTTCTGTTACCTTAGAAATGGAGCGCTTAATTTTTAAACGTACCACTGGTAATGAAATTCAAATTGTAGAAACCAGCACAGGATCACCATCTTGTGCATCTAGTCCGGAGAGAGCACAAATCTATGGTTCTTTAAACGGAACAACTTGGGTATTATTAGGATCTGTTTGTAACGATGGATTAGTAAGTATTCCAACATCGGCTTCACTTTTAGCGAGTTCAGGGCAATATGCCATAAGATATATTAAAGTGACCGATATTTCAAGCTTAGCCTCATTTACAGGTACAGCTAATGGATATGATTTAGATGGAGTTATTGGGTTTGCATGTTCCACTTCTGCAAAACTAGCTGCACAAGAGGAAGAATCCAATACTGAATTAGAAGAATCAGAAAATGAAAGTATTGTCATATTCCCGAACCCAACCAATGGATTATTTACTGTAAAAATTAATCCTATCAATGAAAATGGCATTATCCAAATATTCAATGTATCAGGCGCCTTGATTAAAGAATACAAGCAATTAGGTAAAGAAAATGTGAATATATCCATTGAGGATTTTCCTGCTGGGTTGTACCTAGTTTCTTACCAAGATGGGGAAAGACAATTTATAAATCGAATTGTAAAAAATTAATATTTTCCAGATTTAATAAAAGCCATTTTCACTTATAAATATTGTTTGAAAATGGCTTTTTTAATTAAAATAAATTAAAAATTGATTATCCAATTTTAATTGAGTTGCATTTATGAGCATAAATCCTTTTACGGGCAAAAGTTCTGAAATTGATATTGATGAAAGCCGAAGTAAACCTCCAATTACTAAATACATTGTGATTATATTAATAGTTGCTTCTATTGCTGGAGTTGCGTATTATTATAGAAATAGCATTCTCACAGGAATTGCATCTGCAAATCGCGATTTTACTGCAGCGTATTTAATGGGAGATCCTTGGAATGGAAAAGTTGTTTATATGGATGTGACTTCAACAGAACCACAAAAGCAAATTTTTAATGTTTATGATACAAAAACAGAGGAAAGAAAAGAATTTGCTAATTATAGAATAGGAACAGACCCCTATTTTTCATTTTTATATGTAGGAGAAGATCAAGTTTCGTTACACGATCATTATAAATATAGTGTAGCATTTGATATTGAAACTGATAACAATAAAGAAGTACCAGTAAAAGAATTGCCCTCCAATAAAGTTAATTCCGATGAAGATAGACATGCTATGGAAGACACCATGGCGGTAATACCTAAGAAAAATAATAAGGATACCGTTAAAACAAATTCCGACCCTAAACCGAAGAAAAACTATTTTTATTTTCTAAGTGGAGACCCTACTGATTTGGGCACTGGTATGGGAATAGAAGGAAGCGAAGAACAAGAAATTGATGCCATGCAACTTCGTAAATATGGTGTTTATGATTTTAAAGAATATGGTCTTCAATTTAGTTATTGGGTTTACGATTGGTATGCTAGGCAAGAAATTATAGACGAAAATACTGGAGCCAATTTAATTCTTGTAGAATTATCAAGTAGTCAAGGAAATAGAAGTACAAAAAGCTTTTTCGCTTTAGTAGATAAAAAAAATAATAAAGTAATTAAAAACGGATATCCGGAAAATACAATCAATTGTCCGGGATATTTACATGACTATTTTATTAATTGCAGAAAAGATGGGAATGACCATATTCTTTGTTTAACGCGCGACAAAGTTTTTCGCGTCCAAATTTCCACTTGTAAAATCACAGAAGTTGCGAACTGGTAATTAAATATGTTATGGGTATTTTTACGAAGACTTCTGATTACGAATTATTTAAATCTTCAAAGGATTTAAAGCGATTATTGGTCGATATTTCTTCGGCCGTCAGTGAGGTGAACGGAAGACCAAATCCATATTTTGGTTCTATCAACATTGAAAATAATTTCGTTAAATTGACATTAAAAAACCAGAAAATTCCACTTAAGAAATATTCAATTGAATTGCGTGAATCGGATAAACAAGTTTGGGCAAGGATTAAAGTGAGTCCAACAACTACAGCAATTCTGATTGAAGTTGGGATAATTGCTTTAGCCATTGCAGCCTACAGTGGGCTGTCATTGCCGGCATTTGTTATACCGATTTCAATCATCTTGCCTTATTTTCATTTTTTGAGTTATAACAAAGACACGCAGATTTTAGGGCAAATGTTAGATCCAATCTATTTTAATAGTCCTATGGCTCTTGCAAAAACACAAGGAGGTTTACTAAGCTCAATGAATAGTTTTTTAATTCCATATTACGTGCTTTGTATTTTGTTTATAATCGGTTATTTTGTTAATGTATATTTTAAACTCTTCACTTTTTAAATCAGTTTTATGTCGCAGTTCCTTAAACTTGGTATATTCATTTCCTATGGTTTTCTAGCACTGATACTGGGCATATATATTTATGATTCAATCACCGGAAGTTCATTGTTTAATTTGTTTAAAGGAGCCAGAGGCGGATTTTTTATAAGTGCAACAATAATGTTAGGTACTGTATTCATGCTCATTGGAGCGGTATCTAGTGCTTTTAAATATCAGAAGGGCGGTAATCAATCCAAACAAATTCTTCTGGCGCAGCAAGTGAATTATTTGAATAAAGTTCTAAACGAAGATAGCAATCTTTCTATTGAAGAACGTGAAAACATTAAACGGAAAATCAACAACTTGAAAAACATGTTTCCTTCGAATGAAATTTGATCCAATAGATTCATCAAAATTTGACAACGCTTCGAGCTCCGACTTTCACTTACTTTCTGTGCGATTCCAAAAATATATTGAAGCGTACAATTCGCTTTTGAGACAAGGCACTCCTGCCCAAATGCTTAGCTCCGGTTTTATGTGGCTTTATGCAAGACAATTTATGATTTTTGCATTTATTCCGTTAACATATTCAATAATTGCAATTTTATATCAGAATACGTCATTGGGATTTGCGATTAGCGAACAAATTCTCGCCCTTAAAAATCAACACATTTCTTTCGTAAAACCAATAGGAGCCTTCATTGCCATCTTGTTTGTATTTGCGTTTGGTTATTTCATTTGGAAACCATTCAACATCCTTGGTGTTTGGGGTGGTAAACAAAATAAGGGCGAAACGTATACCGAAATGGAAAATGAAAAAGAACAGCTGTTTTTTAATCAATCTTTTAGGAGCGAAAGTGGCTACAATGCCCTTTTCATATATTCCATCTTAATATTGTTCGGACTTATTGGACTCGTATGTCTATTGGTCAAAGTTATTCTTGGGATGCTTGTAATTACTTTAGTGGCTGGTTGCGCCTTCCTTTGGTTTTGGTATCAAAGCAATTCACGCCCATTAATTAATGTAACATTAAATGGAGATATTGAACTAAAATATAAAGTAGGAAAAAATATAAAATTTAATGTAAAGGATTGTGATACAATAAATTTGGAGTATTATGACAGTATCAACTATACCCGATGGAATCATAGGCCTCTATACAGCGAATTAAATAAGGCATTAGGCACAAGTTCTTTGTTTCCCAATAAAATAGTATTTGCAAATAAATCTGCTCATGCAAAAATTGCTATTGAATTTGAAAACCTTAAAAGTTCCCAAGGAGTATATTTTAACCCTTGGGAAACGGAATATTATTTTGCGAGTTTATTAAACAAAAATAATTTCCTAATAACCTGCAACCTATCCAATGAACCAAGCCCATATATTTGTGTTGAAAGTTGGGTAGCAAAAAGGAAATGATACCTTTGGATGGTTAAATTCATCCAACATGAAGTTTCAAATTGTATGCAGATATATCTTTTTAGCTTGCCTATTCGTAATTTCCGGCTGCTTAAAAGACGATTTTAATAAACTTTCTGATTCTACCTGGAACCCAGATTTTTCTTTTCCAATTGTAAATTCCGATTTGGATGTAAATGATATATTAATCCAAGATAATTCACCTACGCAAATTGGAATTAACAGTGATGATATTGTTGAGATTATTTATAGCAGTAACAACTATAGCAAACATGCCGAAGAATTGCTAAATCTTCCCAACCAAAACTACTCTTTCCCTTTTAGTTTAAGTACCATAAACACCAATACTTTCAATGCAAATTCAGCAATTGGTACAAGTATTTCTGAAACAGTTTCCACACAATGCACCTACAATCTCGACAATCAATTAGGTGCACTTTCTCGACTAGACACCACCTGGCTAAAGGCTGGAAAATTGCGTATCGATTTCAATTCCCAAGTACCTCAAAATTCAGTAATAACTGTTTCAATTCCTTCGCTTATAGTGAATAACCAGCCATTTACTGAAATTGTACTTTTAAACAATAACGGTTCAGGAAATACAAGCTCTTTTTTAGAAAGAAACCTTAATAATGCAGTTCTTATAAATGATGCAAGTGAATCTTTCGCAGTAAATTATTCCGTACAAGTAATCAGAAATAACGGGGCATCCATTCCCGCTACTGGACAATTTACTTCTACTATTCAATTACAAAACCTTGAATTCAGCCGCATTTCAGGTTACTTTAATAATTTTTCAATGCCAGTACCTAATGATGATACACTTTTTTTGCGTATCTTCAAAAACATTATAGATGCAACAGAACTAAGTTTTCAGAATCCAAGAGGTATTTTAACTTTTAAAAACTCAACAGGATTGCCCGCTCAAGCAAACTTGTCATCATTTAATGGTTTTAGAATCGGAGCATCTATTCCTTTGGTGAATATTAGTAGTATTCCAAATCCTGTAAATATTTCTCCGATGGGAAGTTTCAATGGACCTCCCGCTCAAACTTCATTCGAGCTTAATGGAAGCAATGGGTCCAATATAGTTAACACTTTAAATGCATTCCCAAAATATATGTTAACGAATGCATCCATTTCATTGAATCAAGGAACTTCATCATCAACTTACAATTACATTCTAGACACCAGCAAAGTTGGAGTAACTAGCGAGATAAGACTCCCTTTAGATGGTCTCACCGTAAATCTTCTAGTTGTTGATACTGTTCCTTTTGAAGTTTCAACTATATCAAAAGATGTAGAAAAGGCTTTATTAAGAATAAATGTAACTAACGGATTTCCTACTGATGGTTTACTCCAATTGTACTTTGCAAAGGAAAACTTCAATTTCTTGGGACAATCAACTGGGCTTACAATAGTAGACTCTTTATATGAAAACGGGGCCGAAGCAGTTTTAGAATCGGGCATTGCTGATAATTCCGGACTAGTTGTAACTCCTGTACAAACTATAAGCGATGCCATTATTACCGCAAACAAATGGAAAAAACTTTCAGATGCAAGCACAGATAAAATTATTGTAAAAGCTAAGCTAACTACTTATGATTTAGGTCAATTAATAGTTAAAGTTACTGAACAAAACAGATTAAATATTAGAATTGGAGCACAATTAAAAATCCGTAAAATTTTCTAAAATGGAAAAAACTTTACGAATAATCATTGCCATTTGGTTTCAATCTGTTCTTTGCCTTGCACAATCAGATTTTGTACTTTCCAATCAAACCTACAATCCTCATATTGTTAATGTTAATCCAGCATTTTTACCCCAAGCAGATTTTTACTTAGGTGTCCCAATTATTTCAAATGCTTATGCCAATTTTGGGAATAACAGCTTTACTTACCGTGACCTTATTAAAAGAAAAGGAACTACTGATTCTATCTATTTCGATTTTCAAGGTTTCCTTGTTAACATTAAGAGAAATCCACAAATTATGGCCAATGTGAGTACTGACATACTTAGCTTTGGCTGGAGAGAAGGTCGTTGGTATGTAAATGGCGGAATCACTGAAAAGGTAAATTTCAGGACAAGAATATCCCAAGACCTTTTGAAACTTGGGATAAATGGAAACACTCAATTTTTAGGGCAAACCGCCGAATTAGGAAATATTCAGCTGAATGCCACCCATTATCGGGAATATGCTTTTGGACTCTCGCGCGATTTTAACTGTAAATTCCGCTTAGGTTTTTCCTTAAAATACCTGCATGGTATGGAAAATATTGATATCCAAACGAGCACCGTAAACTTAAACACTGCAAACCCTACTTTTGACCTCACTGGAACAACAGATGTACTTATAAATACTTCTGGACTCAAAGGTTTTAATACAGATTCATTAAAATCTTGGAGATATCTCTTCGAAAGGGGCAACAGAGGCGTTGCTCTTGATTTAGGTGGTCAATATACAATAAACGATAAGCTGGAAGTATTTGCCAGTGTTTTGGATATCGGAAAAATTAAATGGAAATACCAACCAATAAATTATTACAACGCAGTTCCTAGTTTCTCATTCACGGGTATTCCATTGAATCAGTTTTTTGCTGACGATGGAAACAATAACACCGATACTGTAAAAAATGGAATAGAGAAATACCTCGATTCATTGGGAGGCATTTTCAATATCAAAGAAAGGTATGAGCGTTACACTTCCCAGTTACCTGGTAGATTTTATGTAGGAACAAAATATGCCTTCAATCCTCAAAATGAATTTAGATTGCTATTCCTAGGTAGCTTTTTTAAAGGTTACATGCAACCTTCTGTTTCTTTAGGTTTTACAAAAAGATTCAGTGATGTCTTAGAATTTAATGTGAATTGGTCATATCATAACAATACTTTTCAAAATTTAGGTACAGGTTTCGTGTTTAATTTAGGGTTAACGCAGTTTGTTGTTGCCACAGATAACATAATCGGACTATTTGGACAATACAATGCCCGAAGTATCAACCTGCGCGCTGGTTTAACTTTAGTTTCTGGTTACTTTGACGAAAGACCTAACTTTTGTGACAAAGACAATGATGGTATTCCTAATAAAAAAGATGAATGTCCGGACGAGCCCGGCCCTTTTGGGTTGAATGGTTGTCCTGATAAAGATAATGATGCAATAGCAGATAAATACGATGATTGTCCGCTTGAAAAAGGCTCTTTAGAAATGAAAGGCTGCCCCGATAGAGATTTCGATAAAATTATTGACAAATTAGATTTATGTCCAGACTTCGCAGGGAAGCCAGAATATAATGGATGTCCTGATAAAGATGATGATGGAATTATCGACTCTAAAGATGATTGCCCAAATATTGCTGGTCCGGCTTATTTAAGTGGTTGCCCAGACAGAGACAACGATAGTATACCAGATAAAGAAGACGAATGTCCTGATTTTTATGGAAGTAAATATTTTGGAGGTTGCCCTGATATTGATGGCGATAGTATTCCTGATAAAAATGATGATTGCCCAGATGCCCCAGGCCTAAGAAAATACTATGGTTGCCCAGACAGAGACGGAGATGGATTAATTGATAAGTTAGATGTTTGTCCAGATGAGCCAGGAACTATTCAAATGAGAGGTTGCCCTTTTAGAGATGCTGATGGCGATGGCATTAAAGATGAACAAGACAATTGTCCAACAAAAGCTGGCCCTCCAGAGAATAATGGTTGCCCATACACAGATACCGATGGCGATGGTGTAAGAGATATAGTAGATAAATGTCCAACAATTCCCGGCACATCCGAAAATAATGGCTGCCCTGCTTTAAATGTAGAAGAACAGTTAGTTTTAAAAACTGCATTCGATAACCTAGAATTTGAAACTGGAAAATCAATAATAAAAGCAGTTTCATTTGAATCTCTAAATGAACTGGCTGAATTACTAATCAAAAAACCAAGTTGGAAACTACTGATTTCTGGCCATACTGATAATGTAGGAAAACCTGCTGCTAACTTGTTATTATCTAAAAACAGAGCAACGGCAGTTGAAAAATATCTTAACCAGCAAGGAGTAAATAAAACGCAATTAAAATCTGAATGGTTTGGACAAACAAAACCAATTGAAAGCAATAAAACACCAGAAGGTCGTCAGAAGAATAGAAGGGTAGAAATGACAGTTATATTTGAATAAATCAAAATAAAAACATGACAAAACGTAAAAAAACAACTCTGATTCTGTCGCTTTTCTTAGTGATAGCTTTGGGGCAGGTCGCAAGAATTCTAGGAACCACAGATGTTCGTTTAGTGGATTTTATTCAAATATTTTGTACCGGTGGTGTTACTTTGATTATAGTTGTAGAATTGATAAAAGCGATAAAATCAAATGAAGTTTAAACTTATACTAATTTTAGTTAAACCCTGATAACCAGATATATATAAATAAAAAAAGCCGTACCTCAGGCACAGCTTTCAAAAAAACCAATTTTTACTTATTACTTTAAAGCATTCACATGACGTGTAACTTTTCCTACCAAGTTACCTGCCTTGTTTTTGTGAATTACATTTTTCTTAGCCAATTTATCTAATAAAGAAGTTACTTCTACTAGTAAAGAAACAGCCACTTTTTTATCTGAAGTACCTCTTAATTTTTTAAGCGCATTTCTAGTTGTTTTATGGAAATAACGATTTGTTAATTTCTTTGTTTCGTTAGAACGAATACGCTTAATTGACGATTTATGATTAGCCATTATTTAGACTTTAAATTTTTAAAGTAGCCCGTAGGGGAATCGAACCCCTGTTACCAGAATGAAAATCTGGTGTCCTAACCCCTAGACGAACGGGCCATGTTCATTTTTTGGGACTGCAAATGTAGTTTATTTTTGATTTGATGCAAGTATTGACTTTTTTAAACACACAAAATAACACTCATAATTCTGTAAATCAATTAATTAAATTTACACACAAGCACTAAACAAGCCTTTATATCGATAATTAAACTGTACTTCTACCTCTTTTTCTTACTTTTGTAGCCCTCAAAAATGAAAAGAGTAGCATTTTATACACTTGGTTGCAAGTTAAATTTCTCAGAAACATCCACCATTGCAAGGTTGTTTCCAGAAGATGAGTTTGTGAAAGTCGATTTTGAAGCCAGTCCAGACATTTTTATCATCAATACTTGTTCTGTTACTGAAAATGCAGATAAGAAATGTAGGTCGTTAGTAAATAAAGCAATGCGCATTTCCCCTCATGGATTTGTAGCTATAATTGGTTGTTATGCGCAGCTTAAACCAGAAGAAATAGGCGAAATTCCTGGCGTTGACCTCGTTTTAGGTGCCAACGAAAAATTCAATATTCTTCATCATATCCAACATTCAGAAAAATCTCTAAAAGCACAAATTCATGCTTGTGAGATTGAAAGTGTCAACACCTTTATTCCTTCATTTTCATTTGGCGAAAGAACAAGAGCTTTTTTCAAAATCCAAGATGGCTGCGATTATTCATGTTCCTTTTGCACAATTCCTTTAGCCAGAGGAAAAAGCAGAAGTGAATCAATTGAAAATACGCTCATTGCAGCTAAAGATTTAATAAAGGAAACAAAAGCAAAAGAAATCGTTTTAACAGGTGTAAATACAGGTGATTTTGGCCGACACAATGGGGAAAGTTTTTTCGAACTTATTCAACAACTTGATATTTTAGATGGAGTTGAACGGATCCGCATTTCTTCTATCGAACCTAACTTACTTTCAGATGCAATCATTGAATTTGCATCAACCTCTAACAAATTCGTACCTCATTTTCATATTCCGTTGCAATCTGGTAACAACAAAACCTTGAAAGCAATGCGACGCAGATACCAAAGAGAATTGTATCAAGAGAAGGTAGAAAAAATTAAATCTTTGCTTCCAGATACCTGCATTGGTGTAGATGTTATTGTTGGTTTTCCAGGAGAAACGGAAGAAGATTTTATAGAGACATATAACTTCATTCAATCGCTTGATATTTCTTATTTGCATGTATTTACTTATTCCGAAAGAGACAATACGCTAGCAGCTGATTTTCAAGATGTTGTTCCCTCAAAGGAAAGGGCAGAAAGAAGTAAAATGTTGCACATTCTTTCTGAAAAGAAAAAACGATTCTTCTATCAAAATCAATTGGGCAAAACGCTAAATGTACTGTGGGAAGCCGAAAAAGACGGTGATTCTATGTATGGATTTACAGACAATTATGTAAAAGTCTGCACTACTTATGATGAAACATTAGTAAATACAATTCAACAATTTACTCTCAATGAAATCAATGAGTCGGGTATTGTTATAGGAAGAATGATTGAAAGTCATACATTTGCGCTGCTCAATTAAGAGCCGACATTCATGTATCCAACCCTTAGCGAATTTCTTAAAACCCTTGGCATTAACATACAATTGCCGATTCAAATGTTTGGCTTTTTTGTAGCAATTGCATTTGCTGTAGCAGCTTATTTAGTTTCACTTGAGTTAAAAAGAAAACAAGCATTAGGTATACTAAAACCTTCGTATAAAAAAATAATTGTTGGCGCTCCTGCAACCATTACGGATTACATAACATCAGCTATCATAGGATTTTTCATAGGATTCAAGCTGATATACATGGCCTTAAATTATTCCGAATTTTCAAATGACCCTCAAAGCACTTTGCTTTCTTTTAAAGGTAACTTGTTAGGAGGAATTGTTGTAGCGGCTATAATGACCTACCTGCGATTCAGAGAAAGCAAGGCTCAACTATTACCAAAACCTGAAGAAAGAAAAATAGAGTTAAAACCTGCTGACCATGTCGGAAACATTATTCTGCTCGGTGTTGTTGGAGGATTTTTAGGCGCCAAAATTTTCCACAACCTCGAAAATCCATCCGAATTTGTAGCTGATCCTATTGGAGCCTTGTTTTCATTTTCAGGATTAACATTCTATGGAGGCTTAATAGTAGCCGCAGTTTTAATTATTCGGTATGGTCGCAAAAATGGTTTACCAGCAATTCACATTACCGATGCCTGTGCTCCAGCACTGATGCTTTCTTATGGAGTTGGAAGAATTGGTTGCCAAATATCTGGAGATGGTGATTGGGGCATTGTTAACCTAGCGCCAAAACCAAATTGGATGAGCTTTTTACCCGATTGGATGTGGTCTTTTAAATTTCCTCACAATGTAAATAATGAAGGTGTTCCAATACCTGGTTGTGTTGGAAGATGGTGCCACGAATTACCTCAGCCAGTTTTTCCAACTTCATTTTACGAAACCTGCATGGCTATTGTACTTTTTGCTATTCTCTGGTCTATTCGCAAAAAAATAACAACTCCAGGTCTGCTTTTCAGCATTTATCTTATTATGAATGGAGCTGAACGCTTTATAATTGAAAGTATTAGGGTTAATTCTCTTTACAACATTTTTGGAATTGGAATTACACAAGCACAAATAATTTCAACTATATTAATGTTTTTAGGAATTTTTGGAATTTGGTACACGAAAAAAATAGCTATAACCAATGAAAAGCGTTGACGAACTTGAAGTATTATGCCAAAAGGTTTGCGAAGTTTCCAAACATATTGGAAAATTTATTTTAATGGAACAAAAAAGGTTGGTAACCTCAAGCATTGAAGCTAAAGGAACCAACGATTTTGTAACTTATGTAGATAAGGCTTCTGAGCAATTATTGGTAAATGAATTGCGAGGCCTGCTACCTGAAGCAGGTTTTATTACTGAGGAAAACACTGTTAATCAAGAAGATAAACCTTACAGGTGGGTGATAGACCCAATTGATGGCACTACAAATTTCATTCATGGCTTACCTTTATTCTGCATCAGCATTGCTTTAATGTATGAGCAAAAAATAATTCTAGGTGTAATTTATGAAATGAGTCATAACGAATGTTTTCATGCAGTAGCTGGTGGAAATGCCTATTTAAACGAAAAAGTTATTTCTGTTTCTAATCGAACTTTACTCAAAGATTCACTTTTAGTTACCGGTTTCCCCTATCGTTTTGAAGGAATGTTGGACCAATGGGTAGAACTTTTTAAATACCTTATTCAAAATACGCATGGCGTAAGGAGGCTTGGTTCTGCTGCAATAGATTTAGCTTATGTTGCTTGTGGCCGTTTTGAAGCATTTTATGAATATGGATTAAGCCCTTGGGACGTGGCAGCAGGTGCATTAATTGTAAAACAGGCCGGTGGTCAGGTAAGCGATTATAAAGGTGGAAACGATTACATTTTTGGAAAGGAATTACTCGCAGGAAATGGTGCTATAAACGAAGAGTTAATGAAACATATCCAAAACTATCTTCAAATTAAATAAATTGAAAAAAAAAATCCGATTTATTATCAATCCCATTTCAGGAGGAAAAAATAAAACTGCCATTCCTGATAAGATTCAAAATCTATTAAGGAACGAAAATATTGATGCTGATGTTATCGTTTCAAAAAATAGTAACGATACAATTTTCCTTGCTAAAGAAGCTGTAACTAAGCAATATGATGCCGTAATTGCTGTTGGTGGTGACGGTACCATCAATAACATCGCATCTCAATTAATCAATACAGAAACTGCATTAGGAATCATTCCTATGGGTTCTGGAAATGGACTTTCAAGGGCTTTAAACATTCCATTTAACATTCAAAAGGCAATTAAATTAATACTTCAATTCAAAAAGCAAAAGTTTGATACTGGTGTTATTAATCAAAATCCATTTGTAAACCTTGCCGGCGTTGGTTTCGATGCACATGTTGCTGGTAAATTCCATTCTTCTGTTTCTAGAGGCTTGCTAAATTATGTCAAGATAACCATTTCTGAATTCAGTAAATACAAGCCAAGACAATATGCTATAACATATAATGGAATCCAACGAAATATTACAGCTTTCCTTATTACAGTAAACAATGGAACCCAATTTGGTAACAATGCTTATACTGCACCCAATGCACTTTTAAATGATGGAATGCTCAATGTTATGATTATTCATCGTTGTGCATGGTACAACATTCCTTCTCTTGCATTTCACTTATTTACTAAATCAATTCACAGACATCCGAATGTGGAATCTTTTATCACAAACTCAATTTCAATCCAAAGAACGGAAAATGAATTAGTAAATATTGATGGCGAAGCAATCCAAATGCAGACAGATTTAGAAATTAAAGTTAATAGTTTAAGTCTTTCTGTAATTCAATAATTATTATTTTTAGTTATTTAATTGATTTATTTGACCTGAAAACAAGGCATTTACAAATTAATTTAAAATAATAAATGATATAAGTTAAACCATTTAATAACAAGGTGGTCAACTTGGCTCATTTACAAAAATCAACTATTATGCAGTTAAGAATTAAAGGAAACATTGCTGTGAGCGATTCAGGCTTTGTTTTCGACCCAAGCACAGGCGATTCATACTCAATCAATCCTATTGGAGTAGAAATCATTCAATTGATGAAACAAACTTTAACAGAAAAAGCAATTGTTGATGCAATAGTTGAAAGGTATCAAACAGAACCTCAAACGGTTGAAAAAGACCTTTACGATTTCTGTAATCTCTTGGTTAAACATCAATTAGCAGATAGAATATGAAACAGCAATTAACTGTTGCCGTTTCGGGTTTAAATAACACAGATAATCCAGGGCCTGGTATTCCTGTAATAAGAGCATTGCGCGACTGGAAAGGCAAAGACATTAGAATTATTGGAATTTCTTACGATAACCTTGAACCAGGATTGTTCATGCGCGATTTAGTAGATAAAAGCTATTCCGTTCCTTTTCCATCAGGTGGCACTGAAAATCTGATGTTGCGTTTGCAATATATTCATGAAATTGAAAAAATAGATTTTATCTTCCCAAATTTTGATGCAGAACTTTTCACATTCATGAAAATTGCACCAGAACTAGAAAAAATGGGAATAAGAACTTTTTTACCCACTTCAGACCAATTTGAAGAAAGACATAAATACAGACTTTCTGAATTTGGCGAAAAATATGGACTTTCTGTTCCGCTTTCAATAACGGTTGGTGCTATTTCTGAAGTTCCTGCAGCTTTAAATAATTTCGAGTATCCTGTTGTTGTAAAAGGTAAATTTTATGATGCCTATATTGCATACAACTTAGAACAGGTTTATTCTTATTTTCATAAAATACAAGCAAAATGGGGTCTTCCAATTATTCTGCAACAATTTGTATATGGCAATGAATACAATGTTGTGGCATTGGGAGATGGAAAAGGAAATACAATTGGCGCTGTGCCAATGCGCAAACAGTATATTACAGATAAAGGAAAGGCTTGGGCAGGAATCACAATAGACGAACCCCGTTTAATTGAAATGACCCATAAACTTATATCGGCAAATAAATGGCGCGGAGGCATGGAGCTGGAATTAATAAAAGACAAAAACGGCACTTTGTACATTGTCGAAATCAATCCTAGATTTCCTGCCTGGGTTTATTTGGCAGTAGCCTCTGGACAAAATATGCCCGCTGCTGCTATACAACTTGCTTTTGGTGAGAAAGTAGCAGCTTTTGAAAATTATGATATTGGAAAATTATTCGTCCGATACTCTTGGGATAACATCGTTACCCTTTCTGAATTTCAACAAATTTCCACTCTTGGAGAATTATAAAAAATAAAAAAATCTTATGGCAACTCAAACAATAGAAAAACTTCGTTACGAACGTCCTGTAATTACAAGCCTCAATGCAGGTGTTACAAATAAATTCGGCACAAAATCTTTACATGCTCCACTCAGTCATATCGACGGAGTTTCTGTAAAAGAAATCATCCAAAAATATGGTTCTCCTGTTTTTATTTTATCTGAAAGAAAAATCCGTCAGACTTATAGAGAAGCCTACAGAGCTTTTACTTCACGGTATCCGAAAGTACAATTTGCGTGGTCTTATAAAACAAACTATATAAATGCTGTTTGCAATGTCTTTCATCAAGAAGGATGCTGGGCGGAAGTGGTTTCCATTTTTGAATATAAAAAGGCTATTGGGAATGGTGTTCAAGGTAAAAACATCATTTTTAACGGCCCAGAGAAAACAGATGAAGATTTACTGCTCGCCATTCAAAATGATTCCCTTATTCACATTGACCACCTCGATGAATTATATCAAATCATTGAATTAACTACAAAAGTAAAAAAGCGTCCAAGAGTCGCCATTCGTGTAAATATGGATACAGGTGTTTATCCAATGTGGGACAGATTTGGGTTTAACTACGAAACTGGCCAGGCTTGGGATGCCATCAATAAAATTATCTTAACTGATAAAATGGATCTAGTTGGTTTACATTGCCATATTGGAACATTCATGCTTTCCGCAAATGCCTACGCAGTTGCTGCTAATAAATTGGCAGATTTGGCGCTTGGTATCAAATTAAAATACAAACAAAACATAGAATACATCGATTTAGGTGGAGGTTTCGCTTCTAAAAACACACTGAAAGGTTCATTCCTTCCAGGTTCTGACACCATTCCAACTTTCGATGATTATGCAGATGCTATTTGCGGGACCTTATTAAATGCTGGATTTACTAAAGAAAACCTTCCAATGCTTATTTTAGAAAGTGGAAGAGCATTGATAGACGAAGCTGGCTTTCTTGCAGGTTCTGTAATCGCAAATAAAAGGCTGAGTGATGGAAGACGTGCAATTGTAATGGACATGGGTGTAAATCTATTGTTTACTTCATTTTGGTACGACCATAGAATTTCCCCAGTTGAAGAATCAGGAAACCACACAGAAAATGCCGTGATTTATGGCCCGCTTTGCATGAACATTGATATCGTTCGTGAAAGTGTAACTTTGCCCCCGCTTAAAAAAGGTGACCACGCTGTGATACATACTGTAGGAGCTTATAACATGACACAATGGATGCAATTTATTGCAATGAGACCCAACGTTGTTTTAATTGATACTGAAGGTAAAACACATATTATTAGAAACCGTGAAACTGTAGATGATTTGAATAAAATGGAAGTAATGCCCGAACATCTAAAAAAATTCAAGCTTTAATCTTTCATGGAAAAAAGCGTTTCACATAAATGGATACTTACTTTTAGAGAATTTTCCGAAAGTGTTCTAAGTAGTTACGCACAAGTATTTTTTTCACAAAAAAAAGCACTGGCAATATTGCTGCTGGTGCTCACTTTTTTCGATTTCTACGCTGGTTTAAGTGGTTTAATTGCTGTTGTTGTTAGTTTACTTGCAGCTAAAATTATAGGTTTACATTACGAATCAATTAAAACAGGAATTTATAGCTTTAATAGTCTTTCTGTTGGATTGTGTTTAGGTGTTTATTTCAAATTCAATATTCCTTTCTTAGTAGTATTGTGCTTTGGAGCACTGCTCTGTTTGCTGATTACGGTTTGGATGAGTGGTTCCTTTGCCATTAAAGGACTACCTTTTCTCAGTTTTCCTTTTATAATAACAATATGGTTGCTATTACTGGCCACTCGTTCTTACAATGCACTAGAATTAAGTGAAAGAGGTATTTACACTTATAATGACTTATATGCTATTGGCGGTCAAGAATTAGTTGACTGGATAATGAAGATAGAAAACTATCCTTTACCATTGGAATTGGGTGTTTACTTTAGATCTCTTGGAGCCATCTTTTTTCAATACAACCTCATTGTCGGAGTAATCGCTGCAATTGCCTTATTGCTTTATTCGAGGATAGCTTTTATCTTATCGCTTCTTGGGTTTTATATTGGATACTTTTTCTACTCGTTTGTAGGAGGCAATTTAACAGAACTAACTTATAGTTTTATAGGATTCAATTTTATTCTTAGCTCAATTGCACTTGGAGGATTTTTCCTCATCCCTTCAATTTGGTCTGTTTTGCTGGTATTATTAATTTCTCCAATAATTGCCATTTTAAATAGCTCAATAGGCGTTGCTTTGCAAGTTGTTCAATTACCACTTTATTCAATGCCTTTTAACTTAATTGTGGTATCAATTATTTACTTATTGAAACTTAGAATTTGGCCAAGGCATTTGTTTCTTACTAGTATTCAACATTATTCTCCAGAAGTTAATCTCTATTCATTTTCAAGCGGTTTAGAGAGGTTTAAAAAATCTACATTACTTTTAATGCAACTGCCTTTTTTTGGAAAATGGACAGTTACACAAGGCAATGACGGAAAACACACACACAGAGGCGATTGGCGGCATGCTTTAGATTTTGAAGTACTGGATGAAGAAGGCAATAACTTTCAAAATAGTGGTCTGGAACTCAAAGATTATTATTCATGGCAAAAACCAGTGCTTGCTCCTGCTGATGGACTCGTTGTTGATTTGCATGCTAATGTTGACGAAAATCAACCTGGAAGTGTGAATCTCGAAAATAACTGGGGAAATAGCATTGTGATTAAGCATGGAGAATTTCTTTATTCTCAAATTAGCCACTTGCTACAGGGTTCTTTTAGGGTTTCTTTAGGTGATTATGTTAAAAAAGGTGATATAATTGCTTTGTTAGGAAACTCAGGAAGGTCACCTCAACCGCATATTCATTTTCAATTACAAACCACTCCTTATGTTGGGTCGGCAACCATTTTATGGCCAATTAGTTATTATTTAAAACAAGATAATAATTTTCAAAAATTAATTTGCTTTGAATCTCCAAAAGAAAAAGATACCATTCAAAATATTGAAATTAATCCTTTATTAAAGGAAGCATTTGGCTTTATTCCGGGTCAATTGCTTGAATTTAATGTTGTTGAAGGAAAGAAAAAATATACTACAAAATGGGAAATTAAAGTTAATATTTATAATCAGTCCTATATTTATTGCCATTCAACTGGTGCTTACGCTTATTTATTAAACAATGGTACCATGTTTTATTTCTTGAGTTTTCATGGCAATAGAAAATCTTTATTATATCAGTTCTATTTAGCTGCATACCAAGTATTACTAGGTTTCTATCCAGATATTATTTTAAAAGATCAATTACCTATTCATACTTTAAAAACAGGACCAATAAGAATATTACAAGATTTTTTGGCTCCTTTCTTTCAATTTTTAAAAGTGAATTATCAATTAGAATACACAGAAATTGATTCCCAGTTTAATCCTAAATTAATTAGACTTAGGTCTAATGTAATTACAAGTATTTTTGGAGCACAACAAAATAGAAAATCATTTGAAATTATGCTTTTAAACGGACAAATAAATGAGTTTACTGCAAAAATGAATAATAAAAAAATTGTAGCATGCCGTATAGAAGTTTATCAAACAGAAAATAAAGTAATAAATAAATAAGCAATATGAAGACTTTTCAAAAATTACCTTTAATACTAATGATATTTTTCAGCGGAATTATAGCAGCTCAAAATGATGATAAAGAAATTGCAACTTTCAAACAAAGTTATTCTTTAGAATCAAAATCAGAATTTACAAAAGCCATTGCCATTCTTAAAGATATCTATAAAGAAGATTCTTATGAAATTAATATAAGATTAGCTTGGTTATGCTACGAAGCTGGACAATTTTCTCAAAGTATGACATACTATCAAAATGCCATCTCTTTGAAACAATATTCAGTGGAAGCGAGATTAGGTTATGTATATCCAGCGGCAGCATTAGGAAATTGGGAACAGGTAATCGCCCAATACAAAAAAATTCTAGAATTTGATGCGCAGAATTCAACTGCTAACTTTCGACTAGGAATGATTTATTACAGTAGAAAAGATTACCCTACGGCGCAAAAATATTTTGAACGCGTAGTTAATCTTTATCCATTCGACTATGACGGAAACCACATGTTGGGCTGGAGCTATTTACAAATGGGTAAAATGAGAGAAGCCAAAATCCTTCTTACAAAAGCGCTTTTAAACAGACCTGATGACGCCTCTGCTCTAGAGGGATTAAGCTTAATAAAATAGTTAATAATTATTTTCAAACCATTTAACCTTTTGTTTGAAATATTGAATTAACTTTGCAGTCACTACCAAAAAATATGAAATCAGATATTAAAAAACTGCAAATTATTAGCGCTGCGAAACTTTGTTTTGCCCAATATGGCTACGACAAAACTACACTTGATGATATTGGAAAAAGAATGGGGTTAAATAAGTCTTCATTGTATTATTACTTCAAGAACAAAGAAGAGATTTTTACAGCTGTAGTCTTAGAAGAAGCAGACAAAATTGTAGATGGACTTCAAACAGAAATGGAAAGTAAAGTTTCCCCAGAAGAGAAGATTCAATTTTACATGAAGAAACGCTTGGGTTATTACAAAAAAGTGTTGAGTCTACACCAATTATCGGCTGAAAGCTTAAGGCAAATACAACCCGGCTTTCATCAATTGTATAATGACATTTTATTAAGAGAAATTGCATTCATCCAAAAACAAATTTTAGCAATTGACGATAACATTCCTGAATCTCAGGCAAAAAAAATTGCTGAATTAATTATAATTTCAGCAGATGGAATTAAACATGATGAGATTCTATACAACAATCCAGATATATTTAAGGAACCAGATTACCTTAAAATAGAAAGTAGTATTGAATTTCTAATTAGTCTGATATTAAATGGTGTGCGGGCAAATTCAAAAACAAGTAGCTTTGCTCTTAACTAGAAATTAATGTTGCTTAAATAAATCCGATTTCTAAACAATTACGTTCTTTTCATATTAATTAACTTATACTATGAAAAAAACAGTTCAAATTTCAATTTTGTTAATGCTTTCGGTGATCGGAACTTTACCAGCATGCAATACTAATTCAAACACTAATCAATCTATGGACCTTACGCCTTCTCCAACACAAAAAACTGATACTGCAATTTTAGCTGCCGGCTGTTTCTGGTGCATAGAAGCCATATTTCAAGAATTAGAAGGTGTAATTTCAGTAACTTCTGGATATACTGGTGGCGCCATAAAAAATCCTAGCTACAAAGAAGTTTGCATGGGTACAACGGGCCACGCAGAGGCAGCTAGAATAATCTTCGACCCCTCAGTGATCACTTATGATGAACTATTAGAAGTTTTCTGGAAAACCCACGACCCTACCACGCTTAACCGCCAAGGTGCTGATGCAGGAACACAATACCGTTCTGCAATATATTACTTAGATGAAAATCAAAAACAAATTGCAGAAAAATACAAAGCAGAATTAAATGCTGCTGGAGCTTTCGACAAACCAATTGTTACAGAAATAACCGAATTTGACAATAAATTCTATGTAGCTGAAGATTACCACCAAAACTACTACAACCAAAATGGCTCACAAGGCTACTGTACCATGGTAATCAAACCCAAAGTAGAAAAGTTTCAAAAAGTATTTAAGGATAAATTGAAGAAGAAATAAATTAAATAACGGAGTGCTTATTTTCCTTGGAAATCAACATCAAACCCAAAAAAGTAAGCACTCCATTCATTATTAATAATTCAAAACCAATTTGATATCCATTAAATAATTCTTTGGAATACCTGCTCAATAACCAGCAAATAATTGGGGAAAGAATACAAATAATTGGAACTAATTTATTAATTACCTGTTTTTTGGTGTAAATTCCAAAGGCGAAAAGTCCCAATAATGGCCCGTAGGTGTAACCAGCGGCTACAAATATTCCACTTATTACAGATTGGTCATTAATTATTTCAAATAACATAATTAATAAAAATAAACTCACTGCAAAAAATGCATGAATAAAATGCCTGTAATTTATTTTTTGTTTATTGGAAACTTTAGTGCTGGAATCTAATTTCAAAACATCAATATATAAAGATGTAGTAAGTGTTGTAAGGACCGAATCGGCGCTTGAAAACGTGGCTGCAATAATTCCAAGAATAAATACAACGGCTGCAAATAATCCTAAATAATTAAAAGTTAATAAAGGCAATAAAGCATCTGTCTTTTTAGGAATCTCTATTCCTTTGCTATTTGCATAAATATAAATTAATGCACCTAAGGAAACGAAAATCACATTCACAAAAACCACAATTACACTGAACCATTTAATATTCTTTTGTGCTTCGGGTAATGTTTTACAACTTAAATTCTTTTGCATCATGTTTTGGTCTAATCCAGTCATTGCAATGGCGATGAAAATGCCTGAAATAAATTGCTTAAAGAAATTATCTTTCGATTTAAAATCCCAATTAAATACTTGCGCATATTCGCTATTTACAATGGTTGTAACAGCTTCACTAAAACTTAAATCGAGTTGATTAATAATGGAGAAACACGTTAAAATTACTCCTCCCAATAAAAACAAAGATTGAAAAGTATCAGTCCAAATTAAAGTTTTAATTCCACCTTTTAATGTATAGGCTAAAATGAGCATGATAATTAATGCCACCGAAACCCAAAATGGAACGCCCAAAGGACCAAAAAGAAACAATTGTAAAACTCCTGCCGAAATATATAACCTGAATGCTGCACCAATACTTCGTGATAAAAGAAAAAACACAGAGCCAGTAACCTGCGCGGAATTCCCTAATCTTTCTTTTAAATATACATAAATGGATGTTAAATTCATCCTATAATACAGCGGTAAAAGTACTTGCGCAATTATCCAATAACCAACCAAATACCCAAAAACAATTTGCAAATAAAAAAAATGCTTCACTCCTACTTCACCTGGCACGGAAACAAAAGTTACTCCCGAAAGCGAGTCGCCAATCATTCCAAAAGCTATGATGTACCAGGGAGAAGATTTGTTACCAATGAAATAACCTTCTGTATCGGCATTTCTTCCTTTCCACCAAGAAATAAGCATCAAAAGCAAAAAATAGATGCCAATTACTGATAAAAGAAGGAATGGATGAAGTACTTGATTCATAAATTTAATAAAATACGTTGATAACAAATATATAGTGCAGTTGAATCGCTAAAGAGTTATTACTTTTGCATTAATGAACAATTACCCATCAACATTATTGGAACAAGCTGTAAATGAAATGTCTTCATTACCAGGAATTGGAAAAAAAACAGCGCTAAGACTTGTACTACATTTGTTGAAAAGAGAACCTTCTGAAGTGTTAAATTTCTCACAGTCGTTTACCAGACTTAGAAACGAAATTAAATACTGTACAGAATGCTGCAACATTGCCGATCAACTAGTTTGTAATATTTGTGCCGATAAAAATAGAGACCGCTCAGTTATTTGCATTGTAGAAGACATAAGAGATGTACTCGCTATTGAAAATACACAGCAATTTCATGGTTTATATCATGTTCTAGGCGGAATCATTTCTCCTATGGACGGAATTGGTCCTTCGGATTTAAATATAGACCAACTGATAGTGCGCGTTTCCACTGGAGAAGTTAAAGAAGTAATCATGGCCCTGAGCGCAACCATGGAAGGCGATACAACAAATTTCTATCTGTTTAGAAAATTATCTGATTTTCCCATCAAAATTAGCACGCTCTCCAGAGGAGTTGCTGTTGGTGACGAATTGGCCTATGCCGATGAAATAACATTAGGCCGTTCCATTTTAAACAGAACGCTATTTGAAAAAAATTTCCAAAAATGAAATCAAGTACATTAAAAATAAATCATTGGTTATCGCTTATTAAATTTAGTCATACAATATTCGCATTACCGTTCGCAATTATTGGATTTTTACTGGGCATAAAAGAAATACATAAATTCCCTTCCTGGTTTTTATTGATAAAGATTATTGCTTGTATGGTATTTGCCCGAAGTGCAGCGATGGCATTTAACAGGTATATTGATAAAAATTACGATGCAAAAAATGCCAGAACAGCTGTAAGGGAGATACCAGCAGGAATAATTAAAGAAAATGAAGCATTAATTTTTATTTGTATTAATTGTATTTTATTCGTTGCTACAGCATTTTCAATTAATTCCATTTGTTTTTATTTATCACCAGTTGCTTTACTGGTAATTCTCGGTTACAGTTTAACAAAAAGATTCACATTTCTTTGCCATTTAATTCTTGGTTTAGGACTTTCATTAGCCCCAATTGGTGCTTATTTAGCTGTAACTTCTCACTTCGATTGGTTACCATTATTTATTTCATTCGCTGTATTATTTTGGACGGCTGGATTCGATATAATTTATGCATTGCAAGATGAAGAATTTGATAAAGGAATGAACCTACATTCAATACCAGTTAAATTAGGAAAAAAAGGAGGTTTATTGGTTTCTTCTATTCTACATTTTTTTACAGCATTATTTCTAATAATAGCTGGAATTTATGGTGAATTTTCTTGGATTTATTTTACAGGAACATTTGTGTTTCTTGCCCTATTAATTTATCAACACAGCATTGTTTCACCTACTGATTTAAGCAGAGTTAATCTTGCTTTCGGCACTACAAATGGAATTGCTAGTGTAGTTTTTTCTTTTTTCTATTTGTTAGAATTTCTATTCAGCCTTCGCTTCAATTTTATTTAACACTTACATTTGCTCCTTTAATTTTAACACATGAAAATATCTTACAATTGGCTTTCTCAATTTATTCATCCACTTCCAAGCGTTGATGAAACTTCTAAAAACCTAACTTTCTGCGGCTTAGAAGTTGAATCTGTTGAAGTATTTGAGAAAATAAAAGGTGGCTTAAAAGGTTTAGTTGTTGGGGAAGTACTTTCATGTGAACAACATCCTAATGCGGACAGATTAAAATTAACCAAAGTAAATATTGGGAATAACGAACTTCTATCAATTGTATGCGGCGCTCCAAATGTTGCTGTAGGTCAAAAAGTGATTGTAGCTACAATTGGAACTGCACTTTATCCTATAACTGGCGAATCATTTACCATTAAAGAAAGTAAAATAAGAGGAGAACTGTCTCAAGGAATGCTGTGTGCGGCTGATGAAATTGGAGTTGGAACAAGCCATGATGGCATTATTGTTCTTCCCGCTGAAAAAGCTGTAGGTAAAGAAGTTGCCGAATTATATAATGTGAGTTCTGACAATATCTTCGAAATTGGTCTTACACCAAATCGTGCAGATGCAGTTTCCCACTATGGCGTTGCGAGAGATTTAGCTGCAGTTTTATATGAACAAAATATTGATGTTGTTTTACCAAACATTTCAGATAATACTCCAATAGGAAATGCGGCAATTGAAGTTATCATTGAAAACAAAGAACAGGTTAAAAGATACAGTGGTGTTGTTTTAGAAAATATAATGGTAAAAGAAAGTCCTGAATGGCTAAAAACACATTTATTATCAATTGGATTAAAACCAATAAATAATATTGTGGATATTACAAATTATATCATGTTTGAATTAGGACAACCGCTGCATGCTTTTGATTTAAATAAAATAAAAGGAAATAAAATAATTGTTAAAAATTGCCCAGTAAATACTGAATTTACAACTTTAGATGGTATTAAAAGAAAGCTAAGTGATGCTGATTTAATGATTTGTGATGCACAAGAACCGATGTGCATTGCGGGCGTTTATGGTGGATTAAATAGCGGTGTTTCAAACGAAACTAAATCTATATTTTTAGAATCAGCTACATTTGATGCAGTTGCAGTGAGGAAATCATCTAAATTTCATGGTTTAAAAACCGATTCATCGTTCAGATTTGAAAGAGGAACAGACCCTGAAATGCCAGTAATCGCTATCAGAAGAGCAATAGACCT
>Ga0247832_1001130_pt1 | contig 49431 bp, 37 predicted proteins | sample LaCruzMarch2015__10_FD_192407 | JGI IMG/M metagenome (GOLD analysis project Ga0247832, IMG submission 192407) | Freshwater microbial communities from meromictic Lake La Cruz, Castile-La Mancha, Spain - LaCruzMarch2015_4m | ecosystem: Environmental > Aquatic > Freshwater > Lake | place: Spain... | reverse complement strand
GGGGGTGTGTCCTGTCCAACGGATTGTCTCTGATCTTCTCAAAGTCCATCATGGCCCATGGCTCGCCGGAACGATAGTGGCGATCACTCATCTCGCCCGTGTCCTCCATCTTCCAGCAATAGGAACAGCCCGCGGGTCTTTCGCCTGCCAGCATCTGTTGCCTCTGCTTGATCTTTTCTTCTGTGTTGTGCAGTGCTGCTGGATTGTCTGCCAGGCCTGCAGCATCTATTTCGTGCAATGGTGGATGATAGCAAGAGTTCGTCAGTCCTGTGGGCAGATGCAGAGACACCTGGTTCCATTTGGCCAGGCACATGGTGGGGCTTATTTGTTCTAATTCTCTCTTTGCCTCATCCGCTGATGTTTTATAAACGCTACTCACGATCCTGCACTCCTTTGTTCCTGTAAGGTTGTTGACAAAACTTATAAAATTGGCTCTGTGCTGCATCAAAATCTGCCACGGGCAATGCCAATCTCTGTCGCAGACTGTTGCCATGGGCCGACATATCAGATTCTATATCATACATCATGTGAGAAAATTTGTCGCTCATGAATTCTAAATCTCTGACCAGTGTGACATCGTAGTTTGTATCCAGCGTGGCCATATAACAGCCACATCGGGCACCCAGCATGGCCCATCGACCATTCTCCACGTCAGCACCCACGCTCATCCATGTGACTAGATTTCTAAGATTGGGCTGGGGGATCGTCTGCATGAAAAGGCTAGGATCTACCTTCTGTCCATTATCGAGACTCATTTTAACACCTTCTCTCCATCCTGCTATGAAAGCCTGTTCAGGAGTATGATTGATATGTGTCGTGGAGTATACATTGTGCAGATTCTCATGTGGCACCGTCCAACAGAAATCTATCTTGGCTCGTTCTTCCACAGCATTTTCATGAGTTTTCATTTCCAAGCAAATCTTGCGAGGCCATCCCACAATACCACCATTGCCATATATCAATCCATTAATAATGTTTCTTGCTCTCCAACGATGCACAGCAAGAGGATTGGTCTTGCTCCAATCCAGCGTCTGTAATAGGAAAGCGGGATCTATTCTATTGTCCCCATCGATGCTGATAAAGAAATCTGTTTCTGCTCGTTCGGCGGCGGCCTTGTGTGCGTTGTCAAACCCCTTGACTCCATGCACTCGTTTGGCCCAGGGCACTATGTTCAATAGGTCAGCGTAGTTCTCATCAGCGTTGGGCTCTCGATAGCTAATAAAAACAAAATCTAGATCGGTTACTCGGACGGTGTTTGCCATGCGTGTCCTCCTTCTCCCGTTCCAGTGGGCCAATATGGATCTCCATTAGAAAAATGCAAGCCATCAGACGATGCCAACAGCACACTGTATTTCCGCTTTATCTCCGCGGGGGGCTTACGGATGATCTTGCCCTGCTCGTAGTAAAAATTTTGATGTCCTTGGCCCAGCAGCATGAGGTATGTTTGCTTGTCTACGCTTGTTGTGTCCGTGCCCTGTTGGTTGGCCAGGCACAGTATCTCATTGCCTTTGGTCCTGATGTAGTATTTTGGATCAAATTTCTTGGGCTTGAAATTCTTCAGCGAATCAAAAAGTTCTTGCATCTAACACCTCCGGTATGTTCTTGTCATGGTAGTGCCACACGCTGGACATCCTTCTTCCCCCCAGGTACAACCTGTCCCGCAGCCTGACGGGATAGAGATAGTTGTTGCAGTCCTCGGTGGGCGAGCCGTTGATGGCTGACTTGCCATGCACGAACTTGAACCATTTGTAATCTATTAAATTTTGCTGCGTGGGTTCCATGATCCTGTGGGCCAGGGCATACACCACGTCCGTGGTCGGGAACTTGTCATGGCAGTTCACGAGCATTTTTTCTTTGACCTGCTGCCAGTTGCTCGCTATGGCATCGCACAGCATGAAAAATTTCTGTGCCATTTTGCTTTTCCTGAAATATGTCAGCCCGTTGTATATGTTTGGCAGGTGATTCCTTGTAAAAAGTTTCCTGTATGTGCCGTCCACGATCTCCTGGTCACGATAATTCAGGCAATTGACGGAAAACACCATGTCACGCTGGCACAGGTGCTCCCACCACCAGTCGGTGTTGGCTGTCCACAGCATGTCAGACTCCAGCTTGATAGTGTGTACATAGGGTGACAGCGAGAACACCTGATGTTCATTGGCAAATTTTTGTTCGTGCTCCTGGCTGTGATCTCTCCGCAGCAGCCGGACCACGTCCACGTGCTCGCTGCTGAACATGGAATGCTCGTCCACCAGCACGCATATGCTGTTGTGCCTGTTGTGTCGCTTGATGGACCTGGCAAGTTCAATGCTGCACCTCACGTAATCAGTGGTGCTGTTGTTCTGGCAAACCCAAATGAATCCCCTAGACATTGACAAATCCTTTGTTGAGCACATGCACGTCCTGTCCCTGTATGCTGTTGATGCTGTTGAGATGCCGGTAGCACAGGCCATCACCGTCATGGCTGATCACATCGCAGTCCTGTGGCAACGTGGCGATGGAATCCGGGATCACGTCATATGCGCCGAAGCCGTTGATCTGATTCAGTGCCATGGCGAATGCATAATCGTTCCTGAAATTTTTGTAGTCTATCCTGTAGAGGTTGCAGTAGTGGTTGTAATTTTGCTTGATCATCTTGACCAGGTCAAATATCCTGCGCACACGATCAGTCTTCCTGAAGATCAACACCGTGGCCCAGACCAGGGGCAGCATGGACTTGCGCTCATAGGTCAGTGCCTGCCTGTAGGACACATCATGTGCGCGGTCATGTATGAGGAAGTCATGCGCTGTGCCACTGAGCCGCAGCAATTTGTCGGAGAAGCAAAGATAGTCCACGTCCAGCACAATGGTGGTGGCGTACGGCGAGTGGTCAAATGCCTGGCAGCGCTCGAGGTTGTGCCATGGCAGCCCCAGCTTGGTGTTGTTGCACTCGTTGTCCACAGTGATGAAGTCAATTTCTGGCCTGTCGACCCAGCGCTGCAATGTGTGTGCGTTGGTGACCATGGTGATGGGCAGTTCCAGGTGCTGCTTGACCAATGCCACGCTGGCGTTGGCCACCCTGTGGTAGGGCACCTGTTCCGTGTCAAAGCAATACATCAGCACGCCCCGTGTCATGTTCACTCCTTCAGTGTTCGCAGCGATTGATAGGCCTGGTGATAGGTGTTGAGGGCCGCCTGCTGGCGCTCCACCAGCGCGGCTATGAATTGCTTGGGATCCTTGATCTCCACGGGATTGGAATTGGCGTCCAGCATGAAGAAGCTGTCGCGATGCTCCATCAGCATGGTGGCCGTGGCTATGGTGAGAGGGTCCGCGCGGAATATGTGGTCATTGTACACCGTGACCATCTCGCTGTCAGCCCTGGACAGTAGATTCTTCTTGGCCACTGCCCTGTCAAAGCTGAGATCGCTGTGTCGCTTGAGTTCATTGATATCCATATGACAATTATAGCTTAATTATCGTGGTAGATCAACCTGGTAAAATATATGTTATGTGGTTGTGTTGCTTACTTGTGCTGTGCTGGCCTCGTTGTACACAGTGGCAAGTCCCTCTGTGGTGTTGGGCCTCAACATGTACAGCGTGGTCACCATCTGCGGCGTGTCCTTGATGGCCGATGCCACCGATGCTGTGTTGCCCGCGGTGTATTGCGTGTCCGCTGAGCCGTCCGTGGCCACCATCTTGATGGTCATCGTGACCGCTGTGCCGGGTGATGCGTTCAGCTTGGCCGAGATCTCCACCGTGTTGCTGGTGTAGGTGCTGTTGTCCGAGGTCAGCTTGATGATGGTCTGGTAGCTGGTGGTCATGTCGTAGAATCCCACGGCCAGGCCGTTCGTGGTCAGTGTCTCCGTGGAGCCGGAACGTGTGCTTGACTGTGATCCTATGTCCAGGTTGCCGATGCCGGTGCCCAGGTCCACGTAGGAGTTGTCCTTGGCGCTGAGCGAAGAGGCAGTGGCGGAAACCACTATCCTGACCTTGCCGCCCTGGTTGAAATAAAATCTCATGTCGTTGGCTGATGCCCAGGTTATGCTGATCTCATGCGTGGCAGTGGAGTCCCAGCCCTCTGCGGCTGTGGTGACCGATCTCACCGATGCCGAAGTGGTTATGGCGGTGGCCAACGTGGATCCGCCCTGCACGGCCGTGGCCAGTGCGTTGAGGTCCGTCAGCAGCGCGGCCTTGACAGCTATGACGTCGCCCACTTCTCTGGAAACGGTGGATGTCAGTGCCGTGATGTTGGTGTGATTCTGTATGTTGTTCATGGCGGTCCACAATGAGTTCCATTGCGCCACCGTGATCTTCTCAGCGGTGTTGACCGTGTGCAGGGCCGTCTGCCCCAGGCCCAGGTTCAAAAGGCCAGTGCCCATGATGTGATTGATGCCGTAGGCAGCTATGTCACCTGAGTTGGAGGTGTTCGTTAGAAATGCGTTGTATTCTGCTGGTAGTATCTTGTCCGACGCTGCGTAACCCATGCTATTTTGCTCCTATCGCACACTCTGTTAATTCTGTGTCTATATTATATTTATCTTGGATCAGTCGGCCCAGCACGTTAAATGCGGTGCATTCTGCCAGATCCGCCACGCGAGCCACGCCCGCTGTGCTGCTGCTCACTATCCTGTCGCCCGCTTGGCCCACGCCCTGCACCTTGACCCTGGCACGTCCCTTGAGAGCAATCATGGGATGACTGTCATTATTACCAGCATCTTTGTTCATTAAGAAAGCTGGATTTTCAGAAACCACGCCAAACACCCTGTGATCCAATTGATTTTTGCATTTCGTGATCTCTTTTGATCCACCCAATATCACCACGTCGCCCACTTGCAGCGGCATGTCTGTGGCATAACGCTCTGCCAAATCCGCATACTGCGCCGCCGTTGATGTCGCATGCACTATGTTGGCCCTGATGTCCACCAAGGTGGGAGCTGAAACGTCCATCTGCCCCTGTGCCTTGAATGCAGTCCATGCCCCGCCGGAGTTGCCGTATGTTGTCGTCAAGTCGTCCGCGAAGGTCTCGTCCCACACCCAGAAAAGATCCTGCTCCGTGGCGCTGGATGACTCTCCCCTGTTGACCTTGAGACCCGAATAGTTGGGCATGGCCGCCGCGGTGGACAGGTTCCTGTTGACTTCGATTATGTTGTCCTCCACGGACAGCGTGGAGGTGTTGATCACTGTCTGCGTGCCGGTCACCGTGAGGTTCTGGACCACTAGGTCCTTTACCACTCCCTCGCCACCGTCTATGGTCATCACGGTCTTGTTGACTCCACCGTCATTGACCCTGAATATGATGTCACCATTGATGGTGTTGTTCTGCACTATGACGTTCTCTCCCGACTCAATGCTTATGGTGAGATCCGCTCCCGAGCCCAGGCTAATTCCGCCGTCGTTGAATATGGTCAGTGTGCCGGTCATGCTGTCGTTGGCATCCGCCCTGACGAAGTTGTCCGCGGGCACCACGGTGGTGAGGTCCGCCAGCAGCAGGTTGGTGGCCTGCGTGGCCACTCCCGTGAACCTGGCCTGGCTGACCGCGGTGGACAGCGTGATGCCCTTGAATATCGTGGCGAACCCCGTGATCGCAACCAGCGGATTGAATTCCTCTGGGGACACTATGGCGGTTATCTGGTCATTGACTATGAATTTCAATATGCTCTTGAACACTCCCGCGCCGCTGAGCACTGTGTCCGGGATCACTGAGGTCTGTCCCGATCCCGCTACCGTGGTGGGTCCGATCAGCGTCCAGGCCGTGCCGTTGTAGACATGGAGCTGGAGGTTGTTGGTGTCGAACCACATGTCTCCGGTGTTGGCGTTGGTTGGCGTGGAGCTGCTGTTGGTTCCCGATCCCACTGGCTTGAATTTGTTGCCGTTCCAGACCTTGATCTGATTGGCCAGGGTGTCATACCATAGCTGGCCCCGTATCTTGTTGGCGGGTGCCGTGGTGTTGGCGAAGTTTTCCAGCACCTTGACGAAGTTCTCGTTCAGGCGCTCGCCGAATCCAGCATAGCTCTTGCCGAACAGCGCAAGGTCCGTGGTGGCGATGTCCACCGTGCCGTCCTTCAGCACTACCAACTTTGTTCCGTCCGTTTTGTTTATGATATAGGACATTTTTTAATTGCTTTCGTTGTCCCTCACATGCACCAGGAAGCTCACGTCGCCCAGCAGCTTGATCAATATCGCTGCCAGCTCTGGCGTCAGGGCCTGATCTATTTTTACGAGGTCATTAGCAGTCAAACTGGACTGATAATTTGCATTGATGTAGTCAGCTACTTGTTGTTTTGTTATGGCCATTTTTTGTTTCTCCTTATTAATTATCTTATTTTTGAGCTGTACACGGACAGCCAATGTTTAAATTTTTCTCCTGTGAAGGGTCTAGCGATAGAGCCCAATACAAAACAAGCACCCTCTCCCACTATTCTGACCATTTTACCTAGAAGGTCACTGTTGGTTCTTGCTCCTGTTTGATATGCGATCTCATTGGCCCTTGCCTGGGCAATGATTCTGATTGCTTTGATGAAAAGAGAATTGGTCTTATGTTTATAATTTTTTTCCATATATTGCACCAGTGGACAAGCCCATAACCAATAACCTATTTTGGTATTATCACTCAAATATTGTACACTGAATTGGGTGTCAATTGCAAGATCTTTTGCAGTGAATAACCCATTGTTCCTCAGCCAAGTGCATATGACTCTGCCATTGGTGTAGTCCAGTGCTTCCAACATCTCCACAGTTTTTACCACTGCGGCACTTTTATCGTTGTTTCTCAAAGCATCTAGGATGTCTCTGACATATCTGTCATAGTAGCCTCGCCATATGATCCTGTCATTCTTGTGTACGCCTCTGATCTGTGTCACTGTTTTTTCTGATTGCACATAATATTGCACCATTTTATCTTCGTTGATATATTCTCTGAATGCCCGTAGCAGCACGAAGTCCGCCTGTGCCGCTGCATTGTGCTCATCGGGTGTGAATGGTGTTGTCTTTGTTCTGGTTGGTAGATGATATGCCAGGATGGAATTATAAAATATACAATTGTCTTCACGACTCAACAGCGTGGTGACACAGTGCTCTTCGTCCCCGTGCTCTTGACACTGGGCGCAGGCCTGTCTATTGTGTAGGTATTCTTCAACTGATATTCCCATTATTTCACTCCTGCTATCATGTATAATAATCCAAACATTGCCCACATGGCATAACCTATGGCTACATTTTTAGTGGGCTGGTTGGTGTGCTTGACAAATTTTCCTATAATTCTGCTCACTGCGATTCCTATCGTCATTATGTATCTGCCCGCTCGATTGTCTTCTTTCAGCACTCCCATTTTGTAGGCCATATGCTCGGCCCATGGTGTGGCTATTCTTCGTGCCCATCTCACAGCCATGGCTTTTTGTTGAGCATTTCTTTCGGCTCTGTCTTGGATCCAGAACATGCATTGAGGACCTTCATTGCTCATCCAATCCACAACCACTCGTGCCCATTTAAGGTATCCGTAATAGGCATTGGGATCGGTCTGTCTCAACCAGTGCCCAAACATCTCATCTGCCTGATAGATCTCGTCTGACAGATAGCCCAGTTCATGTAGTTTGGTACAAATGATTGAACATCCGCCACCACCACCGCCGCCGGCTGGTAGTCCTCCAGAGCCTGGAGTTCCTGATGAAGGATTGCCGTCGCTGTCTCCAAATCCCGCAGTTGTGGAGACAAAGTTCACTCCCGAGTTGAATATGGCCTTCCACACGCCATTGATCTTTACGTAGGCCGCTGATATGTCCTTCCAGGTTCCTGATTTTTTAAATTTGATTGCGTTGATGGTCTTCCATGCGTTGTTGACCTTGAACTTGGCCTCTACGCTGATGTCGAAAATTAAAACGGCCAATCCATTTCCCCCTGGTGATGCAGCGGATCCGCCCGTTGCGGCCCCCGCCTGGTATGATGCTCCTGTGAATGGCGATGTTCCAGTACCGTTGGAACCGGTGCCACCTGTTGGCACTAGATTGGATCCAGAATAACCGCCAGTTCCGCCATCATCCCCTCCAGCTCCGTTGCCGCTCCTGCCACCATCCGTTCCGCCACCACCTGCTCCTGCTCCTGCTCCATCACCTGAGTGGTTGGCTCCGTTCTCTCCCAGTGTGCCTGGCACGCCCAACGTTGGATCGTTGTTGTTTATACCATCGGTTCCCACGCTGTTTTGTCCGTCACCGCCTCCACCGCCACCGCCACCTGCCACCGCTATGTCTGTTCCATTGATCCTTATCACTGTAGCTGCTCCGCCTCCACCTCCAGCGCCAGATGATCCTGTTGGCCCTTGTGTTCCCCCGTTGCCACCTGAATATCCTGTGAGTCCTTTGCCCATGCTCTTGCCTCCGGCTCCACCTCCCACTCCCAGAGTCATGGTTGATCCTGATTCTGCTGTGAGGTCTATGGTTCCTGTGACGTAGTGTCCGCATGCTCCGGGCCTTCCGGGACCAGCGCTGTCTCCACCTCCTCCTCCTCCACCTCCGCCCCATATGTGGAATGTCACAGAAGCCGCTCCCGCGGGAATCGTGGCCTGCTGCGTGGTGCCAGTGTATGTGAATGTTTTTGTTATCGTTGGCATGGGATTAAACCTCCCTTACAAACCAGAGATCCCCGTCTGAGCCTTGCACCGAAGTGGGCGCCACTGTCTCGACGTATCTGTTGCCTGCCACGGTATTGCCCGTGACCCCTGCATCGGCGGTTATTACGCTGCCTCCCCATCTCTTGATGGATTCCGCCACCGCTCCCGTGGTCGGAACATTAAGATTTCCAGTGTCCGTCGCTGCCACTACTCCAACCGCCGCCAGCGTCAGCGTGCTTACTTTCACGTTACCGGCTGCAGTGGTCTTTAAAACTTTTTGCTTGTTGGCGTCGCCGTCGACGACCGCGTCCTCGGATCTTATTATCTGTGAATAGGTTCCGCTCTCGCTCTTGCCTGCCACCCAGAAGCCATCACCAGCGCTGTAATAAAGTTTGGCTTCTCTGGCCGAATCTCTGTCGATCTTGATTCCGGAATCAACGTTCGTTTCGTTGCCGTTGTTCAGTTGCAGGAACACGTCATTCATCAACACGTTGGTTGTGGACAGGGTGTCGTATTCTCCCGTGACTGAGAGATTTCCAGTGATCTTGACGTTGCCTGTTATCTCCAGTGGCACTGTGGGTGCCGTGGTGAATATGCCGACCCTGCTGTTGTCGCCATCTATGGTGATGGCCTCAACGATGTTTCCGCTGTTGTTGATCTTGAATGCTATGTTCTTGTCCTCAGATGCGTTGGCGATTATGAGGTTGTTAGAACTGACCGTGATCTCTCCCTCTTGAGACTCTCCCACCACGATGCCTGCGTTGTCATCTATGGTTATGCCGCCCTGTGTGGTCTGGGCGATGTCCTTCCTCATGAAATTTTTTCCAGCTATGTTCAATCCATTGTCTGCTATTGATGTGTCTGTGTTCAGTTGGTTGGCCGAAGTGGTTGATCCGTTGAATGCAGCTCCGATGCTGGAATTCAATGTGATACCGGTGTAAATCTGTGCGAAGCCGTTGGTCAGCAGCGGAGTGCTGGCCGGTGATCCCGCGGATGGTGTGAATGTGGATGAGCTCAATACCGCCACCCTGATGGTGCCGTTGAACATGGAGGCTATGACCTTGTCGCCAGTGGCACTGCCTACTGTTTCAATTTTAAATCCTGATAGTTGCTGTCCCTCTGTGTAGACCGGTCCGGCCAGTTGCCATGCGGATCCCGTCCAGAAATACAACTGCTTGTCATCGCTGTCCACCCATAGGTCGCCCGCGGATGGAGATGCGGGAGCGGTGGCCTGTGATTTGGCTCCGCCTGTGGGTTTGAAGTTCGCCCCGTCGTAAACTTTGAGCTGATTGATGTTTGTGTCAAACCAGATCTCACCTCTCAATGGTGCTGCTGGACTTGCTGTAGATGCGGAATTTTCTAATAACTTGACTAAATTTTCATTCAAAAGCTCACCAAAGCCCGAATAGCTCTTGCCGAACAGCGTCAACGAAGTGGTGTTGTTAATTGTGCCGTCTGTGATAGTGGCAAGCACCGTGCCGTCAGTTTTGTTTACAATGTAAGCCATACCGTATTTATTGTCTTTGTTTAGTTTGGGTCTTTTAGTTTATACGAGCATATTAGTGCGATCGTGCTGATACCTAGGATAAATACGCATAATGAGCAATAACTCCGCAAAAATACAGCGTAGCATTACAAACAGGAAATAGACAATGAACGAGTCATATGTGCTGGGGAGAAATAAAACAGTATTCGAAACTGCAGAATTTCCTCAAATAACTGCGGATGAGAAAATAGGAATAATATTTGACGGGGATATAGAGTCCTCACTGCTTGCTATCATTGCTAAAAGATTATATGGCGCGGACCGTGTGGTGTTTATCAACGATCAAGCAATGGGTTATGACGGGAAAATATATAAAGAAAGGAAAGATCTACATCGTCTAAACATTATCAACTCAACCATCGAAGAAGCAATAAAAAGACTCGATGGCACACAAATATTGAATGTTGAAACAGAAATCTACATGGCAAACAGAAACGCTACCGATGCATTGGCAAAATTATTAGTAAAAAAATATAATAACAAATTAAGATTTGTTTTGTCTGGATGGAACAAGATACACGAGCAGAGCATATCCATGCTGAAATCCAGTGGTTGGACTCGTGGTATAATTACCAATGGACAACTGAAACCATGGTTAGCAAAAAATGCTGCACATTATCCTGAATTGCACAAGTACGTTTTTGAACAAGACGGTAGAATATTTGGCGTGAACAAAAATGTTGCCTTTGAGCAGTACGAGGCAGATTTCAATCTCTGCGTGAGGCCTTTTAGGAACCTCACCACATCAGATGTGATAGACCTATATGATCAACTGGGTGCCGTGGCCCAACTCTATCAGTCCAGCAGTTGTAAGATCGATCTTGGCAACTGTGGAACCTGTGATAATTGCCACCAAAGAAAATTAGCATTTAAAAATAGCATGGTTGTAGATCTCACGAAATATACTTTGAATTAAAGATTAATCACTGTATAATCCATACATGTATCAAATAAAAGAATACCAAAGAAATATGGATCTTTCTTTTTTTTACGATTTGTGTTTAAAAAAGGGATTTATGAACAACTCTTCTCCCTTGCGTTTGATAGATACGTTCAAACAACAAAAATTTTATAAATTATGGATTTTATTTTATAACAATTTGCCTGTTGGCACCACTGCAGCGCACGACTTTGATGATGTCATGGGAGAAAATAGTTATAGAATCTGTGTGAGGACCTGCTTGTTGAGCGAGATGCTTCCTATCAAACACGTGAGAACCAAAGATGGCATCGTCAATCATCAAAACATTGTTTCACAAATTTTTATTCCTGTGACACTGAGCGCATTGCCCAATGACAGTAAATGCTACATAACATCTTCAGACAAGGATGAAGCCAGCATGAAAAAAGTAAATGGTATATGGACCAAGCTGTTATCAAGACAGGGAGTGTTAGAAAAAGTCAAAGATGTATTTTATAGAGGAACCACCCAGACTGTGTGGCTTTTGAACAATCAGCAATTTTTTAAACAGCTGGACCAAAGTCCCCGATGGGAGTACAGTCTGGAACAAGGCATTCTCTAGGTTAATTAATTTACTATTGCTTGTATGCTTGCAGCGTATAGACGTTGATGGGTTGCGGAGATCCATCAGGAAATTCCTGGGCTCTATAATCGTCTCCCCCAATTTGTTGTGTTTGATAATTGCCTGAACCATCCAACCTGCTATCGGTCATGGCAGATCCGGCCACAGTAAACCCCACTGTGCCTGAACCATTTGTTCCATACTCGTAACGTATTCTATATCCGTCTTCGCTCTGAACCATATATCTAATGGCTGCTCCTATAGCGGTGTCTATGGCCACACTGGTCATGGCAACCACGTTGCCATCGGTATTAACTCTGACCATTGCAGGTAATGCAGGCAGAGCAGGAATATCTTTTTTAAAAAGATAATAATTCTGTGTGTCGATGGGTTGGTCCTGCAACTCGGGTATGTCTGCTGCACCATACGCTGCCACATCGGCTCTGGTGTCTGTGAATACAGGTACTATGGTGCTGCCATCTGGCCCTGGCACTGCTGTGTAATCTGTCAAAGAAGTGGTTGTGTGTATTTTGTATATCAGTGCGTTTATCAGCGACGGGTATATCGTGGAACCATCCGCGGCTGTCCACCCTCCGTCGAAAACATCTATAGCGAAAGTATCATACATGTCCTGTAGATTCATCGCCCTAACATCACCAGCTAACGTGAAGTAGGCAGGATATTGCGTGGGCGTGGTGGCCGGGTTTGGATCTGCTGCTATGGTCTGCTGTATTCTGGCAATGGCCACGTTCACCACGCTGGGTTCGGCTGTGGTTGCTTCATCCGGAAAACTTGATACCGATGTGCTGGCTGCTCCTGCCTGCAGTCTGGTGTCTGTTATACTGCCCAAGTTGCCGCCCGAGTTGACCACGGTCAGTGTCACTGAAGGATTGGACACGTATGACCAAAACATTCTTGCTTTGATCTGAGCTATTTGATCATCGGTCATCTCTCTTAGATTTCCGCTGTCATAATATAAAGGTCTACGTTCTGGCATTTTACAGTCTCTCTATGTTATTATAGATGTATTTGGTATTGCTGTCAATTAATACAATATTTTCCATACAGTATTAAGCACCGGCACCGTAGATGGTTTTCAAAACCGCGCCTGTGGAATCTAATATTTGCAGGGTCACCACACTTGCCAGCATTGACCCAGTGACAGTGCCCGTGTCCCCGGTGGTTATGACCGTGCCCGACCTATTTGGTAAAGTGATTGTCCTGTCCGCTGTGGGATCTGCCACTGCGATCGTGGTCTCGAAATTGTCATCCGTGGCGCCCTCGAACACCAAGGTTCCCCCCGCCACAACAGTGACAGCCGATGAGTGTAGTGGACCTATGAATTCTGTGCCGGCCGTGATGGTTGTTGCTGTGACTGCAGTGGCGTTGACCGTGCCCACGACATCCAATTTGGTTGTGGGCGAGCTGGTGCCTATGCCGATCCTGGCAGTGGATCCGTCCATGCTCATCACCGTGGTGATGGTTCCGCCGTCGTTGATCCTGAATATTATGTCCTGGTCCACTGTGTTGTTCTGCATATGGACTCCCACGTTGTCCAGCAGTATCCTGAAATCGCTGTCCGCGCCTATGGTCAATCCAACATCATTGGTGATGCCCAACGACCTTGTGGTGGTGCTGGTGCCACTTCCGTCTATGCGCAGGTATGATCCGGCTGGCTGGTTGTCCAGCTGGTCGGAGTTGGTGGCAGTGCCCGCGAACCTGTTTCCCGCTATGGCAGTGGACAGGGTTATGCCCTTGTTTATGGTGGCGAATCCCGATATCGCGACCTTGGGAGTGAACGTGACGTCACTGAGTATGGCCACTTGCACGTCATTGTTGTAGATCCTGGAGATGTTCCTGTCCACGTCCGTGCTGTCGGATATGGTGCTGAAGAAGAAACCATTCAGCGTGCCCGAAGAGGCAGGTGGACCAACCAGCACGTTTGTCGTGCCGTTGTTGAAATACAATTGCTGGGTGTCGCTGTCAATGAAGAGGTCACCTGCGTTAAGTCCCGCTGGCGCCACTGAAGAATATGTTGCTCCGCCCACTGGCTGGAAAGAAGAGCCCGTGTAAACCTTGACCTTGGATGTTGCCTCGTCATACCAGAGCTGGCCCTTGATGGGCTTACCTGGTGAGGTCGTGTTGGAAAAATTCTCCAGCAGGTGCAGGAAATTCTCTGCAATTACTTCTCCGTAGCCGGCGTAGCCCTTGCCCACGAATGACAAGTCGGTCTGTGTGTTAAGAATTGAATCTTGTACGATGAACTGGTTCGGTGATGCTGCGGAATTAGTTTTATTGACAGTGTATGGCATTTATATTATTCCGTAAATGTTGTTAATGATTGTATCCTCAATGTGTAATCAATCTGTATAAGTCTGTTCAAACTTTTTTGTACGGGATGGAATATCACGTGTGTTAATAGTTTATTGCTGTCACCATTTTCTGTGCCTTCCCACGATACCAATCCTAGTTCATCAAATACATAATCATCATTGAAATTGGTTGTGTTGTCAAAAGCCTCTTGTTCTGTGGGTTCACCGTAGTCCAGCGTGCAGGTGGCCACTATGTCGGTGTACTTGTTGCCCGCGGTGTGGCGGATCTCCATCTTGTTACGGGTGGTGTCCTTGTTGGTGGCAGAGTTATCATCAATGACTTTGTAATAGGTCTGATTGTATAAAGAGGCGTTGGTGCCCGTGGTGTTGGGTGTGAGGTATGTGATAATTCCCGTGGGGTCCACCGCGGTGCCTCCATTGCCAAATGCCATCTCGTGTATGAATCCTGTGCTCTTGTTGGCCAGGCTGTTGGCCAGCGCTATGCTGATGTTCTCGTAATGTATTGCGTTCCTCTTGTCAACTATGACCTCACCGCTCACGGGATCCCATATCTTGATGTGGCCCTCCATCTTTATGCCACTCTTGTCCTGTGGTTTGGCGCTGTTCTCTTGGGGCTGATTATCTTTGTTATCTTGTTGCTCTGTCATGGTGTTGTATTTATTCAGGCGCATTTGTTGGTTCTCCTGCTATGAATCTAGCTTGGTTAGTTGTTGATTTTTGTAGTCCTTTTCCATCGGAAGCCGTGCCCGAGCCGGTTGTGTACCACACCCTGCCCCGCTTCTGTACCACTTTTACCTGCACTTTTGCAGCTGGCACGCTGGCCAGCACCACGTTGGCGGTGCTGCCATCCACTGTGAAGTTGGCTGTGCTGCCATCTTCGCTGATGTGTGGCAATCTCTTGCCGCCCACGAACACGTCCAGCTCATTGGGAGTTGCCGCCGCTATGCTGGTGGGGAACTGGGCAGTGCTGCCATCGGACAGTGAGGTCTTGGTGAAAACTGTTTCCGCATATGGCACTGTCTGTGATCCTGATGCGTCCACTACCTGTGTTCCTGATGTGTGTGTGCGTATGCCCGTGCCCAAAGTACCCCTGCGCAGTTGTGACAATGTGTTGTTGTTCTTGATGAAATATTCTATCCTCTCCTTGTCTATGAAGATGACTCCCGGTACGGATCCTCCTGGGGGAGTGGCCAGTTTGCTTCCGTCCGCAACTGTGATTGAAGTTGCATCTTCCGTCAGCGCCGCCGCCAACGCAGTTGTGTCATCGGAACTGATCCTCTTGAAGAAGGTCCTGTTCAGCATGTCCTTGAATATCCTGAAACCTGTTGCCAACTTGGCGCTCTCCACCGCGAAGTACATCACGTCCACTCGGTCTGTGGCAGTGAGAGATATGCCACTTATTTTTAATTTCTTGCCGTCGACGAAATAATTTGATCCAAACGTGAAATCATATCCCTGGGTCAATGCCTGTCCATTCAACCAAACGAACAAGTAGTCGCTGTTCATTGGCGTGTCCTGCAGCACGAACTCTCCGGTGCTGTTTCCTGCGAAAATTTCTCTTCTTTGATTCATCCCCAGTGCGTTGTTGAAAGTGGTTGTTGAGAATGTTGTGCCGGACGTCAGCGTGATGCCATCCGTGGCCAATTGCGCTGGCCTGAATATTATATCAGCGCCCTCGGTGTAGTAGTGGTTGTCCAACAGCACCGACACCGCCACGACATCTGTGCTGGCGGGGGCCGATACCAACTGCACCTGCTGCGTGCCAAGGTTCACTGTGTAGTCTGTGCCTAGATCTTTCTTGGTTCCATTCACAAACACCTGTGCCTGAGTGGCGCTGGTGACAGCGTTGGCAGGATCTGTGCCCAGGCTGTAGGTCACGGTGCTGCCATCGCCCGCGTAGTATGTGTTGTCGGGTCCTCGTAATATCTTTCCACCAACTTCGATCATGGTCAGTCCAGAGAATGGACCTATGGATCCTGACGGATATGTCAGTGTGTACCTGTTGCCACCGTCGTGAACTTTTTGTTCAGCTCTGATCTCTGCCTGTGCCCTGCCGCTGCCGGCTGGCTGATTGAATGCTGCTATCTGTATGGATTTTCCGATCGCTGGCGCGGTGTTGAATGTCAAAGTGATTAATTTATTAGCGGTTGTGTATGTGTAAGCCGTTGTGGGAACTCCGTCCACAGTGACGTAGAGCTGGCTCATAGCGCTGTCCAGCTGGAATGACTCTCTCGCCGCGGTGACGAAGGATGTTGTCGATCCATCTCCGATCAAGGTGTTTATCACGATGTAGTTGCTGCCTGACATGGCAAAGCTCTTGATGCTGATCTTGGCGTTGGCTGCTGGGGCGGCCAGCATAGTAATTGTCTTGGCGTCAACGTCAACCGTGTAATCAGTCGTTAATCTTTTGGTCTGACCATCTATCATCACTATCACTGATTCCAGTGTTCCTGGCATCTGTCCTATAGCGAAGGTCGTGGTTGATGCGTTGCCAATATAATTTTTCATCATGATGAATGGAACTCCTGATTCTGGAGTGGTGTAGACCTTGATGTCCACTGTGTCAAACATGCTGCCTGGCAGGTTCTCTTCTGGGGCGTAGCTGGTCTCCGGCGTCACGAAGCCGTCACCCTCTAATATGATGTCACTTGGCGCTATGCCCACCGCGGATCCAAAAAGCCCGCCCGTGATTATGGAGTCCAATGTTTTGTCGTCTGTGGGTGTCAACACTCCATCATCATTGAACAATATGAACTGTATCTCATCGCCAGTTCCTGCCACTGCGCTGTCATCTGGGATGACCGTGAATGTCTTGGTCGAACCATCTCCTCGGAACACCAATGATGTTTGCCTTACCCCGTTTATGTACACTGTGTAAACATCGGTAGCGCTTGGAGCGGTGGAGAAGGTGAAGCCCGTGGTGCTTCCGTCTCCATAGAAAGTTTGCACCCTGCTGAGTCCGTATGAGTCCCATGGATTGTCATACCATGGACTCCTGTCCCATCCTTGGCTGTTGTCAAATGCCAATCCGGTAACCATGACTCCACCGTAGTCCACGCCTGTCATTACTTGAGAAAGCTCATTGCCCGGCATGCCCGATATGGGATCATACATACCCAGCGTCCTCTCGGCCGCGGTCAAGTATGGTTCATCACCTCGCAACTTGGTGAGATATGGCAAGCCGTCCTTGAATTCTGCTGTGCTAGTGAAGCCGCTGTTGACCTTGTAGAATCCCTGTTCGTACCTGATCAGGTCATTGAAAGCATAGTCACGATTGGCCTCCCAAAGCAGCACCGTGGCCGTGGACTGCACCCTATCAAATTTTATGGTTGTGTGAATGTCCCTCACCACATCGTTGGTCAGATTGGCATAGGCCCTGGCAAAGTTTGCCGGCGTGGTGCCCCCCGCTCCCCCACCCGTCAGCACCACCGTTGGGGTGGCTGTGTAGTTCGTGCCGGGAGTCAGCAACCTGATGCTGGTCACCGATCCGCCCTGTACTATCGCAGTGGCAGTGGCCTGCGTGTTGTCCGCCGTGGTGTAGACATCATAACCGGAAGGCCTGTCCGTGTTGGCAATGTTCTGCCCTGTCGTGGGCATGTGGAACTCCAGTCCGGGATACTCCACAAACGTGAATATTGTGCTGGTGCCCGTGCCGCCCGCGCTATCATCTGCCACCTGTGCGTCCAGGGCCGCGGTATACAATGGATAGTAGTATCCAGACTGCCCCGAAGTTGTGCCACTGTTGCTCTGTCCCAATACAGCAAATGGACCCACTGATTTGGTGGTTCCCCCAACCAGTGTCACTGTGGGCGCGGTCACATATCCGCTGCCGCCCTTGGTCACTGCTATGGAAGTCACATATTTCTTGTGATTGTCTCTCCAGAACCTGTATGGATATCTGGACATCACTCCCACGTCCGCCACTGGGTCAACGTTCCTGGTATTGCTTCCGTCATAGAAAGCCGGCAGGTCGAAATCGGTTATGATACCATCTTGTGTGTCTGTGTTGCTGTATCCTAACTTATATTCCCGTATCTTGGTGTGGAAGGGCTTGACCTCATTGATGTAGTCTTCAACGAAATTCTCATTTCCGATGTTGTAGGTCTTCCTCTGGTCAAGTGGTCTCAGTCGGTTGGTCACGTTTATGAATGACGTGGTGCTCAACCAGTCCACGTAAAGCTGCTCCTCCAACACCTTCCTCAAACCTATAAAAAATATGTTGTTGTATTCCACTGCCAGGTCGCCCACGAATATGTCGTCCCTCAGGGCCCGCAGCACATTGCGAGTCTCGGTGGTTGGCTCCTGGTCGAAGAAATTCTCGTCGAATGTGTCATCCGCGTTGTATCCGGTGTTGTCGATCGTGTAGTCATACAGAGCAGCGGAGATTTGTATGGTCCCGTTCTGCGTCGCCACGTTCCTCATCTCGTCGGTGGTCTTCTCGAACAACTTCCATCCGCCGGTGTCGGCCTTCAGCACTTTCACGATGTCGCCGATCTCCAGCGGCAGAGCATCCATCTCATATTGGAAGTTAACTTGCTTGTCGATCAACGTATTCTCGTCATAACCTTTGTCATACCAATCGGCCAGGCGATAATATTTGCTGGTGTTGTACGTCTGTACCTTGGTTCTGTTCCACTCCGGCGCATTCCATTGATATATCGCCCAGGATCCACGGCTGTTCTCTTCATCGCTGGCAACCAGCACGTTGATGATACCGCTGATGTCTCTGGTGTCGATGTATGTAAGGTCCGCGTAGCTCTCCACCCTGCTGTCCCATTCTCCCGATGTGCTGGTGGGTTCGGGGTCCTTTGAATTTAAATTGTCATAACCAATGATGTCTGCCAATTGGTTGTTTTTCAATATGGTGTTGCTGTAGTCTATGATCTCTTTCAGCGCGGCGAACCTATCCAGGTACCAACTCTGCCTCGGCCTGATCCTGTTGCCATATCTTTGATTCAATGGAAGAGTGAGATCTGGAACTTCGTTGCCTATCAGATCCTTGCCCACCAAGCTGTCCCACCACTTGTTCTCCAGCAGGGCCTTTGGACGATCGTTTTTATCTCCTTGCTTGATGATGTTCCACACAGCGTGTGACTCATCGAGGTTGTCATTTTTCCTGTAGCTTACGTTCAGTATGGTGTTGTCATTGACCAGGCTGTTTTTGACATTATAGGTTATCAATGAGTTGTTGCCTGTCACAGCATAATATTTTATTCCTGTGGATAATGGGTTCCTTATCACGTTGGCCACATAAGCGGCAGTGTTTTTCCTGTCCACCACTGCTTTGCCTTTTGGTGGGAGGAACACAGAGTTCCTGACCCAGAAGTAATAATAGTTCACGTAGCTGTCCGACACAGGATTATATTTTTGCTTGACTGTGAATACTGTGTTGTCCGGATGCAATGGCCTGCCCGACACGCCGATGGCCAGTCCTGGCGTGGTGTCAGACCTCTGGGAATATTCCGATGGCGCAAGTGTAGATTCCACCCACTCATAGATGTCCACTGATGATCCAGGGAAGAGATTGCCCCAATTCTTTGTCTGATATTCCACATTCTGCTGCTCGTACCACAACCACCTTACTCTCCCCAAATCCCACCAAACTTCTCCCACATGCTCTTCTCCCCATGCTGTCTTGGCATTGAGCGTCTTGCCTCCCGTGGCTATGTTGTAAATTGCAGGATCCCATTCTGTCTTGTAATTTATTTCCCTGTCGGCAACTCCCAATATCCTGCCTTTGACGGGATCATAATAATCCAGATAGTCAATTATCTCATTCTTTGCCGAATCAAATATAAACACGGAATCTATACGGCTGTCGTCGATGAGGCTTGTTTCAGTTGACAACGCAGTCCATGCATAATTTCCCGGAGTGTTGAGGTCGAACACCGTCACAGTGCCGTCGTCAACCCTATAGGTGCTGCCGTCCGTGGTCAACGTGTCGTCATCTGGTGATCCAACGAACACAGATGTGTCGGTGATGAATATGCCCCTGCCAAAGTCGTCATTCTCGTTCACGCTGGTGGTCACTAATTTGTCGTCGATAACGTACTTGGTGTTGTATTTTGTCGCTGTGAACACTGCTCCAGATCCAATGTTGAGGTCAACTATCAGCGTGTCTCCAAGATCGAACGTGGTTGAGTTGCTGTCAAATCTCATGGTCCTGCTGTTGCCAAATTTTTCTGCTCCTATCACTATTCTATTCTTCATGCGATTGATCTGCACGGTGGATCCAAATCTTATGTTGCTGGCCGCTTCGGGGGCAGCTATGGTGTCTGACAGTGTGTAGGTATTTGTCGACCCATCTGCCTTCCATTTGTAGACGTACACTGCGCCGGCGTCGGTCTGCTCGCCCGCTTCGGTGCCCGGGGCGGAGATCACCAACAGTTCTCCGTCTATGCTCATGGAGATCGCCTCTCCAAAGGCGGTGTTCAACGTGCTGCCATCAGCGTTGACTCCCTTCAGCGTCTGGCGATGGGTGAATATGTGCTTGGTGCTGCCGTCCTCCACGGTGCTGCCGTCATCGTTGACGCTGCTCCTGGTGAATATCTCCACCATGCCCGCCGATCCCGGGGACACGCTGCTGATGGCTATGATGTCCGCGTTTTCATTGACCGCCACGCGATGACCAAATCTCTTGCCGGATCCTGGCTCTGTGCTGAATATCGCTGAGTCTTGCCTCCACACCTGTATGGTGCTGTCTCCCACATCCTTTTGTAGGGTATGCACGTACACCACGCCGGAGTCTGAGCTCAGTCCTGGCGCCGAGGCGAAGAGGAACTTGGGCCTCGTGGACACCGTGCTGTTGTCCGAAGGTTCAGCTATGGCCACCGACCATCCATAATTCATGTTGACCAGCGTGCTGCTGTCGTCCGATGGTGGCAGCACAGTGTGTGACAGGTCGTACTGCTTGTTGGTGTTGTTCCATGCCCAAACTTTCACAATGCCCACGCCGTCCTGCCTGGTGCTGGTTGGTCCCAGCGTCCTGGTGTAAGGGGCACCGGCCGCTATGTAGTTCTCGTCTGTGCTGATGCACAGTGATTGGCCTAACCTTGACTCATCAGTATCGCCGTCCGCCATGGCGAAGGATGACACCACTGTGAACAAGTTGCCGGGCAGGTTCTCCTGCCTGAACAGGAAGTGCAGCGATCCCTGTCCTTGGTCCGGGGCCGCCACGCATATCATCCTGCTGTCGTTCCTGGCCACTATGTTATAACCAAAATCCTGTTGGTTGTCCGCGTCCGGTGATGCCAATATTGTGCTGGTGTAGGGATCGGTCTTCTCGTATATCGTCCACCTGCCGTCGGGATTGGTGTCGGCGAACACCCTGTCTCCGTTGACAAAATTGGTCTGGTCCACGTCTCTGTAGACATTGTAAGATATCCTGTCATTGACCTCATCCATGCTGGAGAACCTGACGCTGACCCATTTGTACACGTTGCCGTAGGTAACTAATGTGGACTCATCTATCCGCAGGTTCAGAGAGCTCACAACGCTTATGGCTCTGCTTTGATTGAAATTGAATATGACGGAGTTGGCGTTGGGCGTGCTGATAATCTTGAACACACCATTCAGTTGCGAGAACTGGCTGTTGAGTATCGCAAAATATTCACCCACTTGGAAATTATGCGGATTTGTAAGTATCACTTCCACTTGGGTGGCGTTGTTTATCTGCCTCATGGCTATGATTCTCAGGCCAGTTGACGTCAATCGCAGCATGTCCCAATCATTATTTTCTTTTTTGGCCATCCAGACTAGGTCATTCTTGGTCACAGATGAAACGTTCAAATTTAATAGATCATTGATGTTAAAGGCCGTGTGGTCCGCATCGATCAACCTAGGATAGCCAGCAGTTTTGTATTTCTGCACGGAATCTTTGTCAATGCCGGGCTGAGAATAGTCAAACCTAGCAAAAGTATCGTCTGCCATGTACTCCAGGGGTTTGGAGAATAGCTGTGATTTTATGACCCTAGCTGATTTCTCCCAGTTCGATTGGTCGGCGATATCGTCTAATATTTCTATGCTCTGTATATTGCTGGTGAAGGTGTCACTCGGCATCCTTATTTGCACTGACTGTGCGTTGTCAACGTTGCCAAATTCTCCCGCACGGATCATCCACTCGGGATAGACTTCCAGATCTATATCCTCTCCGTAGAACCTGCTCTTGACTAGCTTATCTATGGCGTTCAGCGTGCCCTTCTCACGGATGAATCCCTGATAGAACTTGTATTGGCTTACATCGTTCTGGAATAGGTTGTCAAGATAATTTCTTGACTGATAACCTGTGAGATGCTGTGCCAATTTCTGCTGTCCTTCATCAAAATTATTGCTCTCCAAGTTGTAAAAATCATTGAACTGGGCGATCTTGTAATCAAAATTTGGTATTAGTTGCTGAGTCGGTTTGCTTTTTTTCTGCAGCCAGTTTACTGTTGCGAAAGTGTTTCCGGAATTATGATTTTTATTGGCCGTGAAAAATCTAGAGTTGTACTCCACTGTGTCACCTATTTGGTAGTCTGTGTTGGCCGTCCATAAGTTTACCTTGGCCTCATCAAAAACAAATCCGGGAGAGTAGTAGTCACCATTCCAGTCACCGGTCTTCCACCCGATCAATTTCAATCTCTGTTGCCTGAATCCTGTGGCCAGCTGCAGGATGATGTCTGAGAACACAGTGGCGTTGTCAAAAAGCAGCAGGTGTTCCTTCTGCACTGCGTTGATGGATATGTTGTATATGCCCGAGTCTGGAAACTTGCTTACTATCTCGAAAGTGGTGCCCACACGCTTGGTGCTGATGGATTTCTCCGGCATCGTTCGCCCCGAGGCGTCCAGCACAGTGTATTCACCTTGAAGATTTCTTAATTTGCCTACCACGCTGTCTCTGGTCACGAGGTTGAATCCTCCAGCGCCTGGGCTCAGCGTGATGGCCGATCCGGGAGCCCATCCCTGCCTGGTCCAATAGATAAACTCCTTGGCGGACGTTTCCCAGTTTGCCGTTTCCTCCAGCTCCTTGGAGAACCTGTCAAAAACAAATCCCTGCGATTCGAGATATTTTCCATATCCCGTCAAAAAATCCACCACGGACTGTATGTCCTTGAAAACCGTGCCATAAGTGATGATTTGTTCCACCTGGGAGAAATCTTTGTAAATCACTGCTCTGGCGCTGCCGGCCTCGATGTTGTAGCTGTTTCCATTCTTTAGAGGTTGAAAAATTTTGAAGTATGGTTTGATGGTATTGTATCCTATGATCTTGTAGCCACCCTCCAGAGTACTGCCGTCACCTGAGACAGCTGTGTTGGATTCAACCAACACTCCGGAATATTCAAAAGTGTTTATGGGATTGCTTACCCTGAACAGTATCTTATAGTTCTCGTCGGGTATAAATTGCGATCCCGCTGTGGATCCGGGACTCACGCTGTCTGTCAGCACCCTCAGGTTCTGCTTGTCTGAGAATCCTCCCAGCTTGTATGACAGTTGCACGTTGAGGTCTTTCATCTTGTCATAGAAAAATACAGCGGGATCGAGATTACATTTGATTAGGTAATTTACTATCATTGGCTGGTATCCCGCCGTGATGTATCGTGTGGTGGATTGGGTCAGGGTGTCAACTGTTACCTCTAAGTGATACTTGGCCTGTCGTGTGTTCTGGGCCACCAGCGTGTCCGTGTCTATGATGTTGCCCGCTTTGTTCTCACTTAATCTGCTGTTGTCAAGAAAAAGTCCAAAAAACTTTGCCGGCCTCGTAAGTGCCAGCAACTTCATCACCGCGAAAGGATATTGTGCGCTCGTCCTCCACGCGGTCTCCGCTGGAGCATGATCACCAAACTTCCATGTCCTGTCAAGTCCGGCAGCCGCGTAGCTGTCTATAAGTCCGGTCTGCAAAGGTGACAGCAATTGTCCATTGGCATCAACCGGCAGATAATTCAAAAGTCCTGGCCTCACATATCTTGGGTTAGAAGTGTGCGAGCCGTGATCATATCCACTTGCAAGGTCATTCCATAACAGTTCATTTCCCGAGCTGTATGGTGCTGGACCGTAGTGCTCCACCCACCAAGCGGGTCTCTCGCTGTAGCCCAACATCTCCCATGGATGTGTGTGCGGCCTGTCGGTGTCATAGAAATGTTTGTATATGCCCCTCCAATATCCAGGCAGATATTCTCCATTGATCGAGTCTTTGTTCCTGCTGTAGTTGAAAGTGAAAGCGTTGTTAGATTCGTATGTGTTATTTTTTTGATAGTCCACTCCGTTCCTACCAGCCCAAGAATAAAAATCGTGACCCATGATATCATTTATTTCCCTGATGGTGTAATCACCGGCAGTGAATCCCGATGGACTGACTTCTGATTTGGGCAATAGCTTGGCATCATATTGAGTCTTGCAGTTGTTGTATATCCTTTTCTCTAATTCCAGCAACACGTCGTCCCTGTAATCTCCATGCGCCAGTGTCCTGCTGCCGTCGTGCCCTACTATCACATATGCCGGTGACACATAAGTTTCGTCCAACACTTTTTCTGGCCTGTAACGAGGATACATGCCCAGTTTGGTTGGCGTAGGTGGGATGAAGCTGCCGGTAGTGTCATTGTAATCCTTGATCTGGATCACGTCACCTTCAGTCAATGTGGCGGTTATGTTGACGCTGTCATCTGCGTCACTGAACGTGTAGTCATAACCATTCAACAGCTGGACGCCATTGAGATACAAATACACCGCGCGGTTGCTGGGGATCGCGTCGTCAAATTGGCTGTCTATGGAATATTGAGTCTCGGTGCCGTCCTGCACCGTGTAGGTCCTGGTGCTGACTTTTTCTCCATGACCAACCATGTCCTCATAGTAGAATGGAAAACTGGTGTTCTTCTGCTTGGTCATTATCCTCAATATCTCGTCCACCGCCTGCGCGGCGTCCTCGTATGGTTTTGCTATGGTGAAGTTGGCCTGGAACGCCTCTTTGAATTTTTGATATTCCATCGAGCAATAATCGATTGACGATATGGCGTTGGCGTGTTGATCTATGAGCAGGAACACGGCCTGTGGTAGCGGAGAGGAATGCTGCAGTATGGTTCCTCCCTTGGTTCTGACATCTGGCAGATCACGTAGGTTGCTGTCTCCCGGGGTGTCGCCGGTCATTTCGACATTTTTCTCATTTATGTCGTGCAAGTGGTTCATTATCTGGCCAAATGTGAATTCTCGCAATTGCTCATTGAATGGATTCACTGCCAAGTTTTCCGGTATCTGATATAAACCTTTGCCCTTGATCTTCTTGGCACTGCTGAAGCATGTTATTTTGACAATGTCTCCCACCGACAGATCGTATGTGAACTTGACGTATTTGTTGGTGGTTCCATTGACCAATGTGTAATCGGTCGTTATGTTTTGCACCTTATGATTCACGTCCACCTGCACCTCCAGGTCTGGTAGCTGTGCACTGTTGGCAAATACATCTACGGGAAACAATCTCAACTCATTTGATTCCACTATGAACGTTCTCAACACCCTCTGCCTGCTGGGCTCAGCCATCTGCACCCAGGATGTTCTCGGTAGATTATGGGTCCTATCAATTATATAATTCACATGTCCGGTACTGAAATTTTTTGATACCATGGAATCCCCGCTCTTGTATGTGAATGATGATGATGCGATGTCGGATGAAAAAACTATGTCGCCCACGTTGTTGATGGTGTTGTATTTGACCCTGATACCCAGCACAGTGTCTATGGGTGACGTGTCGGAAGTCTTGTATTCGAACAGCGCCGCGCCCTCGAATGTGGAATTTGGATATATCGCGGGATCATTGAATGCCACGTGATCATCGTCCTCTATGACAAACAATGGTTTTTGATTGATGGCAGTCTTAGTTTGTCCCTGTTGCCACGTTGCTGTGGACTCCGTGTAATAAAGTGTTTTGCCTTGGTAGACCGATCCCAGTTCGGCGTAAACGGTCTGTCCATCTTGCGGAAGACCGTCCGACTCCAGAGTAAGGTTGATCTTGGACACTCCAGCTATGGTCACGAAGTTTACCTTATAGATCCGGTTATTGACCGTGGCGTCGGTGTCGGCCGTGAACAGCACACGCATGCCCTGGGAAAATGGCACCCCGTCCACGATGTATCCCAAAGAATTTGGAATGGCAGAGAACACGTCTGTGGTGAAGGCATCCACCAGCGCCACGGAGTTTAGTCCCTGTGTACCGTGATCGAACAATTGCAGTCCGGAATCAAATTCTATTATGGGCCTCTTGGCCCTGCTGGTCTCTGACAGTGACGTGGCGTTGCCGTTGACCTGATCCGCGGCCGCGATCGCGGACCTGTGGAACCATCTGTTGTATCTGCTCCAGGCGTTGTTGTCAAAGCTGTCTCGCTTGATGGTGATGTAGTCCGGCGTTTCGGGTCTGTAGAAACTGATGGCGTAGGGTCGTGTGTCATAGGCCACACTATCGTAGAGCTCAGTGGTCTCTGTTGAATAATGTTCGGGAGTTATCAATTTAGCAGTGTCCGTGAGAGTGATATGATCTCCCACTCCTTCCACATAATATTCTCTATTGGCGTATGCGGCACTGGTGGTGTTTGATCCAAATTTAACTTTCATTCCATTGGTCAGTTTGGTGCCAGTTCCCATGGTGTAATTTTTGCTGCCCAATATTTCTTTTTCCACATTAATTTTGGTGGCCGCGGTGATGGTCTTGATTTGGAGTACTCCTTGCATAGCCTGGTGATTGCCGCATTGATAGTACAATATGTCAGGTGCGTTGTTCGGCACGGTGAATGTCAATGTGCCCACCTGGGTGCCGTTGCCTGTGACAGACGTGGAATATATCACCGACGTGCTGCCGTCCTCGGCTATGCCGGTCTTGAATGGCTCCGTCATGATGTAGAATGGATGCCCGGTGACCTGGAGCGCGAATTTATAGGTGTTTCCCCTGTACAAGGTCAGGGTTGGGTTGGCAGTGTCTCCGTGTGTGCTGAAAGTGTAGGCACCGGTGCCCGCGTTGGCAACCGTGATCTCTGTGACAGAGTTTGGTCCGTTGTTCGATATCAACACTGGGTTGGGACCTTCTGGCAGCCAGTAATACTCCCTGTAGTTCACGAGTTTGTCAAAATCCACTGCTGGGTTCCAGGCGTAGACTGTTTGCTTGTTCAACCTGCCATGGTCATCCACGTTGCCGCCAAAGAACTTTATTTGGTTGATGTAGTCATCATAAGTTGCCGTGAACTTCACCTGGTCTTCGGGATTGATGGATGATGTGTCCTTGTCAGTATAGGTCACAGTGGGCTCCAGCTGATAATTTGCCCTGTCCTCGCTGGTTGATTCTATGTAGCTGTCCGCGGCCTGCCTGGTGTATGAATATTCTCTTCCGATGTATCCGTCTAATCTGGTCAGGCTGCCGGGCTGTATAAGTTGGTCCAGGGTGCTGGTGAGGAACCTGTGGTTGTTGTCGGTCCTGTAGAAGGCCGGCAGATGTGCAATGGACCTGCGCAGCGTCACCCCCTGTGCGTCCGTAACCACCTCATAATTTGTCTGGCTATTGATAGGAGAATCTGCCATCGCTAGTATCCCGTTCCGCTACTGCCCGTGCCGGATCCCGATCCGATTCTTCCTGTGGTTGATTGAGATGCTGCTGACCTTGACCTGTTGCTGGTGGTTGTGCCCGTGGTGCTGGTCACCACAGTGCCGCTGATGGCAAGCTGATTGGCTCCTATCGCGTCAATTATCACCACGTCCTCGACTGTGGCTCCACTTATGAATATCTCGTCCGCGGCGCTGCTTATCTGGAACAGGGATCCGAACACCTGCTCATTTTGATTGGGCACTATGACCACAGTCAAAAGGTCTGGTGCCATCTGGTTGTGGATGTAGGCTGCCAGCTCCGTGAAATAGAATGTGTCACCAAAATCAAAGTTGTTCAGCGCGAAAAATTCGTTGATGGCTTGGATGACCCTGGTCTTTATAACCGCCGCCGTGACATTAGTGGAGGCATTCTTGACCACCTTGAAAGTTGCCTGGAACTGTTCCTCTGCCTTGCTTCCAAAAAGTATTTTGTATTTCACTGGGTGGTACACTATCTGGTCCGACAGGCCTTTCAATGGATTCAACACGCCGGAGTAGGATATTCTTAATTGGTCTGATGTGGATGCGGCAGGTTCATCTCCTCCCCTGGCCAGCCATGTCCTGTACAACTGATCGTATGACCTCTCCAGCATGTAGATGTCCATGATGTTGGTGTGCGAGGGATCTATTCGTGTGCCTTGTCCGGCATAATGCTTGTAAAGAAATTCGATATTTGCCCGTCCCTTCCTGGCATAGTAGTCGGTGCTTGTCGACAAGGTGACTGAAGCCTTGTCATATATCTTGACCACGTCATCATTGTAGAAGTAAAATAACTGCCCGTCCTCATAATTGCTGGGCAGAGTGATGCTGGATTCCGTGGCTGCCAACACATAGTTGGTGGCCGCGTGTGGCCTGTAGCGTTGTATGTTGTCATAGCTATTGTATTTTTCAAAAAATACAAATTTTGTGCTGACGTTTGTGTCTGGTTCAACTATGATGTTGAATATCTCGGGATTGTCTACCACTCCGTCATCGTCGCCGTCAAAAAATCCCACTTTTATTTTCCTGTTGTCCTGGTATCCATCGCTCTCCTGCACCACTCCCACCACTTGCCAGTCTATGGGGTAGCCCACCGCGGATCCCGTGTTGGGCAATGTGTTGCTCTTTAGGATCCTCACCGTGTCCTTGACGGACCTCCCTGACACATAATCATATATCCTCTCCTGCTCATCAAAATGGAATTTATTGTCTGCTAGCGACTCAAATATGTAGTCAGTGTTCCTGTAGGTCACCGTGTAGGTGTTGCCGTCATTCACGAACCTGAACCACCAGCTGCGGTCCTGATTGGAGTTTGTGGTATCGCCGGCGTCGGCCAGCGAAAATACCTCGGATGAGCTGAGATTGGCACCGGTAATCACCTTCCACTGTGCGTTCTCCTCGTCGTATCTCAATCCAAACTCCTCGAATATCTCGATCCTGTCCTGCAGGTCGGTTTTAAGAGCAGCATCGAACACCGTGACGAACTGCGGTATGACCGCTGCCAGAACCGAGTCCGCTGGCAACACATCATTCAGCGTGATGGGTCCAAGACCTGACTCTAAATTTCCCGCGCCTCCGTTGGCCCCATCGCCCGCGACCAGGGCTATTTTGCTCCACTGCCTGTCCTGTGCCAATCCGGTCGTGGATGAAACCAACTTGCCGTTCAAAAATTTTCTGGTGTCCGGAGAAATGAATTTGATCAATGCGCCGGGCTTGGCGTATTTTAGATTGGTGGTGGAGAAATCACCCACAACCAGTGGTCCCGCCCCCATGAAGTAACCTGTGTTGGTGTTGGTTCCCACAGAAGAGCTTACCCAATCTGCTGCCAGCGCGGACAGGTTCTTGGTAGGATAGTTGTCATAATAGAATTGCCTGGCCGAGGCCTTGTTCAGCTTGGTCTCCACCAATCTATTGATCACGTCCAATATTTCATTCCTGTTGGTGAAAGAGAAAGTGAACTGCGGGGTGCTGGTCTCGCGATAGATTATACCGTCATCTGCGAAAACCGACACGTTGCTGTATGAACCCGAGGGATCTATGATTTCCTTGGCCCTGCTGATGCCACTCGCGCTCCTGTTCACTGCCTTGACCTTGATTATCTCCTGAGACGCCGACAGCGGCACGACGTTGTAGTCCTCTGCCGTGATCATCCTGTTCTGAGAATAATACACCTGTGGTGCCTTGGTCCGGATGCTGTCGTTGCTCTCTGTGGCAGCTGCGTTGTATATGCTTTGCTGCAGTTCGCAAGATATGGTAAGCACCTGCTCACCACCGTTGGCATCTATGTATGTCATGCTGAATGATATGCCTTGCATGTCTGATGGCTGCACGGAAAAATTAGAGTTGGCGCTGGTCCTGTAGTAGACTCTGAATTTTCCCGATGGTATGTTGGAAAAATTTCCGTCCCCGAACACCAGATCGATGGCGTCGTTGTTCTTGGTCACGACGTTGTAGATATCTCTCACGTCGCTGTTTAGACTGTTGTAGATCACATTGCTGCCGCTGAGGTCTGGCACCTTGGTCCAAAATTTTTCTATCTGTCCAAAGTCATCCAGCTCATATAACCAAACGTCCGTGTTGTTTATGTTGTTGACGTTGACAGCCTGCACGTAGTTGGTAGTTGGTTGATTTATGCCGAACTCCAGATTGGCCAATGATCCCTGTTTCAGCAGTGCGAAAAATCCAGTGTTGGGGCTGGAGTCTCCAGCGCCGTCGCTCCTGTACAGATATGAGAATCCCGTTCCCGGCACCGGTGTCTGCTCGTATATGGATTCGGAATTGATCAATGTGGATGGCACTATCTCAAATGTCCTGGCCACTCCGCTGATGCCCCTGGTGAATGTGAATATGGGAAGGTCGGTGTTGTTGCTGTTGACCATGTAGACTTCTGTCTTTATTCCACCTATGTTGTCCGCCTCCTTTGGCTTTCCAAAAATTTGTCCGGACACGTTGGCGGCGTTCAGTATGCTTATGAACTGTTCCCTGGCATTGGCGTTGGTGGCGTCATTCCATGCCACGGTGACATTGGCAAGGCTGTTTCCGCTGCTGTCCCTCACGTCCTGAGTCGTGCTCACCGAGCTGAATTTCAGCAGTCCGGTAGCGGGCAGGTTCCTCTTGGCGTTGTAGTTGATCAGCCGCGCCAGCCTCAGTATGCTGTTCCTTCTTGATGCGGTCTCTAAAAAATTCTCTCTGGCGTTGAGGTCCACCCTGAAGCTGAGACTCTGGGCCACGTAGGCGATGAGATCTATCAGCGCGATGTATTCCGAGCTCTCCACGAAATCATTAAAATTCTCGGGATAGTTCTCCCTGAGATAGGCTATCATGGTCCTGCGCAGGGTCTCGAAATCGTAGGATTTGAAATCAGCCTGTTGGAAACTGGTGTAGATCTTACGCCAATCCTCGGCTACTAGCAATCGGTTCTGTCTGTCAGTGCTGGCCATAGTTTAATACACGGATATTTATTGATAATATTAAGTGCGTAGTTTAAGACAGGCGCAGAAGCGAGTTATCATCAAAACTGAAGGTCAGTTTCTCGGTAATATTGTATGGAAGATAGGATATAGTGGCCTGAACAGCTATGCCCTTTTCGTATTCGCTCACGGTGATTTCTGAGGTACTGATCCTAGGGTCAGCATTGAGATTCTGCGTGATGTCATCCGCTATGGCCTGCTTCAAAGCATTGGTCAGCGGCTCGTGTATGCAGTCATATATGATGGTGCCGAACTCGGGGTTCTCCACCCGCTCGCCCTTGCGGACGCTGAGTCTGTTGATGAGATCCTGCTTTATTAGCTCAAAATCATACAGCTTGAAGTTGGTCTGGTCGGCCCTAGAACTGAATCCCTTGAAAACCTGCCCCGATTTGCCAAAGCTGCCGTTGCTGTCATTGTATGCCATATTAATCCTCTAAAAAAAACTTCCGATACTGAAATTTGAAAGTGCTCCACCAAAGTCTAGGCTGGCCAGATCAAAGCTAGCTATGCTTCCAATATCAAATCCTCCAAAAACATCTCCTATATTTGTGCCGATCTCGCCCAAAACACTTCCAGCGGAGCCAAATATTCCTTCGATCCCACCCGAGATCACGCTGGTGATGTTGGTCAGCGAAGTTATCTCTCCGGCTATGATGTTTCTGAACTGATCAGTAACGATACTTATGCCTGTCTGTATGGCGGCGTTGCCTAGTCCCTGTATCAATCCCTGCGGAGAAAGATTACCCAGGTTGATGCCGGACAGGACGTTGTTTCCAAATGCTCCCAGCGCAGGCCCAAATATGCTGTCGGCATTTTTGAACAGGTCCGTCAGCCCACCACCAAATACCGCGGTATCCGCAAATGATGACGCCGAGGGCAAGCTGGCCCAGTCCACGTCGAATCCAAGACCCTCGAACTGCTTAAGAAGATCTATTTCTTGCGATATGTCCACGTCGCCAAATATGTTTCCTCCAAAGTTTTTGAAGGCGTCGGCAAAGTTGATGTCTCCCAGTCCAACTGCTCCAAAGGCCTCGGCAAAGTTTGCGGAGCTTGCAATCTGCTGCATGTCGTTGGCCAGCGCATATGTGTCTATGCCATCGTTTCTGAAGAAATCCTTGACCGCTGAAATGTTCCTGTCAGAGAATATGGAGCTGGCGACGTCCTTGACTTGTCCTTGGATGGCGTTGTTGAGGGCGTCCCCCACCGTGGTCTTCAGGGCGTTTTCGGCCGTTGCGGTCAGCTGCTTCACTATCCCATTTGGATTGATGTCGGATAAATTTGTGATGACCTTGCCCATGTCTCCCAGTGTATATAATACCCCCGCTTGGTTGACGAACACCTGGTCCTTGAACAGGTTACCTAGTTCTCCGCCCGCGGCTCCCGTGATCCTGTTGATGACCTGATTGGACACGTCACTGATGCCTGGCAGCAATGGTCTGATGGCCAGTGGTCCCGAATCTGCTAGATTGAAGATTGTGCTGTAATTCTGTGTGAACTCGGCGGTGGCTTTCTGTATCGCTGCAATATCTGTCTTGCTTGGACATACTTCTCCGATGTATTTTTCCAGATCGGCCTGGTATTGTCCTAACCTGCATGCCGGCACTAGGCTTAGTCTCATTTTATTTTCTTGATGTCCCAGCGTGCCTGGCTTGTTGGCATCTTCTCTCCTGCCTGCAGATGTGAATGCTTTGAAATTGTCATAGTGCCACAGGAATGGTTCGTGCGTGGGCACTCGCATGCCCGACATGCCTGGTATGCTCCTGTCCTGCCTCAATACCCCCACAGTTCCTTTCAGTATCGGTGTCACATCGGGCACCTGGATCTCTGCCGTTCCTGTGCCATTGGGCTGACCAAATCCCGTCCTCTGCAGCGGTTTCAATAGATTTGGATCCACCGGCATGCTGTTGAAATGAACCTGGCTGCCCACGAGATGCACCTGCCCAGATGCCTGATGTATCTGGTTGCCTCCCGCTGCCTGCGTGTAAATGCTCATGCCCGTGCGCAGGCTGTAGTAGCCCTTGTCCACCGAAACATTCATGGCACGGCTGGCTATCTGGTTGATGATGGAACCGTCTATGCTGACGAAGCCCTTGATCGTCCTGTCCAGGGGATCCTCTCCCAGGTGCTCGTTCGCTTTGATCTTTATGTTCCTGTTGGCGTACATGTTGATGTCGCCCTCGGAATGGAAATTGATGTCTCCACCTGACCTGATGTTGTAGCCTTTCTGGGCGTATATGTCCACGGCGCCATCGCCACTGAACTCCATCCACACGGTGCCCTTGGCGTTGGCCAAGTAAATGACTCCTGCCGTGTCGTGCATCAGCAACTGGTGTCCGGAACTGGTCCTCAATCGTATCAACTGATTGTCTCCCTCTGCATCTCCGTCATCCATAACAAAAGTATGTCCTGCGGATCTCACCACCGGCACGTCCTCTTGGGCGTCTATGGGTCCTAGTTTTGCTTTCCTGCCTGCTGGATCACTCCTGCCGGGCGTGCTGATTCCAAAAACTGCACTGGGGCTCTCCCTGCGTGCGGAGCTGGTGGTTGTCCCCCTCACGGTGTCCTGGCTGAGTCCTTGCTCCCTTAGGGTGTTGGCGAATGGATGTATTGCCTTGCGCAGCCTGTCTGTGCTGCCAAGTTTGTTGGCTTCAGCATACATCTTCCTGTTGAGTTCGGCTGCCGGCACAATATCTGTGCCGTATGTGTCTTTCTTTAGATCGTCGGTGCTGTTCTCAGAACTTTGCTCTCCGACTGTGTCTCTACTGGCTGCTATTCCTGGTATCATGTGATTGGTCAGGGGCTCCTGCACACAACCAAACCAGAATCCCTGTGACACTTTTCCTTCGACGAATATAACCATGACCCTGCTGTCTATGTCTGGTGGCACCATCCACATTCCGTAGCTGTGAGAGCCATCTTCGTACTTGCTGATGTCTTTGGTCTCTCCACTGCCTGCAAGCGCCTGCACGCTCTTGGAGCCATAAAATGGCATCAGATACTGCACGTCATAGAGTTGTCCAGCATATCCTTCGTTGACGCCGGCCAAGCTGGGTATCAACACTCGCAGTCCCCCCATCTTTCCGGGGTCCACGTTGTCCTTGACTATGCCTATGTATGGTCCTGGGTTGACCTCTGTGTAGGTCGAGCTCCTGTTCTGCCTGTTAGGCGTTGATGTGTCTCCGTATTTCCTTGACATTGACATTACGCTCCTCCGCCTCCGGTTGAGTTTTGCGAACTATTGTATATTTCATCTATCCTGCGGTTTATGTTATCTTTGGTGTCTCTCCATATGCCTTTCTTTAAGTCTTCCGCTTTTTGCGCAAAATCATTCATTATGTTGATCTGGTCTGCAACGTTGACCTCTTTGCCCTGTTGGTCGAAGCGCATCATTTCCAAGGCCTGCGTAAATTTTCCCTGTGCGAATGTGCTGGTGACTTTGTTGACCTTGTACAGTCCGCTGAAGGCCACGTTCTCCAGTCCTTTGAAGTCCATTACTCCCTGTCGCTCGCTGATGTCTGTGGGGAATCTGAAATCCAGTGACACAAAGCACTCGCCCTGATCAAAATTGAAGCAGCCCAGTCTGTCATCCCACAGCGCTCCTGTCTGTCCTTGCGCTCGTTCAGTTACTATCTTGCCAGACTGATCCAGTGACACGTTGCCCATGGGCAGCACGTTCTCTTGTCCTATGTAGGCGGGATCCCCCATGATTGTCATCTCAACGTTGACCATGTTGCCAAGCGGATTGGTTAGGTATTCCATGAAGCCATCCACCTGCGTTCTGCTGTTGGCGTCATCTGTGGAGGGATCCTCATTTTTTATGCTCGACGGATAGTTCCTCAGGGGCAGCAGCTTTTCTGGGTAATCCACTCCCTTGTTTCCATATCTCCTGGCCAAGTCTATCAGGTTTAAATTATTTCCTTTCCTTGCGCTGGCGGCATCGCTGCGAGATCCATCAAACAATGTGGGCTGCCAATAGGCATAATTGTAATTTAATTTAAGATCCAATATCTCGTTATTTTCTCCGGTATAGATATACTTGTAGGCTTTCTTCACACGCTGTCCCCAATGGTTGCCCGCACTGAGCCCCGGCACCGCGAAATTCATTATATGCACCCTCCACGGGATGACCCGAAAATGTATTATCTTTGCGTGTTGCTTGGTCACGCGATCAAATGCCTCTGTGTTGTAGATTGATGTCCTGATCTTGAACCACGGGACCATCTCCTCTGGCATCATTTCCTGCAGGTCCTTGGTTGACACTTGCCCTTCCAGCTCCTGCACCCTGCTGAGATCCTTCCAATACTTGTCCACTATCTTGTTGATGTTCCTGTATTCCTCTGTCTGCAGCACTATGTCCTGTATGACCTGCGCTATGCTCATGTTTGGCCTGATCGTGAACTTGTACTTGGCTGGTCCCCGTGCATCATCGGCGTCGTTGGCATCTCCCCCCACCGACTGAAATACTCCATCCGCGGTGTCTATCACGTATTGATCCAGGGTGCCGATTTCATCCCGCAGCCCTAATTTCAGCTCCACTCGTTGGTGCTCGTTGAGATTCTCCGCAAGTATCTCCAGAGTGCCCTTCAGCGTCGCGGACCTGGAGTCCAGAAATGTGGAAATTTTTTGTTTGGCGTCTGTGAACATGCCTCCTGTGCCGCGTGTGTACATGAACCGGTCCGTCATGGCCAGCTCGGGCTGCACGATGGTGGAAACTTCGTATTGCGTGCCACCGGCGTTGACCTCCATCGCAACGGTGCTGACCTTGAATGGTATCTTCCTCGCAGTGATCACCTCTAGGGGGTTGCCTCTATTGTCATATCCTCGGAACTCTATGGTCAACAGGAATGGGCAATCTATGTGATCCCTGTAGCCGTTGTTGAATGCAGCCGCCTGCAATTTCTCGAACAGCGTGACTCCGAATGGTTCGGTCATTGTGAAGTCCATCTTGTTTAAATTTATTAATTTGCGCTCCTCGTTGGCACCGTTGTTGCCTTGTATGACCACCGTCTCGAAGAATATGTCATGTGCCCTGGTCAATATCTTGTTGGCTTCTCCGGCCAATTTGATGCTTTCCGGGCTCAGCGTATTTTGGAACCTGTCCAATTGGGTCAATGGCACCCCGTCGGCGGCCACTTTGCCCGCGCTGTTGAATGGAGTGAATCTGGCCTGGTTGCCTATGCCTCCCGATTTGGCTATTATGTCATGCGGGGGATTAGTCAATATGGTCTTGGGATTGTTCATTTCGTCTCTGTCGAGCGTGGACCAAGTGAATATGGTGTTGAATGATGCATATTTGTCCAACACGTTTGGTCTCAGGGCTGTTCTCCAAGTGCCGCCACGCGTGGGTTGGCCCGGGGAGGCATCGTTGCCTGTGTTGGAATATGTGATCTCTTCAGAGGCCATTTTTATATACCCAGATCACCCTTGAGATTGCTCAGCTTAGGCAGCTGGATTGTCTTGCCCGGTGAAAAGTCATATATGGGATCCTCTATGACGTCGGGATTCCTCTGCGCGAACACCCACCACAGCCTCGGTGATCCATAAAGGTCATAGGCCAGCAGGTCGGGCCTATAGGCGTAGATACGGTCGATCACATATGATACGTCATCCAGTTCGGCGGTTATGGTGCGAGGATTGAAGAAATCCAAGCTGATGTTGTTCTCCGAAGTGTTGAAATATGGTGACGTGTTGCTGTAATTTGCCATTAGATATATCCCACCTGGCTGCCGCCGCCGCTTAGACGTCCATTGACGAAGTCGCGCATGTTGAATTTCTTAACGGACTCTCTGGAGTATATTGGTTGTAATTGTAAAGCGACCGTGCTCAAGGCCGGAGCCCAGGTGCTGTTGCTGTCAGGATTGGACACCAACCCCGGATTTAGATCGTTGTACAGAGCCTGGAGGTTTACGCCGCCCTCACCGGTCCTGGTGTTCTGTGTGGTGCAGATGTAGTCCACGTCGGCCCGCATGTCCACGTTGAAGTTTGTCACGACCACGGGGACGTTGTTGAATACATAGTTTCCATATCCGCTCAGCTGCAGTATTGGTGGAGGATTGCCTTTGTTTGAGTCATCTCCCCCAAAGAACATCTTGGTCACTGACCTAAAGAAGTGCAACATGGCCACCCAGTACTGGGCGTCCTCGAAATTCTGTACCGGGAATTCTCCAGTTATGGTGAAAGACGGAACCTCGCTGTGTGCGTAGGCATGGAATGGATAGTTGCTGTGTGTCAATGCCATGGCGTTGTAGGTGGCAGCATGCTGTATGATGATGCTGGGCGTCAAAGGAAATGTTACGCCACCTTCTTCGGCCAGCGGCCACAAAACCTGATTTGGTGATTTTTGTTTGTTGTTCTTGAACTGCTGCCTGGATCCACCAAAGAACGTGTTGTTCAGTGAGCTCTCTGTTGGTAAAGTCACCTTGACCCTGAAATCGGTCTGTCCGTTGCGGGTGGTCCACTTGGCCTTCTCGTTCAACTGGTCCGCTGCCTCTGCTCCCCTGCCCAGGCCCGCCCCAAATAATCTATTCAGCGTTGGATTTGAAGAAATAACTTTGTTGACTCCCCCTATCACCCCCAGCACTTTGCCCGCTGTGTCAAATAAGCCCATCTCTAGATCCCTTTATTAATAGGTTGTTTTTCCATATAAAATTCAGTATACTTGAACAATATTTATAGGCATCATAATAGGCGCACTTTATAATCCCAGGGCAGCACGTCAATCAACTAAAACAAGGAATTTTTATGAAAAGAGTGAATTATCTAAACAACCGCGATCTGCTGGCGGAGATACACAAGAGCAAGAACAGCTACGCTTCTTACGTCAGCCCCGAGGACGGACAGTACGACATGATCGTCACTGACATCAAGAAGATCAACGGCGCCAACATAGCACGGGCCAGGAAGATACAGGCCAAGCGTCTCACGGCACAGGCCTGGGAGGCCGCCAAGAAGCTGGGCAACAAGCGGATCAAGATGAGCGACTATGAGGTATCGCCCAGGAAGGTCAAGAAGACTGACCTGGTGTTCCGCGTGATGACCTTTGATCACATCACCACCGACAGCGACAGGAAGAAGAATCCCAAGACACGGGCGGATCATCACACCAAGGTCAACTTCCCGCCGTTCCAGCACTACAGGATCACGGAGAAGGGACAATTGGTTTGCGTGGGCAAGAGCCACTGGGTGGGCGGCATGAGCAACGGACACTTCAGCAATGACCACGGCAGGATCACCCCCACTCTGGCGAACATGTTCCTCAAGCTGGCAGAGAGGTACAGCCAGAGGAGCAACTGGAGGGGCTACACCTACGTGGACGAGATGAGATCACAGGCCCTGATGCAGCTGAGCCAGATCGGCCTGCAGTTCGACGAGAACAAGTCAGAGAACCCCTTCGCCTACTACACCGCGGCCATCACCAACTCATTCACCAGGATACTCAACATCGAAAAGAAGAACCAGAACATCCGTGATGACATATTGGAAATGAACGAGATGATGCCCAGCTACACGCGACAGGCCAAGAACGAGAGCGAGACGGTGGCGGCCAAGAAGCGGCAGAAGAAACTGCACGGCGAGGTCAAGGTCTACAGCAAGGCCGCTCTGATGAAATTAAACAAGGAATACAAAGCATCTGGAAAACTATCAGTTGCAGAGACTAATAAAAAATAGTAAACTCACAATATGGCATTTTTTAAAAAGGCTGCTTGTTTCACTGACATACATTTTGGATTGAAGGGAAACAGCCGAGTACACAACGATGACGGGGAGGCATTCTGCCATTGGTTCATTGAACAAGCAAAGGCGCATGGTTGTGAAACCTGCATATTCCTGGGCGATTGGCACCACCACAGGAGCGCCACCAACGTCAGCACCATGAACTACACCGTCAGCAACATAGAAAGATTGGGTCAAGCATTTGAAAAAGTTTATGTGATCATGGGCAACCACGACCTGTTCTACAGAGACAAGCGAGAAATCAACAGCATGGAGTACTGCAGGAACATTCCCAACATCAAGATCGTGAATGAGTGGCTGCTGGCCGATGACGTGGCCATAATTCCATGGATCGTCAACGACGAGTGGAGACGAATACAAGATCTCAAACAGAGATATATTTTTGGACATTTTGAATTGCCTTATTTTAAAATGAATGCCATGATGGACATGCCGGACGTGGGCACTATCAAGGCAGAACACTTCGTGAATCAGGAGTACGTGTTCACGGGACACTTCCACAAGAGACAGATCAGAAACAACATACACTACATTGGCAATGCGTTCCCACACAACTATGCTGATGCCGGTGACGACGAGCGTGGCATGATGGTGTTGGAATATGGCGGAGAGCCCAAATACATCAACTACCCCGACATGCCAAAATATAGAAACGTTAAGATATCACAGTTATTGTCTGATGCTGACAGCATATTGACTCCCAGGATGTATGTGCGTGTGGGCTTGGACATCAAGATTTCCTATGAAGAAGCCAATTTCATCAGGGAGACGTTCATGGAGAAATATCAATTGAGAGAACTGCAACTGATACCAGAACAGCTGGATCAGGCGGACCAGCCCATGGTAAAGGTGGAGAAATTTGACTCGGTGGACCAGATCGTGATCAAGCAGCTGGAAGCAGTGGACTCACAGACCTACGACAAAAAAGTATTAATGGCAATCTACAACAATCTAGATGTTAACAATTAGGAACCTCACAGCGAAAAACTTCATGAGCGTGGGCAACCACACGCAGGCGGTGAACTTTGACGGCAAGCATCTCGTTCTGGTGATCGGAGAGAACATGGACTTGGGTGGTGATGACGCAGGTGCCAGGAACGGCACAGGCAAGACCACCATAATCAATGCTATAAGTTATGTTTTCTTTGGTGAGGCGCTGACACAGATAAGGCGAGATAACCTGGTCAATAAAACCAACGCCAAGGACATGTTGGTCACTGTGAACTTTGAAAAGAATGGTGTGAACTACAAGATCGAGCGAGGCAGGAAGCCACAGGTGTTGAGATTTTACATCAATGAGGTGGAGCAGAACTCCGGTGCGGAAGGCACAGAGGACAACAACGAGGCGCAGGGAGAGAATCGCGAGACACAGGAAGAAATCAACAAGCTGATCGGCATGACTCATGCCATGTTCAAGAACATCATAGCCCTCAACACATACACGCTGCCGTTCCTGGCTACAAAACAAGCGGAACAGAGAGAGATCATAGAGCAACTGCTGGGCATAACTTTGCTGAGCGAAAAGGCAGAGCTGCTGAAAGAGCAGATGCGTGTGGCAAAGCTGGACCTGGCGGAAGAAAAAGTGCGACTGGACGCTGTCCTGGTCAGCAATAAGAAAGTGGAAGAGTCAATAAAAACATTTGAATTGAGAAGCGCTGCATGGCAGACGCAAAAGAACACAGATATCGAAAAATTTGTGTCAGCAATAGAAGAATTGGAAAAGGTGGATATACAAATAGAATTGGAAAACCATAAACGACTAGCCAAACACACAGATGATAGCAAAACCCTGAGGAATCTGGAAAAAGAGAAAAGCTATCACGAAGATTCTTTGACCAAGGCCACCAGACAGAAAGAACAAACTGTAAAAGATCTAGAGTATGCTGAACGGGCCACCTGTCCCACCTGTGAACAGGATCTACACGGAGAAAAACATGAACATCTCGTGGATGAACTTCGAAAAGATCTTGCGGAACAGACCGAATATGAGCAAACACTGTCTGCGAAACTAAAAGATATACAAGACAGCATAACAGCCATTGGCGATCTGGGCACTGTGCCTGACACATACTATGATTCAATCGATGAAGCATATAACCATAAAGGTTCCGTGGAAGATTTAAAAAGACAATTGGAGCAAACTCGTGCAAAAGAAAACCCATATCAAGAGCAGATCGATGAGTTGAACAAAACGGCAGTGCAAAAAATAGATTATACCAGAGCTAATGAGATGGAGGACCTATATCGACATCAAGAATTCTTGTACAAACTACTAACTGCCAAAGATTCTTTCATAAGGACCAGGATCATAGAACAAAACTTGACCTATCTCAACCAACGACTGGCATTCTATCTAACGCAGGTCAAGTTGCCGCACACAGTGGTGTTCTTATCTGACTTGAATGTGAGGATCGAAGAGCTAGGCAGAGAGTTGGATTTTGATAACTTGAGCAGAGGTGAGAGAAATCGATTGATACTGAGCCTGAGCTGGGCATTCCGTGATGTGTGGGAAGGTCTTTATCAACAGATCAACTTGTTGTTCATTGATGAGTTGATAGATGCTGGCATGGACGTGTCTGGTGTGGAGAGCTCCATGGCAGTGTTGAAGGAGATGAGCCGGACGCAGAACAAGAACATATTCTTGATATCACACAAGGACGAGTTGGTAAGCAGAGTGAACTCGGTATTGAAGGTCGTGAAGGAGAACGGATTCACCAGCTACGCCAACGACGTTGACATTACTGCGTAGTTTCACTTAATAATTTTCCAATACCAAACAATTTGTTTGTGCCTTCTTCTCTTAAAACATGTATGCTATTGGTGGGGCGCAAGTTATATTTCTGCGCCAGCTCATTGTGTTTCTGCCCATGTGTGTTCCAGCCATAATCTTTGTCTAGGTTCTTCATTATGTAATAACCGCACGCTGTCAGGCTTTCATTGACCATGTCAAATTTGTTCAACATTGTGATGGAATCTATTGTTCTTTGCCTGGACCATCGCAATCCTATCCTGTTCCATGTAAGGTCGAGGCCCTTGGACATGCTCATTCCAAAACTTTTTATGCAAGGGTGATCAAAATCAAAATTCAGACCTCGGGCAGATTGGAACCAGCATCCGTCGATGTGAATATCAATTTTTTTCTGTTCGCATTCTTTTAATATTTCGTCCCAGCGAGGATCTACGTCGCAATAACGCCAGGCAGGCACGCTGACCAGCAATGGCACTCCGGGCTGTAGTTCTCCAATGTTGGTGGGTCTCTTTCCCATGATAGAATAATATGCATATTCGCATGGCAGAATTTGTATTTTCCATGAATATTTCTGTATCAAGGATTCTATGAAATTGGTGCATCCAATAATGATGTCCCTGCAAGGGAAGGCCTGCCACCCCGTCAAGTCGTTTAATTTTGTGGACTGGAACCATTCGTTGGCCATCTCTATAAATTTTAATTTATGAGGATTGATCTGCTGCTGTGCAAACCAGTTTTCTTTCAACTTCTTTATGTAATTGTCACTTATTGGATACAATTTTTCCGTCAAATTATTGTTCATTCAATATATACACCCCCTTCTCACCTTTGTTGGGCCAATAGTCCAGCATGGGTCCTGCCCTGTAAACGTCCGAACTTAGGCAATGCAAGCCGCTGTCCCAAAAGTAACACATGTTGAAAGGCGTCACGTGCGGTGTCATTCCTATGCTCTTGAAGAAACTAAATGCTGATTCGTCCTCTTTTATTACCAAAATATTCTTTTCATCGATCAATATACAATTTACTGAAAAAATGGTCTCCCACGGATTGCCAAGCCATGACTCTGCCACTGACAGTATCTCACTATTGTAGTTGGCGTAGTGTGCGCCTGGCAGCCACCACTTGAAGTTATGGCTGGGCACACGTGGTCTTTCTATAAGATAATGTACTTGCCAATCGGGAAAACTTTTGTCATATTGATTTTTGTAAATCGTTGACAGCAGCGCCCCCGGCTGCACGGGGCAAAATACTCCATCTGTGTGATCTCCTGTGTTGGTCACATTGACTCTATGAAATTTTGACAGTTCGGCGGCAACAGTCATCGTGTGTGCTTTGGCCTCGGCATTTTGTTCATCGTAGTCTATGTAAATGTCCATGCCCATCCTGGTGACCGCGGGAAAGTTGACCCAACTCATAGAATCCTTGGATCTGTCTAGTACCGCTACTTTCTGTCCGGCTTGTTTATATGAATCAATTGCGTGCTGGAACACCTCTATTCCGGAATAGTATTGCGGATTTATATATAATGTATCGTCTATGGTTATGGCCCAGTCTGCTGGTGCCATGGGCGGCTTAATTAATTTTCCTTGCCTGTCCAGATACTTGTCAATGGTGGGTTCGAACTGGGGCCTGACTACATTCACACCCAATTTCCGTAATGTATTGCAGATCCCATCCAGTTCCTTCTGCGTGTTTTCAGTAATTTGGCAGAAAACGTCCTCTGTCCTGGAATCAAACATTGAATAAAAATGCTGCGGATACGTGTCGCCGATCCAAATTTCTTTAAGAGGATGGATCTGTGAATAATTTTGTATATTTTGCAAAGTATTCATATTATCTATATCTCATGAATATGCTTTTCCTCACTCCATCACGCACGGCATATTCGGTGGCGTGGAAACTTTTTAAATTGTTCAACAACGCATAGCCTGAATTTTTTTTGTAGTCAAAATTTACTAACCGCTTTCCTTTTCTCTCTATGTAGTTGTCATACAGCGCGGTGCCTGGCTGAGTGGAATCGTCAATGTAAATCTGCAGGCTGAGCTTGATCCTCTGATCATCTATGTGTGGATTCAGCGTGTACCCTGGATGATCAAACCATATGTCCGCCTTATCTGGTGACAGTGCCTCAGAAAATTTCTCTTCCAGTGCATTGATTATTTTTTTATTTTGGAAAAAAATATTCAATTCCTTGGAAATCTTTTCTGTGTATGACACCTTGCTGCGGAAAATTCTTATATCTGTGTCGTGTTGTTCCAATCCCTCGCATTTAAAATTTGTTTCATCTAAATCTAATTTCTCAAGGAAGTGGTTATCAAAAAAATTACCGTACTGTTGGTAAAGCAAACCATCTAAATTTACCAAAGGTGATTTTTTTATTGACTGGACCACGAAATCTACGCTATCATTGTACATGTGTTAATTAATTAGCATCTAACAAAGGAGCATAAAAAATGTCAACTACACATGACTCGATAATGGCAGCCATTCAGACCTATTCTGAAGAGAACCAAAAATTCACTGAAAAGGGAATTAAGGCATCGGCTACAAGAGCTAGGAAAGCACTAGCAGAACTTGGCAAGCTGATCAAGGCAAGAAGAAAAGAGATACAAGAAACTAAGAACGCTGAAAAGAACGCAGCCTAATTATTTTTTTCAAAAAACTCTGTGTGCTCGAGCACACAGAGTGGTATCCTAAAGTTCTACCAACCAAGGAAACACTTTCTTCCAATTTGTGTTTCGTCGCTCATCAAGTTTAGATAATATAACTTTTAAATTCTGAATCTTTGCATTGTTCTTTTGCTTATCGCGAAAGGAATCCACTATGCCTCTCCAATACTTTTTTGTAGAAATCTCCCTGAGATTCTTTTCAGGCATCAGTTCCGTGCAATATTCCAACTGCTTATGAAAAAAATCCTGCCCCGCTATGGTCGGATCAAAGCTCTTTGAGTCGGTATTAAAACTGTGAATGATCCTGTTGGAAGATCTGGTGCTGTTCCACACGTTTATTTGTTTCAATAATGAGTCAAAATAAGGCAGCGTCAATATCGTTATTGCGGAATTGATTCCCACCGTGATCTTATGGCATGCCAACAACTTTGCAAAATTTTTCTGCCATTTTTCGAGGCTCATGCCATAGCGCACATATTCGGTTTCGGTCGTCAGGCAATCTATGCTGGCTATCACTTTGACGTTGTAAATTTTTTTCTTTTCTACCAGATTATTGATCTTCTCCAGGAATTGGTCAAATCTCTTCTCCTCACATTTGAGGTTGGTTATCAGCTGGAACGTGAGTGAATCATTGGGATGATCGTTCCAAAAATCCAAGCATTCGTCAAGTTCTGGGATAAGCAATGGTTCACCTCCCAGCAATGAAAACCATCTCAGTTTTTTGTATCTTTCGTCTTGCTTTAAATATTTCCAAAAGTCCTGTTTCTGCTTGTCGTAATTGGGATTGTGTTGTTCCTCGTTCACGTCGCCCACTCCTGTGGAATCCAATTCGGAAATTTTGCTATGTTTTTTATTTTCTTCCTGCCACTTGGAACTGAAATGTGGTCCACAGTACACACAGCTCATGTTGCATGTGTTCTTGAAATACACTTCCAACATGGTTGGCGTCACATGCACCGCGGATGCATCGTTGGCCAATTCGGGGGCATTTAGATTGATGTCCGTCTGCTGAGATAATTGGTGCATTCTATCGCTGAATCCGCCTGTGTCTTCAACTTTTTTACAGTAGTTGCAATCATTTGATGGCCATTCCCCCTGTAACATCTTGTTCCTGTCGTCTATCTTCTTGGGTACATTGTGGAACGATCCGAAATCATCCACGGGAATCATGTGCTTCTGTGTGCGGTGACACGAGCTGGTGGTGCCGCTTTGGAAAAAGATATTGCTCCATCCCCACTTCAGAAGGCATGCAGTTTTGGTGTTTATGGGAAAGAGTTGTTTTTTGCCGGACATGCAATATTTAGGCTGTAAACCATCTCCTGGCCACTGGTGTTGAGTGCGTGAGGCACCACATGGTCCATTCCTCGTCGGTGAACTTGGCCCGCACAATTATGCTGTCGGAAGCGAACTCCAGATCACATAAATTTTTAAGGTAAAGGTCATGCACGTGGGGAAAGTGCGACAACCATCCCTCGAACAATATCTGCGCCTGGAATGCATCGTCATATTTGCCATGTGTTTTTAATTCACCCACGATTCTCAATGTGCGCTGTGTCATGCTTGCCTGTCTATTATCAGCGATCCATGCACACGCACACGGATGTGTCCATTGTAGTACATGTCGGATTCCAACACCTTCCTCGCGAACTGTTCCCTGGCCTCCACGTAGTTCAATTCTGCCTTGCTGCGGCAATAGTAAAGTATCTCTCTACGAAATCGATCTTTGCCTAAAGTTTCTATATCTCTGTTCAATTGATCACTGCTGCCGTAGTAATCCTGCCAGCCGCTGTCCGCCGCGCCTCTTATTTTTTTGCGCACTTTTTTTCCGTTTTTTTGCGTGTGCATTTTATATCGCGTGGTCTTGAATTTGCTCAGCTTCTTGCCCACGTACATGCGCCCTGACACCGTGTTGGTGATCAGATACACGAAGCCGGCGCAGTCCGCTGGTAATTCAGAAACTGGCTGATTGTTGTGGATCCACTGCATATTGGTATTTAAACTCACGAACATGACAGGAATAATATGCGCACATTATATACAGGTGAAACAGGCACTCTTAGATCAAAAAAAAATTTCCTATAGGCACTATAGCGTCTTTGGTAAAACAGTGAACTACTCCCAAGCAGTTGGGCGGCGAATCACTTGGCGCAACAGGCAAATGATGGAGCTCTGGGAAACAGATCCAACTCCAGGCACGCACAGGACGATCACACATGGACCGTGCATGCCCGCGTTGCAATGAATGAGCTAACGGGTACAGCGCAACCGCCCGGCTACAGCAGCGATGTGTGATGACTGCGAACTCACCACATGCGGAGTTTGAGTCGGTTCGGCTGGTCACAGCCGAATCATGACTGCTCATCTACCACATACGGCGCACGATGCTTCGCATCGCGCTTGCAATCACATTAGGGGAAAGAAACGAGCGCAAGCGAGTTTCAGATGTGCTCTGCACATCTCTCAGACTGTTTAAATATCACGCATGGAACTGATATTCGATCACATCACGGGCAAGCAGGAGCAGCAGGATTTGCAATATTTCCGATTGCGAGGATTCCTGGACGGCAACGAAGAGGACGATCCCCTGGATCAGGGCTGGCTGGCGGACGACACGCCGCACCAGGGCCAGGAGTGCTGGTACCAGTCGCGCAGCACACGCATAGAGCTCAGGCCCGGCCTGATAAAAAAACCGCGCAAAAGAGAAGTGCGCGGGCAGCGCATCGAGATGCTGGAGATACGCCCCGTGGACAGCATGCTCAAGCTGACCGGCATGGAGAGGCTGTACCACGACTTCCTGGCCAAGAAGGGCTATCGCGACCTCTACAACCCCATGACGCACATACACCAGCGAGACAGCTTCCTGATCTACTACATCGACGACGTCAGCCACATGATCGGCTTCACCAAGATCAAGAAATACCTCTGGCAGGAGGACGTGCATGACGAGCAGTTCGAGGACGGCCAACTCAGCGCCATTGAGACCCACATGCACTGCTCCGCCGAGGAGATAGGCATGATATCGCTGGAGATGGAGATCGAGTGGGCCGCGGGCAAGAACTGCCGATACCTGTACCTGGGGCCGGGCTATGAGAAGAGCTCCATCTACAAGAGCTCCATCCCAGGGTTCCAGTGGTGGACCGGGCAGAAGTGGAGCAAGAACGTGGAGCAGTACAAGCAGGCCTGCACCAGAGACAGCGAGATCGTCAGGATCTCTGACCTAGGCGCCAGGTGACCACGTCCGCGATGTTCTTCTTGGACCACTGATCGTAGTAGCCCTTCTTCTTTAATATTTCTGAGAATCGATTCAGCGTGCTGAGACGCTGGCACAATAATAAAGTGTAGCGACCATTGTTGACGACCACCCCATTGATCTCTTCCCTTTGCCTGGGATGGTCCTCCAACACCACCACGTCCCTGGGCATGAACACGGAGTTCAGCTGGTCCACGATGTCGTGTGTGTAATTTAGACTCCATCTCTTGGCCTCCAGTATCAGCACCAGTGCATCAATTTTGTCAAAATCAGTGTTGCCGATGTGCTGCCAGCAGTTGCTGTCCGGTTCCGCGGAGGTCATGTGTATCATTCTCACTCGCCCAGACAGTCTAGCCTGGCGGGCGTAGGGGCACGGCGGCAGGCCCGCGAACACAGGGTGCTCCTGTTCAACGAACTGCTCCATCCAGCGTGTGATGTATTCTGTGGCTTGCATGTTAAAAGAATGGCTGCCCCGTCTTCTTGGTGGTCTCCAGGTTGTCCTTGACTATGTCTGACACTATGCCCCTCTCCACCGAGCTCATGTGCAGGGCCTCTTGGTACGTCACGCCCCCGCGCATGTACCAGCAGATCTTGAACAGCTCGTGCTTGATGCTCTTGCCCTCGTTCTCCATGTCCTTGAGGTATTTTATGATGTCAGAATCCGAGAGTGTGAGTAGTTTTATACGAAAAAATTTGCGTTGTCAAACGTGATGGGCACGTCGTAGCTGACCGGAGCGCCGGCCTTGATCTGTTCCTCCGTGGCCTTGACCTTGACCGGTTTCATTGCGCCCTGTTGCCTGATTTCCGCGAGCCTGGTCTCCAGTTCCTTGATCAACTTGGCGTCGGCGTTTTGGATAAACTGCTTGATGTGCTCCTTGTCTGCGACCGACTCACCAGTGGGCAGCTGGATGCGTGCAATGTTGCCCAACAGCAGCTCCATGTTAAGGTCACTCAGCACTCGGAAGCCATCCATGAATCTCTTGGTCTTTTCCTCCGCGGTCATCTCGCTCTGGGCCACCTGCGAATATATCTTTTGCTGCTCGAATGTCTTCAGCTGCGACTGCGTGATCTGCCTATAGGTGAGCGGGCTGACCTGTATCGTCAGGCCGTCCTTCAGCACGCAGGTGTCCGTGATGTCATCCCTGCGAATGTTGTCCAGCACCTGGGGCAGGTTGATGGTGTGCGTCATTGATTCATTGGTCACTGGCACGGTCGCCGTGACGTCCATGGTCTCACCGTAGCTGGCGATCCTGATGGCTATGAGAACCGTGTCCACGTCGTAATTCACCAACTGCCATGGATCCAATATGGTTGGTATGCAACTGCGTATCACATCCACTGTGCTCTGCCCGCTCATCATGCTGTCAGGCGTGCGGAAACTCAGCTCATCTATGGCGGTCATGGGCAAAACAGGATGCTCACCTGTCACGGTCTTTTGCACCACCGTCTCCGGATAATATTTCTGCTTGCTGGGCAACTGTATGCTGATCTGTGGCTGCCTGTAGTAGCGTTTTAAAGGATTTGTGTTGTCTGCCATATTTTATGTTCTATAAATATACACTATATTAATAGTGCCGTCTATATTTATATGGGCACATTTTAGGGGTATTTTAAGCATGGCCGACGAAACTTTAGAAGCACTCAAGGAACTGCTAGAAGCTTCCAAAAAAGCTGGTAACAGGAAAGATGGCTCATTAAAACAGGGCGAGCTCACTCCCTTGATAAAAGCGCTGCAACAAGCAGCGTCATCCTCAGAGCTGAAAAGATTAAACCAACAGTACAGAGAGGCCATAAAAAATTCAAAGCTCAGCGCAAAAGCAGAAACGGCAGCCCTTAAAGCCCTCGAGGATTCCACGGAGCAGCAGGAAAAATTAATAAAGGCCAGCACAGATCTAAACGAGAAATTGTATGCGTTGGCCAAAGAGACCGGACTCAACGTAGTCCAGTCACAGCGTCTAGCGGACCGAGCAGTTGAAACCAGAAAAGTACTGGGAGACCTGGGCA
>Ga0247832_1001126_pt1 | contig 49563 bp, 45 predicted proteins | sample LaCruzMarch2015__10_FD_192407 | JGI IMG/M metagenome (GOLD analysis project Ga0247832, IMG submission 192407) | Freshwater microbial communities from meromictic Lake La Cruz, Castile-La Mancha, Spain - LaCruzMarch2015_4m | ecosystem: Environmental > Aquatic > Freshwater > Lake | place: Spain... | reverse complement strand
CTCTCCGGGTTTGACTCGCGGCTCCTTCAACGCGGGTGATTCTCCACATCTGCGGAAAAAGTACAAGTGGCATTTCCGTCACATACAGGGCTGTTAGAGCCAGCAGTTACGATGCCGAACACATTTGCTTTTTAACCCCTTGCTCTGCGGTCGAAGAGGTCGGCGTTTGTTGAAAGGGATTTCAAGCCCCTCATCCTTGTTCCAATAAAGCCTCGGCCATGGCGCGGGCTTGCTGGCCTCCGCCGCCTAACATGCGGACGAGTTCGCTGACGCGTTTCTCGCCGACGACGGGATAGAGCTTCGAACGGGTGCGGCCGGAGACGACTTCCTTTTCCACCACGAAATGAGCGGCGGCGGTGGCGGCTACTTGCGGGAAATGGGTGATGGCGATGACCTGGTGGAGCTCGCCGAGGAGGGCCATTTTTTTCCCGACAGCGCGGGCGATCTCGCCGCCGACGTTGGCATCGATTTCATCGAAGACCATCAGCGGGGTGGAGTCCTGGCCGGCGAGGGAGGATTTCACGGCGAGCATGACGCGCGAGATTTCTCCGGAGGAGCCGATCTGGCGCAGCGGTAGGAGCGGCTCGCCGGGGTTGGGGCCGAAGAGGAAATCGCAGGATTCGAAGCCGTGGAGGGTGGGTTCCTTGGTGGTGGCGAGGGCGATCTCGAAGGCGGATTGTTTGAAGCCGAGTTCCTTGAGCTGGGAGGCGATGTCCTTGGCGAGCTTCGGCGCGGATTTTTTGCGCGAGGCGGTGAGCTTCGCGCCGAGCGCGTCGAGTTCCTTGCGGGACTCGGTAAGGGCGGCGGTGAGGGCGGCGATTTTTTCCGAGCGGTTGTCGATGTTGTCGAGGCGGGCGGCGAGGGTTTCCTGGCGGGAAAGGATGTCGTCGAGCGTCGGGCCGTATTTTCGCTTGAGTGTTTCGACGACGTTTACGCGCTCCTCGATGGCGGCGGCTTCGGAGGGATCGATCTCAAGCTCGTCGGCGTAATCCGTGAGGCTGGCCTCCAGATCCTGAAGCTCGATGGAGGCGGTTTCCAGCGAGGCGAGTTTTTCGGAAACCGAGGGATCGAGCTTCTCGAGCTCGCGGGCGAGGCGCTGGAGATCGGAGATGCGGGTGAGGAGTCCGTCCTCGGAAGAAAGCGCGGCAACGGCCTGGGCGGCGATCTCGACGAGTCGGGTGGAGTTCGAGGAGCGGTGGTAGCGCTCCTGGAGTTCGTCGCCGTCGGCGGGGGTGAGCTTGGCGGAGGAAATCTCGTCGAGCTGGTAGCGGAGAAGTTCCAGCTCCTGTTCGGAGGCGTTCTCGGCGTTGCGGATTTCCTCCAGCTCCTGGGATTTTTCCCGCCATATGCGGAAGGCGCTGCGGTATCCGCAGAGCTGGGGTTCGTGGCCGGAGTAGGCATCGAGCATCGCGAGCTGGCGTTCCTGGGAAAGGAGCGATTGGTGGTCGTGCGGGCCGTGGAGATCAACGAGGCGCTCGCCGATTTTTTTCAGGAGAGTGAGTGTGACGGGTGAGTCGTTGACGAACTGGCGGTTCGCGGTGGTGCCGATGGTGCGGCGGATGATGATCTGGGTGTCGTCGCAGGGCGGGAGACCGCCTTCCTCGAGGATCGCGTTGATCTCGGCCACGTCTTTCAGTTCGAACACCGCCTCGATGGTGCAGGTGTCCTCGCCGGTGCGGATCAGGCCTTTATCGGCGCGGTCGCCGAGGATCATTTTCAGCGCGCCGACGATGACGGATTTCCCCGCTCCCGTTTCTCCGGTGACGGAGATGAGTCCGGCGCCGAGTTCCCATGCGAGTTCGTCAACGAGGGCGAGATTGCGGATCTTCAGGAGGGTGAGCATGGGCGGTCTTCGCGCCGGATTATGCAGGGGCGAAGCGCGAGATCAACGCAAAGCGCGGGTCGTTTTTTGCGGCTATCGTTTCGGCGCGGCCGGCTTCTTCCCGACGGCGAAGCGGTAGCGGGCGATGGCATCCACCATGCCTTGCGCTAAGGCTGACTGGTAGGACTCGTTCGCGATCAGCCGCGCCTCGTGGGGATGGCTCATGAAGCCACCTTCGAAAAGGACGGCGGGATGCTTGACCCCGGAAAGAACGCTGAAGCGGGCGCGTTTGATGCCGCGGTCGAGGGTGTTGTTGCCCAGCCTGCGGAGCACCGAGCCATGCAGCGCGGTGGCGAGCGCGATATTGGCGGAGTCATGTTCGTTGCCGGTGCGCGCGACCGCATCGCTGGCCTTCAGGTTCGCGCCGTAGTGGGAAACGCCGGGAGGAGAGAGGGTGAAGGTCTCAATGCCGCGGGCGTGCCGTCCGCCCGAATTGAAATGAAGGCTCACAAAAATCGCATTTTCCTTCACTGTGTTGGCGATGTCCACGCGCTCCTGCAGCGAGTAGAAGCGGTCGCTATCGCGGATCAGTTTCACCTTGTAGCCCTTCGCCTCCAGGAGTCCCTTGAGGCGAGTGGCGAGCCGGAGGTTGTACGCGGCTTCGGTGCCGATCGGGTTGGTGGCGCCGGGGTCTTTGCCGCCGTGGCCGGCGTCGAGGATCACCGTGCGGAAGTCGCCGGCATTTCCGATAAACTTGGGACGCAGGACAGGATCGATCAGTTTCGCGAGATCCATGCGGGAGACGTAAACCCCGTTTCCGGAAGCTATGACGGAGTGGGAAAAAACGAACTTCACATTGTTCATCAGGCATTCGTTGCCGCCCACTTTCAGCTTCATTTCCACTTTGGGGTTCTCCAGCATCACCGAATCGCCGGCGCGTGTGAGCTTGGTGAATTGGTAAAAGCGCTTGATGCCCTCCACCGAGACGTAATCGCGTCCACCGATCTTGATGAGATCCCAGCCCGCGTTTTTTCCGGCCTGCGCCGACACCACGGACCAAGGCGCGATCAGGCTAAGGGTGAGGGTGAGCGCGAGGAAAACCGTCGCGAAGGGGTTGGATTTTTTCGTCGAGGGCATACTTGTCACTCGCTAAGATGAAGACTGTATGTGCTCGCGCAGGGTATTACAATACGATTTTCCCTGCCCGCAGCGTTGATTGCCGGGAACAAATCACCCCTACGAAAAAATCGAAGATTCGCTTGCATTGATCCGTCGCTCAACTTATTCCCTGCGTCCCACCAACGGAAATAAAAGCTCGGATGGCGGAATTGGTAGACGCGCTAGACTAAGGATCTAGTAGGGAAACCTGTGGAGGTTCGAGTCCTCTTTCGAGCATTTCCCCTTAATAATCAAGGGGTTACGGCAGCACCAACTGCCGAGGTTGACGGTGGTTCCAGTCTCATGAACGAGGCTGGCGACAAAATGGCGACAAATCGGGGGGACTCCCCCCCAAAGGTGCGGAGCAAAAAAGCCGGTCCCTATTTCAAGGTCAAAGCGGGCTCCGCTGTGGTGCCGATCTATCGCACGGCATGCAAGGGACGGCTCCGCTACACCCTGAGTTTCTACAGGGACGGGCGCCGCATGCGGAAAATGTTCAACGATCTGGAGTCCGCCAAAAAGGAGGCCTTGTTCGTGGCGCAGCGGATTCAATCCGGCATGCAGCACGTGACCGACCTCAAGCCGCACGAGCGCGACACGTTTAAGGCGGCGGAGGCGTTGCTGGAAAAACTCGGGATCCCGCTCTACGCCGCCGTGGAGGATTACGTGAGAGCCCGCACCCTAGCTGGGAGTGAGTCGATTTCCGTGATGGCCATGGAATATAGCAAGATGTTCGGCAAGATCGTTCGACGCGCAACCGTGCCGGAAGTGGTGGCCGAACTGTTCAGGATCAAGGAACAGGACGGGGCGAGTGTCGCCTATCTCGGCCAGCTCCGCACCACGCTCAATCGTTTCGCTACCAAGTTTTCCGGACCCATTCTCGAAGTGACCGGCCCCGAGGTGGACGCCTGGCTGCGGTCGTTGGACATCGCGGCAGTCACTCGCAACTCGATGCTGCGGTGCATCAAGGTGCTCTTCTCCTTCGCCAAGGCCCAGAACTACCTGCCCGATGAGAAGAACACGGCCGTCGAGCAGATGCAGCAGGTGCGCGTGAAATCCGAGGACACGACGATCTTCACCCCCGAGGAAATGGCCAAGCTGCTGCACCATGCCCCGCCCGAGCTTTTCCCCGCCACGCTCGCGGCCCTCACGAACCTGCCGAACCGGGCCGGAGCCGCGTCGCCGCAGCCCGCCGCAGCCCCGGTTCCGGCACCTTCAAAACCTAGCGAAGATTGATTCATGAATACTCTAGATTCCCGCCGCACTTCTCTGCCCTCACGGTGGATCGCCTTGGCCTTGGCCCTGGCGTCCGTTGCCGGAGCCGCAAGCCTTTCCGAGCCGCCGCGCGTCGTTCACGGCAAGGTGGTCAAACTCGGGCAGGGCGGTAGCTACCAGTTGTTCAGCGGCACCCTGCAGGTGAAACTGGTCAACCTTCAGAGCCCGTCCCATGTGCTTAATCTGGATGTTCCGCTGCGCAGGGTGGGCAGCAACGGGGAGTTTTCCTACCGCCTCGAGATCGATCAGGAAACCGCGCCAGCGTCTGACAAGCTTGCAAACACCCTGGCCGTCGGCACGGGACAGGCCCGCTACGCCATCCAATCCGCCACGGTCAATGGCCATCCGGCCAGCCTGTTGGACCCCGGGCAGGCGGCGGAAATCTCCACCAGTTTTGCCAATCGCGGCGAGGAGCTGCGGATCGATTTCCGAACGGATATTCCCACGCCGGATACCGACGGCGATGGTCTTCCTGACTGGTGGGAGCAGCTCTACGGACTGGATCCCGCCAATGGCGCGGACGCGCTGGTGGATTCGGATGGCGACGGCTGGAGCAACCTGAAGGAGTTCCAACTCAGCACCGATCCTCAATCGGCCAACCGCGCTCCCGTTCTGCAGGATTCGCTGCTGGTGGTCACCGCGGGTGGGACCGCCGGGGTGTATCTGCCGATCGCGGACGCGGACAGCACCGCCGCCAACCTCAAGCTCACCCTGCTGGAAGGCGGTGCGGGCTTGGTATGGAAACGAGCAGGAGCGGAACTGGGACTCGGCCACACCTTCACCTACGCGGACATCCTTGCCGGCAACGTCAGCGTGGAGGTTGCCAACACCTTCATCAAGGACACCGTGCGGTTTCAGCTCGAGGATCTGACCAGTGCCGGTGTGGCACCCCAGGAAGTTTCGGTGGTGGTGGAGGCGTTTTCCCCCAACAAGCGCTGGCTGGCCGATCCCGCGGTATGGCTCGACGCCGGCTCGGTCGCTCAAAGCGTGGCGGTCGAGGAATGGACCGACCGCTCGACCTACCGGCGCGATGGTTACCAGCCCTACCCGGAGGCCCGCCCGCTGGCCGATGGCGCGGGGCGACTGGCGTTCGATGAATCGCAATTCCTCTACCTGGACGAGCGGGAGGTAAACCTCGGGCAATTCGTCGCGCTGATGGCCTTCGAACTCGATGCCGAGACGGAATCCGACCAAACGCTCTTCAGCAGTTCGGATCTCGAAGTGAGCATCGGCGGGCCGCAGTCCGGGATCCACGGCCGTTCGCTCAAAGTCGTGCAGAATGGCCGCACGATCTTCGGGCCGGTGGTCGATCCCAACAAGATGGTGCAACTCACGCTGGCGAGTTCGGAAGGCGGCGCCGAGCTGCGGATTCCGGGTATGGGCAGATTCAGCTCCCGCGCCGCAGAGGATGCGCCGCTTTCCTCGTTCACCACGGTCGGTGCCCGCCAGTCCTTCAGCTCGCCCGTTGCGGAGAACTTCTTCAACGGTTCCCTGCGCGAGGTGTTGTTTTACAACCGGCCCTTGTCTCCCGAGATTCAGGGGCTGATCGAGGACTACCAGCTTGCGCGCTGGCAGGGGCTGCGGGTCTGGAACCACCGCGGCAGCAGCCAACCCGCGGCGATCACCGGCGCCACCGGGGTGCGCAACTCGATCTGCGGCGGCGAGAGCAATGACACCCTGGCAGGAGCCGAACAGTCGGACATCCTGCGTGGCGGCCTGGGCAACAACCGCCTCACCGGGAAAGGGGGTGCGGACCACTTCCTGTTCTCCAAAACCGGCGGGAACGACGTCATCACGGATTTCTCGGCGGTCGCCGGCGATGCCATCGACCTCACCGAGCTGTTTGCCGGAAAGGCCGGGCTGCCATCCCAATACGTGAAACTCAAAACGCTGGTCAGCCGCGATGCGAACAATACACCGCGTGTCGATACCCGCCTTGAGCTGATTTACGGAGGAATCGGGACCACCGCCAACCAGACCATCACCCTCGAGGGCGTCGGTTTGGGCAGTAGCGATCTGCCCCGGTTGGTGGGTGAAGGAACCCTGAAACTCGGTGGGCCGCGCTATGACAGTGTCATCGGTCTCGCCATCTCCGCGGCGGACCCCGCCTCGCCGGGAATTCCGCGCAAGCTCACCGTGTCGCGCAGCGGCAATACCAGCGCCGCCATCCAGGTGCCCTTGAGTCTGGGCGGCACCGCCCGCGTGGATGCGGACTATCAGATCGTCGGTTCCCAGGGAACCGGCACCGTGCGCAGTGTCGCTCTCGCCAGAGGTGCCACCCAGGCGGTCTTCAACATCCTGCCCGCACCGGACCGGAATGCGCTCGCCACCAGCATTTCCATCACCGCCTTGCCGGTGGCCCAAGTGAGCGATGGCGGGGCATCGCTCGACGCGGGCCTCGAGGGCGTTAGCACGCTCGCGATCCACACCATCAGGCACATTCATTCACAACCCAGCCTCAACGGCAGCGTCAAGGTGATCCGCTCGGGCGGTCTCGACCAGGCCTTGGCTGTGCCGCTGGTCTTCGGCGGCACCTTGGTCAACGGGGTGAACGTGCAGACGCTTCCCGCAAGCATTAGTTTCGCCGCGGGGCAGGCGACCAGCTCGCTCATGGTCACGCCGCTCGGCAGCGCTCCCGCGGGCACCGAGGTTCCCGTGCTCAACATCGCCTTGGCGGCGGATCCGCTGCGCTACCGCATCGGCGCGGCCGGGCAGACCTCGGTGCTTTGGGTGACCGAAGGTGGCGCGGAGGCGGCGCTGAGTTTCGCGGACTGGCAAAACCGCCATTTCCCGGGCAATGCCACCGCCGATCTGGAAACCGTGGATAGCGACGGTGACGGCAACTCGAACCTGATGGAGTATATCGCCGGCTCGAATCCCACCCTTGCGGACACCACGGCTCCTGCCTTGAGCATCCATCCGGTCGCCACCGGTTTTGAACTCCGCTGGACATCCGTTCGCGCGCTCACCGATGTTCAAGCTGTCATCGAAGAAAGTGTCTCGCTGGGTGACTGGTCGATGTCCCCGGTGATCAGCAAAGAGAGGCGCGAGAGGCTGCCGGATGGCAGGATGCTGCACGGCTACCAGTTCACTACCGACCCGACCGTTCGTTCGAAATTCTTCCGCCTGGCTCCCGCGCTGCAGCCCGCACCTTGACCGTATGAAAGGCAATTACTTAACCATGATCCTCTGGATGGGAGACTACTCCACCAAAACCAAGAAAATTAGCATCTTTTGCAAAGAATGAAGCACACGCCTTTAACACTCTCCGCGAGCAAGCTCGGCTTGTTCTGTTACCTCATCGCGCTGCTGCCTGGCGGCGCTGCTGTCTCCATCGAATATGTCACGATTGGCGACGCTGGGAATAGCGCGGACACCACCGGCTACGGTGCCGTGGCTTATGAATACCGGATTGGCAAATACGAGGTGACTAACGCCCAGTATGCCGGATTCCTCAATGCCGTGGCCCATACCGACACCCACGGTCTCTACAATGCCGGGATGAACAATCACGGGATCGCCCGCAATGGAAGCTCCGGAAGCTACAGTTACTCGGTCACGGCCGGCTTCGAAAACCGGCCGGTGGTTTTCGTGTCCTGGTTCGACGGCGCGCGCTTCACCAACTGGTTGGGCAATGGCCAGGGCGCTGGTAGCACCGAGGCTGGAGCCTACTCTCTGGGGGCTGGCACCGGCATCGTTACGGTCAACCCAGGCGCCACGGTCTATCTGCCAAGCGAAGATGAATGGTATAAGGCGGCTTATTACAACGGCGACTTGGACTTTTACTCGGCCTATCCGAATGGCGACGACTTCATCACGGTCGGTGACGCCAACTACAACAACAGTGTCGGCCACTCGACCGACGTGGGAGCCTACCCATCCGCTTCCAGCGACTACGGCACGCTCGACCAGGCGGGCAACGTCTGGGAGTGGAATGACGCGGTGATTGGATCGTCGCGGGGCCTCCGTGGCGGGTCCTGGGGCGCCGATCCCGACTACAACCTGAGCGCCACGTTGCGGAGCTCCAGCGCGACCACCTCCGAGGATGAATTCATCGGGTTCCGCGTGGCCGCCAGCATCGCTTCGGTCCCCGAGCCTGCTTCACTTTTGCTGCTCGGGCTTTCCTTGGCCGCAATGCTTCCCCACCGCAGGAGGAGTTGATGCCTTTCACGAGCCGTGTTCCAGAGAGTCGCCTTTGGTCTCACGCACGGAGAAGAACAGAGTGAGGGCGGAAACGGCCGAGGTTGCAGCCACCCAATAGCCCGGTGCGGCCGGGCTGTGGAGGTAGGCAATGAGCCAAGTCACAATCATGGGAGTCATGCCTCCGAATACTCCCACGGAGATGTTATAGGCAAACGCCAGGCCGGTGCACCGGACGGCCCGGGGCATCAACTCGACGTTGGTTGCCGCGATGGCACCCGAGATCAAAGCAATGGGGATCGCGAGGGCCAGTTCGCACGAGATCGTTAGAAAACGGATGCCCAGACTCATTATTGGGGTCAGTCCCCGCTAAATCACATTTTCCAAGTCTTCCCCGCCGTATTACGGAATGTTTTCTGGCCGGGTGTGGGGAAGAGGGAGGGATGTTGGATATTGTTGATTGTTGATTTTTGATTTTTGAATGGAAGAGGGCCTTTGCGCGGTTTCATGGGCGGGTCATTGGCGCGGCGAATCGGAGTGGCGCCTCTCCTTGGGGGCTTGGCGCATTTCTCTGTCCTCTGACCTCCTATCTCCTATCTCTTCCGAGTATCCGATCAAAAATTAACAATCGGAGTTCATCAATCGTCAATCAAACTGCTTTGGCGGGTGGTGACTGTGAAGTGCGACGGTCGCAGACGCGCCGCTACAGCGTGTGATGATTCTTTTGGGTGCGGGCAAATGCAGCCAGTGTTTCCAAGCCGCATGTTTCCAGCTTGCTCCACGGGATGAGGGTATTGGGATTGATTTCCAACTCTGCCAAGGCTCGGCGGCAGGCATGGGTTCCGAGAATTTTTCGGAGGAGTTTGATTTCCTTGAGAATCGCGCGGTCGCTGAGATTTTCCGAGTCGATGTTATCAATAAGAATGGAGAGATATTCCGGAAGAATCAGAGCCAACATGTGGACGTGGCGTGCGTCTTGGCGGGAACTTTGGTCAAGGCCGATAAGGCAATGGCATTTGCTGCGAAAGAGATAGATGGGATCCATCACTTTGATGTTGCCGTTGTCGATGACTCGTTCGAGCAGACGGGCATGATCCCGTAATGGGATCCCATACACTGTGGACATCAAATCCACGACGCGCAGTGGATCCTCCTGAAGGGTGAGGATTCCGAGCTGGCCGTCCGCAGGAGAGGTGCCTTTTTGGAGTTTGCCACCCGGTGATTTTTTGAGGCGCTCCCATGTGGTGTGGTTGATCCAGACATCACAATCTTTCGAAGTGAAAGGTCGCAGCATCTCCAGCGGGTGCCCAGGATTCTCGGCATCGATGTATTCGGCCCAATAATTCACCGCCTGGCCACCTTCAATGAAGTAGGTGTCACCGGATTCGCGGAGAGACTGGAGGAAGTCCAGATACGCTGCGATGCCTGCTTCACGGCTCTTCATTTGCCAACGACCGAGGCAAGATTAATGATGCGGTGTTTTTCGAAGTATCCGGGCGGAAAAATCGAATTTTCCCGCTGGATCACCTCTGGGCTTTCGCCGTTTTCCAAGCGCTGTCGATCCTCGCGGCGCGAGGCCATTTTTTCGGCGGCTCGGCTTTTCAGGTTGATGCTCTTGGATGGTTTCATCTGGCGAAATGATTTGAGGTGTCACGGTAGCGACAGCGAGACCTTAGCGAGAGCAAGGTTAGTTGTCAATTTCCCGCCGCTCGCGATTCCACGCTCTGCGCCTGCGGTCAAAATCTTCGTTTGAACTGCGGATTCTAGGTTCATTCACAGCTCTCAAGGGCGGCTTTGTTTTACGGGACGACGGGTTGCTACCGGGTACCTTCGTTTTTGCATCACTCACCCAAAAAGCGGCGGATGATAACCGCCGCAGTCAAAAGCCTCCGGCGGCATGGATATGCGCAAGGACTTTTGGCAGACGGGCTACGTTGCAAAGTGCCCGCCGGTGGTTTCATGCCTTTTCTGGGGATTGCGCCTTTGCGTTTTGGATCAGGGCCGACCGAGCCGGATCAGCCCTACCTTATTGGGGTCAGCCCTTCTGCATGGCGCGCACTTCCTTGCGGACCATTTTTTTCAACTCGGGCGGCGCAATTACTTTCGCCTGGCTACCGAAGCTCAGCACCCAGCGCATGACTTCCTCTAACCTTCCCACTTCGAAGCGCACCTCTACCTTGTTGCCGCGGGCATCGAGAGCCACCACTTCCTGAGTGGGGTGCCAGCGCCGCTCCTGGGCGAGCCGCGCGGCGTAGTTTCGCAGTTCTAGCCTGACGACATGGCGCGTATCATCCCCCGCGACATTCCAGACTCCGAACGACTTGTTGAGGTAGGCGGTTCCGTTGAAACCTGCCGGACGCTCGAAGCGGGTTTGCAGGACACGGCAGCGCGACATGCGGGGGAGGGCGAAAGTTCGCAGCGCCCCGCGGTCGAGATCGTGGGCGATGAGATACCATCCGCCTTCCACCTCGCCGAGATGGAGGGGTTGGACCTTGCGCGGCACCGCGCGCTCGCCCGCTAGCTTGCGGTAATGGAACGCCGTTTCCGACTGATCCAGGATCGCCTTGGCGAGCTGGCCGAAGCATTTGATCTGGCTCTGATCCTGTTGCACGGACTTGTGGGAAAACGCTTCGTCCAGATTCGACCATGAGAATTCGATTTTCCCCAGCAAGCTGTGGGTGATTTTGGAGAAGGCCGCGCCGAGAGCGTCGGCAAGCCGTGTGCCGCGAATGCCCTGGAGGGCGGTGCGGGTGAAGAACAAGGCCGCCAGTTCCTCCGAGGAAATATCGAACACCGGGAAATCGGAAACATCCCCCTCGTAGCGGTAGCCGTGCAGGTCATCGCAATACACGAGAGGCAGGCCCAGCGCGTCGCGCATGAAACTGATGTCGCGCTGGATGGTCTTGCGATCCACTTCGAAGGCTTTCGCAAGCGTCGAACAGTTGGGCAGCGAGCCGTTGCGGATGCGGGCGTGGATTTCGTAGATCCGGTGCAGCGGCCGCCGGGTCCTGCCGTCACGGGGCATGGACTCGTTAAGGCTGGTGGGAGGAGACTTGGGAGATTTTGTTTTCATAGGCAATCTTGTTTTCGGTTCTTCACTCCTCCGGGGATTCTTTTGGCATGCGCCTATCGGCTGTGCGTGGGCTATTCCTCCATAAACCGATCTAGCGCTTGGTGGAGTTCGGGGGAGCGTTTTACGTGATAGGTTTCGGAAGGCTGGAGGGAGAGGCGTTTTCCGGCGGAGTTCTGGAAGTGGAGGATGACCGGAGTGGTGCCGGGGTGGCCGGTGATGTGGTAGTGGATTTCCTCGAGGTCTTTGGCGGTGTGGCGGTGGGTCCAGAGTAGCAGTTCCAAGGGGCCTTTGCCGTTAGAGGCTTTCTTGGGTTTCAGTTCGGCGATGTCGGAGCCGGTGAGGCGGCGGCCGCCGGTGCGGTCGTCGATCTGGATGGCGACCTTAAGGCGGATGATATGGCCGGGCTGGAGGATGCCGGTATCGCGGGCGGGGATGTAGCTTTCCGACCAGAGCATGATCTCGCAGGAGCCGGTAAAGTCCTCGATGGTAAGGATGCCGAAGGCTTTGCCCGCCTTGGTCATGCGGGACTCGATGCTGCGGATCATGCCGGCGATGGGGTAGCGGGCGCGGGGGTCCTCCAGCTCGATCTCGTCGATGAGGCCGATGCGGTTGTATTTTTCCGAGTCGAGGACGCCACGAAATTTATCGAGCGGGTGGCCGGTGACGTAGAAGCCGAGGAGTTCCTTCTCGTGGGCGAGGCGGTCGTCTTTGCTCCATTCTTCGACGAAGCTGGCAGATTCCGAGGCACGGGCGGCCGGGGGCGGGGCGAAGTCCATGGCATCAAAGAGGGAGGACTGACCGGAGGCCTTGTCGCGTTGGGTAGAGGAGGCGGAGGCGACGACTTGTTCCAAGCGGGCGAACATGGTGGCGCGGTTCTCGCCGGTCCAATCGACCGCGCCGGCCTTGACGAGGTTTTCCAGGATCCGTTTGTTGATGACCTTGGAATCGAGGCGGGAGGAGAAATCCTCGAGGGATTTGTAGGGGCCGTTGGCTTCGCGTTCGCGGATGGCGGTGGCCATGGCGGCTTCGCCGACGTTCTTGATGGCGGCGAGGCCGTAGCGGATCGCGGCTTTTCCGGAGGAAATTTCCGGGGCGAAGCGGAGGAGGGATTGGTTGAGATCGGGCGGGAGGATTTCCAAGCCCATGCGGTGGCACTCGTTGACGAAGACGGCGATCTTGTCGGTTTTGTTGACCTCGTTGGAAAGGAGGGCGGCCATGAACTCGACGGGGTGGTTCGCCTTCATGTAGGCGGTCCAGTAGGAGATGTGGCCGTAGCAGGCGGAGTGGGATTTGTTGAAGCCGTAACCGGCGAACATCTCGATTTTGTCGAAGATGGTGCCCGCGAGTTTCTCGCCGATGTTGTTCGCCTCCTTGCAGCCCTCGATGAAACCGGCGCGTTCCTTGGCCATCTTCTCCTTGTCCTTTTTCCCCATGGCACGGCGGAGGAGGTCGGCCTTGCCGAGGGAGTATCCGGCGAGGAGTTTGGCGGCGTTCTGCACCTGCTCCTGGTAGATCATGACGCCGTAGGTGTTGGAGCAGACTTGCTCTAACAGCGGGTGCTCATACATCGCCTTCTTGCCCTTTTTCACATCGAGCATCTGGTCGATGAACTGCATCGCTCCTGGGCGATAGACGGCGATGAGGTCGATGATGTCGTCGATACTACGGATCTCGTACTTCTTGCAGGTCTCGACCATGCCGCCGGACTCGAGCTGGAACACGCCCATGGTCTCACCGCGGTTGAGCATGTCGAAGGTGGGTTGGTCGAAGAGGGGGACTTTCTCGATATCAAAGTCCGGGGTGTGCCGGCGGATGTGGGAGACGGCGTCGTGGATGACGGTCAGGTTTTTCAGCCCGAGGAAATCCATTTTCAGGAGGCCGACCTCGGTGATGGCGTTCATGTCATATTGGGTGACGACCTCGCCCTCGTTGCCGCGGGTGAGGGGGACGTGCTCATCGAGGGGTCGGTCTCCGATGACGATGCCGGCGGCGTGGATACCGACGCTGCGGTTGATACCTTCGAGGCGGAGGGCGTAGGACCAGAGTTCCTTGTAGGTGGAGGAGGACTCGATGAGCTCGCGCAACTCGGCCTTCGCGTCCCACTCGGACTGGAGGGTGGTGCCGGGTTTCGGCTCGATCATTTTCGCGATGCGATCCGCCTCGCCGTAGGAAATCCCCATGACGCGAGAGACATCGCGGAGCACGGACTTCGCGCCCATGGTGCCGTAGGTGATGATGTGGGAGACGGATTTTTCGCCGTATTTTTTCCGCACGTAATCGATGACCTCGGCGCGGCGGGACTGGCAGAAGTCGATATCGACGTCGGGCGGAGAGACGCGCTCGGGGTTGAGGAAACGCTCGAAGAGCAGGCCGAACTGGAGCGGGCAGATGTTGGTGATGCCCATCGCGTAGGAGGCGAGCGATCCGGCGGCGGAGCCCCGGCCGGGGCCGACGGGGATGTCGTTATCGCGGGCCCACTGGATGAAGTCCGCAGTGATGAGGAAGTAGGAGGCAAAGCCGAGTGAGTTGATGGTATCGACCTCGTATTTCAGGCGCTCGGCAACCTCGGGGGAGTTGGCTTTTTCCTCACCGTAGCGTTTCACGAGGCCGTCCTGGCAGATTTTCATCAGGTAATCTTCGCGCGGAGAGCCGTCGGGCGTGGGGAACTGCGGGTATTTCTCGGAGGAGGTGGAGTCGAGCTTGATGGTGACGTTGCAGCGCTCGGCGATGACGAGGGTATTGTCGCAGGCTTGTGGGATGTCCTTGAAGATGCGTCGCATTTCAGCGGGTGTCTTGAAATAGACCTCCGGGGTGTAGCGCATGCGGGTTTCATCGATGACCATGGAGCCCGTGCCGATGCAGATCATCACATCGTGGGCCTCGTGGTCGGTGCGGTGGAGGAAATGGACGTCGTTGGCGGCGACGACCGGCAGCGAGAGTTTTTCCGCGAGGGCGACGAGCTGGGGGATGAGGTTGAGCTGGGCTTCGAGGCCGTGGTTGTGGAGTTCGACGAAAAGGTTGTCCTTGCCGTAGATGTCGCGGAGTTCTGTTAGGACTTCGAGCGCCTTGTCGGTTTCGCCTTTCAGCAGCCACTCGTTGACCGGGCCGGAGATGCAGCCGGAGAGGCAGATGATGCCTTTGGAGTGAGCGCGGAGGATCTCGCGATCCACGCGGGGCTTGCCGTTATACATGCCATCGAGGTGGCCGATGGAGGTGAGTTTGGAGAGGTTATGCCAGCCCTCGTTGGTCTCGGCGAGGAGGGTGAGGTGGGTGGCGGACTTGCGGTTTGGGATCTTTTTTTTCTCCGCGATGGTCTCCGGGGCGAGGTAGATCTCGCAGCCGAGGATGGGTTTCACGCCGGCATTCTTGCAGGCTTGGTAGAACTCGATCGCTCCGAAAAGGTTACCGTGATCGGTCATGGCGACGGCGGGCATGCCGAACTCGGCGGCGCGCTTGGCCAGCTCCTCGGTACGAATCATGCCGTCGAGCAGCGAGAATTCCGTGTGCAGGTGGAGGTGGACGAAGGAATCGGACATGGGGCGGGGAGATTGAGGATTGTCGATTGTTGATTGTCGATTGAAGAAACGAGAAGAGGTGATTATGCGGTTGATTTCGTCGGCGGGGGTGGCTTGCATGAGTGTCCCGCCGGTTGGCGGAAATGATTTATGTCCGACAATAAAACACTCTCCGTAGATTCCAGCGGCCCCTTGGGCGAGATTTCGCAGGCACCTCCCGCGCTGGAGATGTTTCTCGATAAGCATCAGGCAAAGGTCATCGTGTTCGCGATCATCTTGGTGATCGGCGTGGCGGTTTACGTGGTTCAGCGTGGCATTGCGCAGAGCAATGAGGAAACGGCCGGTGGTTTGCTCACAAAGGCGGTGGATCTTTCTGATCTGCAGGGAATTGTAAAAAACCATGAGGGAACGGCGGCGGCGTTCAGCGCGAAGGTTCTCCTCGCCGACAAGCAATGGGAAGAGGGACAGCAGGACAACGCAGTCGCTACCCTCAAGGCGTTCATCGAAAGCGGCGGCGCTCACCCAGCTATCGCCAGCGCGAAGGCCAGTCTTGCCTCCAAGCTGCTAGCCCAAGGAAAACTGGATCAAGCCGCCGATTTGTTCAGCGAAATGACGGATGATCCGGATACGAGTTTCTTGGCACCTTACGCATTGATTTCACTGGGTGACATCGCGGCCGCAAAAGGCGACCTCGAAGCTGCCGCGAAAGCGTATGAGACGGTGACCACTGAATTTTCCGAGAGTTCTTTCGCCCGCGATGCCTCTGAGCGAGGCCTTTTGCTAAAGGCGAAGGCTCCAGCCGAGGTTGCGGCTCCCATCACGGTGCCCGACGTAAAAATTTCCGGTAAGGACGACGGCGCGGCGGTCCCCGGGGATGTCCAGATTGAAGATCTCATCGATGCCGCTAAGGAGGGTTCAAGTGGCGCCGGAACGAACCCGCTCCTGGAAGGTTCGCCGGATTCCGAGTGATCCCGGGGGGAAATCCTCATTGACAGGGGGGTGAGCTAATCCGTAGTTTCCGGCGTGTTTAAAAAAGTCATCGGCCAAGATTCCAGCGAACCGCAAAAGCCCTCGCTGACCACCCCTGAGGAGCGCTCCTCTTACGCCCCTTCGCCCGCTTCGGCGCCATCCGCTAGCTCTTCCTACGGTTCGGCGGCACCCTCTGCAAAGCCACCTGCCGGAGGCACTCGCAACGTCCTTTCCTCCGACGTGGATATCAAGGGTATCATGAAATTTCAGCACGATCTCATCGTTGACGGCAAGATCGAGGGGGAAATCCACTCCACCGGCAACCTCACGGTTGGTGAGAACGCCCGGATCAAGGCCGAGATCAAGACCGGCACCGTCGTGGTTTACGGTAAAGTCCACGGCAACATGACTGTCAGCGAGCGCGTTGAACTCAAATCAAGCGCCGAGGTAATCGGCGACATCAAGGCCCAGACCTTGGTGATCGAGGCCGGGGCCATCTTCGTCGGCAAATCAACCGTTGGCACGCCCACCCAAGCAGCTTCCGCGACTACGGAGACGAAACCCGCGCAGCCCGCGGCCGCCTCGCAGCCAGCCTTGGCAATAAGTTGAGCTGTGGCGCGGTTTTGTGACTAGGAGGTATCTGCGTAGATGGGTGTCGAAACGAAAGCGAAGCGCATCGAGCTGACATGCCCGAAGTGTGAGAATCAACAGCTTGAGCCGGCCATGGTCATTTCGACCCTCTGCCGCTCCTGTGGTTTTCATATGGACATCATGGACGGCAAACCCGTGCCGCGCATCACGCACGTCACGAAGCTGGCCAGCGCCGGTAAACCACCCATCCAGCATGCGTCGACGGGAACCACGGAAGCCGAGCCCAAACCGGTCAAGCGGGAAGGGGTGGGATTTTTCCGCAAAATATTTCAAGGTGAACCCGAGAAGCGTGAGGTGGACTGCTTCCACTGTGGCAAGGTCTTTGAGGTCGTGCGCGACGCCCAATCCAGTCAGTGCCCGAAGTGTGGAGGCTACATCAGCCTGCAGGACTTCGAGGTGGACAATGACTGGCGTCGCCGCATCCAAACCCGCGGCGATGTCATGATCCTGAAAAACGGTTCCATCATCGGGGTGCCTGTGCAGTGCCATGACCTGACGGTTTTCGGGAAGCTTGCGTCTTCCGTGGATTGCTCCGGCACCATGCGCATCCGGAGCCATGGCAAGATCGTCGGCAACATAAAATGCCGGGAGCTGCGCGTGGAGCGCGGTGCGGAAGTGGAATTCCAAGGCGAAGTCCACGCGGGCAGCGCGTATATCGACGGTAACGTCAAAGTGCAGATCACCTGCGCCGGGACGATCACACTGGAGAAAAAAGCCCACCTTCAGGGAGTCGCCAGAGCGGGTGCGCTGGTGGTCAAGGCGGGAGCGAAACACACCGGTATGATGGAGGTCATCAAAGCGGCTTCCGACACCGCCAAGGCCGTTTGACGCTTGCATCTTCGCGGGGCGCGGGGGATTTTCCCGCCATGCAGCTGGCCTTGGATCTGAAAGCGGAAATTAGGGAACTCAAGCGTGCGAGGAACGCCGTGATCCTCGCGCACAATTACCAGACCGGGGACATCCAGGATGTGGCGGACTACGTCGGCGATTCGTTGGGACTCGCCTACCAAGCCAAGGCCACCGATGCGGATGTGATCGTTTTCTGCGGTGTGCATTTCATGGCGGAAACCGCAAAAATCGTAAACCCCGCGAAGATCGTAGTCCTGCCTGACAAGGACGCGGGTTGCTCGCTGGAGCAATCCTGTCCCGCCGACCAACTCGCCGCCTTTCTCGAAACGAACCGCGAAAAGAACTACTACGTCATCGCCTACATCAACTGCTCCGGCGGTGTGAAGGCGCTTTGCGACGTGATCTGCACCTCGGGCAATGCGGTGAAAATCGTGAACCTCGCGCCCGCCGACCGCCCTATCCTTTTCGTGCCGGACGCGAACCTCGGCGCATGGGTGATGGAGCAGACTGGTCGGAAAATGGATCTCTGGCAGGGGGCGTGTTATGTCCACGTCGAGTTCACGCGGGACTCGATCACCCGCATCAAGGCAGAATATCCCGACGCGCTGGTCGTCGCGCATCCGGAATGCACCCAGGCCGTGCGACTGCTGGCGGACGAGGTCTGCTCCACCGAAAAAATGGTCACCTACTGCAAGAATGCGCCGGTGAAGGACATCATCGTCGTCACCGAGAGCGGCATGCTCCACCGCCTGAAGCGCGAGTGCCCGGACAAGAACCTGATCCCGGGGCCCACCGACCGCTGCGCCTGCGCGGATTGCCGCTACATGAAAATGAACACCATGGAAAAACTGCGTAACTGCCTACGCGACCTCGCGCCGCGCGTGGAGATGGACGAGGAAACCCGCCAGCGCGCCGAGCTGCCTTTGCTGCGGATGCTCGAACAGTCGAAGTGATGTGCCGGATTATCCGTTTGCTTTCGGATTCTTCTTTGTTAAATCTTTACCTTGTCTATGGCTGATTTTCCGAATCACCGATTGACGATTTTACTCCATCCCATCTGAATCATTCCTGAAATTATGAAAACCCCATCAATACCATTTTCCCGCAAGGGCTTCACACTCATTGAGCTTCTCGTCGTGATCGCCATCATCGCCGTTCTCGCTTCGGCGGGCTTTGCCGTCGGTCCGGCGATGATGAACAGAGCCAAGAAACTCAGTGCGCAAGCGACCGCCACGAACATCGCGAATGCGGTCGAGCAGTTTTACACCGAATATTCCGCGCTGCCAGACCCTGGTAGCGCGGAAGCGCAATTTGCAACCGACGCTTCGCCATTGTTAGATATACTCGCGGGCGGTAGTGAAACCAAATCCATCGAGCAAAATCCCCGTAAAATCCGCTTTCTCAGCGTAAAGGAAGCTAAGAATGGCATGGATGGTGCACTCTACTCCGGAACTGCGATCAGCAAGATTTTGGATCCATGGGGACAACCTTTCTACATCATGCTCGATTACGATTATGACGAGAAACTCAAAGTGGATCCTGTGTCGGGCAGCGCGCCCACATCCGACCTCAACGGCCGCAGGGTCGCCGTTTACAGCCTCGGTGTGAAAGTTCCGGCCGATTCCAACGCCAAGACCTTGGTAAAATCCTGGTGATGCAGCGGTTCTGCTGAAAATCAGGTTTACTTAAGCGATTGGATACGGTAAAAAACGTGCATGAAGTTACTGATACTGCTGACGGTTTCATTCTCCTTGGTTTCCTGCAACACCAGCATCGGCGTCTGGCGCGATACCAAAGCGGCTTACAATTGGACGGCGAACAAGATTTCCGAATCCAGAAATGGCGGCGGTGGCGGCGGCTATGACACGGAATACGGTGCGCCCGTATATTGAAATTTACGACCGGGCTGCGGGAATCTAGACCGCCGTGTTCCGTTACACTTCGGGCCGCTTCGCAGGCACGGTTGAAAAGCAGCGTGTGACCACAAGATGCGGAGGTCTTACCTTTATGCCACTTTTTATGGGCGCTGCCTAGCTAGACCGTTTGCCAAAAAGTCTGTGCTTTTATCCCGAATTCCGAAGTTGCTGGGGGCTTCATTGGAATTTTGACCACGGATGGCACGGATTTTCACGGATTTAAGAATACACCAAACAGGTTTGAAAACGTTTCCATAATTCGTTCTTCATCCGTGCCTTTCCGTGCCATCCGTGGTTTAATTTCGGTTTTCGGGTTTATTTGGAAGGTTCGGGCAAGATTCCCGCACAACGGCTTGGGGCTGGAATCCCCAGCTGCGATTCAATACGAAAGGACTTTTGGCAGACGGTGATTGCGTTGAATCGGAGCTTGTAATTTCTCTCCGGGTCATGCAAAGGTGCCCGTCCCCGCGAAGCAATCGCGGTTTTCTTTTTATGGATACACCTCCCTTTTCCGAGCTCGGGCTTCCCGATGACCTTCTTGCCGCCATCGAAATCCTCGGCTACGAGCGGCCTTCTCCCATCCAGGCGCTAAGCATCCCGCCCGCGCTCGCCGGCAAGGATATCTTGGGACTTTCCGCTACCGGTTCCGGGAAAACGGCCGCCTTCGCGCTGCCCGCCTTGGCAAACATCGATGTCACCCAGCGTTTCCCGCAGGTGCTCATACTCTGCCCGACGCGGGAGCTTGCCGTGCAGGTCTGTGAGGAAGTCCACCGCCTCGGCGTGAAGAAAAAAGGCCTTCAGGCGACCCCTGTTTATGGTGGCGCGCCGATGGATCGACAGCTCCGCGCGTTGCGCGATGGGGCGCAGCTTGTCGTCGGCACTCCGGGGCGTTTGCTCGATCACCTGAAGCGCGGCTCCTTCGATGCCAGCCGCATTCGCATGGCGATCCTCGACGAGGCCGACCGCATGCTGGACATGGGCTTCAAGGAGGAGATGGATGAGATCCTCGCCGCGCTGCCCAAGGAGCGGCAGATCCTTTTCTTCTCCGCGACGATGAACCGCGGCGTTTCCACCTTCATCAAGAAGTTTGGAAACAATCCGGAGCTTATCGAGATCGAGCAGAAGGCGATGACCGTCTCTACCGTCGAGCAGGCCTATTATGAGGTGCGCCAGCGCTCCAAGGTGGAGGTACTTTCCCGCATCCTCGACATGAATCCGCCCCGCCTCGGTATCATTTTCTGCAACACCAAGCGCAGCGTGGACGAATGCACGGAGGATCTCGTGAATCGCGGTTATGCCGCCGACCGTTTGCATGGCGACATCACCCAGCAGATGCGCGAGCGTGTGTTGAAGCGCTTCCGTGAAGGGGCTGTCGAACTCCTCGTCGCCACCGATGTGGCGGCACGCGGACTGGACATCGATGAGATCGACATCGTCTTCAACTACGACCTCCCCACCGACCCCGAGGACTACGTCCACCGCATCGGGCGCACCGGGCGGGCGGGCCGTTCCGGGCGGGCGGTGAGTTTTGTTTTCGGAAAGGAAATCTATCGCCTGCAGGCCATCGAGCGCTACACGCGTCAGGTCATCAAGCGCGAGAAAATCCCTTCGGTCGAGCAGGTCGAGGGACGCCGTGCGGATCTGATTTTCGAAACGCTCAAGGAGCGCCTTGAGACCGGCGGCTTCGACACTTACCAGGAAAACATCGACCGTTTGCTGGAGCAGGGTCACACGCCGACAGACATCGCCGGGGCGCTGATCACCATGCTCAGGGAGACGAGCGGGAGGGAAGGCGAGGCGATCCAAGAAGACCGCGAGCCGGAAACGGCCAGGAAAGATTTCAAAAAGGACAGGGGTGAACCGCGCGCGCGCCCCGAGGGTCGCGATTATGCGCCACGGGAGAAAACTTACGAGCGCGGTGGCATGAGGGACGCCGGGGCGATCGAGGGCGGTATGACGCGGCTATTCATCTCGCTTGGAAAAGGCGCGGGAATCATGCCGAAGGATATCGTCGGTATGATGTATCGCGAGGCCGGTCTGCCGGATGGCTCGCTCGGAAGGATCACTTTGTTTCCGAAACATTGTTTGATTGATGTGCCGGAGGGCTTGGCCGATCAGGCGATCCAGAAAACCCGCAACGCGAAGCTGCGCGGCAAGGCATTCCGCATGGATCACGACCGCGGGCCGAATCAGTAAACTTTTAAACTTTAAACCTCAAGGAAGAGCCAGATGGAAATGGCGGGCAATCCCGGGAGGTATGTTTGGTTTGTCGCGCTTTACAACGCGCGCGCCTACTATCCGGTGCTCGCGATCCTGTTTCTAGATCTCGGGCTGACGCTTGACCAATACGTCATGCTCAACCTGATCTGGGCGGCGACGATTTTCCTCTTCGAGGTTCCCTCCGGTGCGCTAGCTGACACCTTCGGGCGCAAGAAGCTGCTCGTCGCCGCCTCGCTGCTGATGGTGGCGGAGATGTCCTGTTTACTTTTTGCTCCGAAAGACGGCGGATGGCTGCTTTATTCTATCTGTGTGGTGAATCGGTTGCTCTCCGGCCTTTCCGAGGCGGCGGCGAGCGGTGCGGATGAGGCGCTGGCCTATGATTCCCTGCCGGAAAAAAACCGCGAGGAGGCATGGGATGCGGTTTTGGCGCGGGCGATGCGGCTGCGCTCCGTGGCTTACGTGTTTGCGATGATCCTCGGTGGGCTCATGTATGATCCGGCGGTGGTGAACCGCGTTTTGCCTGAAAGCTGGGCGATTTCCGCATCTTTCGCCCACCGTCTACCGGTCGCGCTGGTGCTGGTGCAGGCGCTGTTTTGTGTGGTGATCACCCTGCGCATGGTCGAGCCGAAGAAGCTGTGTCATGATTCATTGGGGAAAGCCTGCGGCGGCGCGCTGAAGCTGATCCTCTCGACCGCGAAGTGGGTTTTCACGAATCCCGCTACACTGGTCATCGTCGTGATCGGTATGGCCATTGATTGCGTGGTGCGGAATTTCGCTACGATCAACAGCAGCTACTACCGCCTCATCGAGTTACCTGAATGGAGCTTCGGATTTATCGGCGCGGCGCTCGGGTTGATGGGATATGTGGTGCCGACGGTCGCGGCGAAAATGAACCAGCGCTTCGGAACGCTCGCGTGCTTTGGGATTATCGCCTGCGTGGCGTTGGTAGGGTTGATGGGAATTGCTCCGGCAGCTCCGCATTGGGGGCTATTTCCCGCCATGTTGCTGATGACAACCCTCGGCTTCCTCGGTTTCACGATGAGCCGCGCCTTGAACCGCGAGACAGATTCCGCCCGCCGCGCCACCGTTCTTTCCGTGAAAGGTCTCGCCTTCAACCTCGCCTACGGCAGCTTCAGCTTGGGCTTTTCGTTGCTGCTCGCTTCGTTCCCGGCCGAACCCGCCGGAGAGGCGTTGCGCGGTGCTCTTCTCTGGCAGATTCCGTTTTTCGCGGTCACCGTTTTCGGTCTGCTTTGGTGGGGGAAACGGACGCTGCGGCGCGTAACTCAGTAGGATATCAGGTCTCTTTGAGGTGTAGCCGATGCCGTGTGTTGGTTTTATGGTTGAGGGCTTGGTGGGAAAGGTTAGAAGGCCGTTGTGAATTCATGGGAGACGGCGGTCGGGGTGTTGACGGATGCGGTGAAGGCTGGGGTGGGGGAGTTTGTGGTCTGCGGCGGGGCGCGAAACGCGGTTTTGCTGGAGGTGCTTTCTCGCATGGAGGACACGGGGAAGGTGAAGGTCTGGAGCCATTTTGAAGAACGTGCGGCGGGATTTTTCGCACTCGGTCGGACGATGGCGACGGGGAAACCCTGCGCGGTGGTGGTGACGAGTGGCACGGCGGTGGCGGAGCTTTTGCCTGCTGTGGTGGAAGCGTTTTATCAGGCACGGCCGCTGGTGCTGATCACCGCGGACAGACCGGCGGAGTTCGCTGATAGCGGTGCGCCGCAGGCGATTGTGCAGGCGGGGATTTTCTCTGGATATGTGTCAGAGGATTTAGCTACGTGGGAAGGGAAAGGCCCACTTCATCGGAATGTGCCGCTGGATGAGCATTTCACGATTGGCGAGGCGGACTTCGGCGGGCTTGATATCGGCGAGTTTTCCGTGGATTTCGGCAGGCCGAATGTCGGCGGCTTGGCCCGCTGGCTGCGCGAAAGGACGAGGCACGGCTTGGTGGTGATGGTAGGCGAGTTGGAGGAGTCGGAGCGCGAGGAGGTGTTTCATTTCTGCCAGGATCTCGCCTCGCCGGTGGTGGTAGAGGCGACGAGCGGACTGCGCGAGGCACTTCGGAATCTCGCGGTGAAGGGAGAGGATGGAGTTTTGAAAAACCGTCCGCCCTCGAAGGTGCTGCGGCTGGGCGGCGTGCCGAGCGGTCGGTTCTGGCGCGATCTGGAGAACCTGCCTGACGTTGCCGTGTGGTCGGTCTGCCGTAACGGACTGCGTGGGCTTGGACGCGCGGCGGAGGTGACCCGGGGCGCGCTGGATAGGATTTTGCCCGCCCTCGGTGATGTGGAAAAAATCGGCGATGTAGCGGATCTCCTCGAGGGAGCGAAGGCGCGGGCGCAGCGGATCGAGGAAGCGCTCGCTGCGTTTCCCGATAGCGAGCAGGGCTGGATGCGAACGCTTTCCGTTTATGCCGCGGTGTCAGGCGGAGTTTATTTGGGCAACAGCCTGCCGATCCGCGAGTGGAATGCCAACGCCCAGTGGGATAGGCCCGTGCCGCTCGTGCGCGCTAACCGCGGCGCGAACGGCATCGACGGACAGATCAGTTCCTGGCTGGGCGCGAGCGCCGGTGAGGAGGGCGCGTGGGGGATTTTCGGAGACCTCACCGCGCTTTACGATCTCGCCGGTCTAAAAATGCTGGCTCAGGTGGAAACCAAAGGCCGTGTGCTGGCCGTGATCAACAATGGCGGGGGGCGTATCTTCGACCGCGTCCCGAGGCTCGCCAATATGTCTAGGAAAGCGAAGGACTGGATGGCGGCGGAAAGCCCGGTCGATTTTGCGGCGCTCGCGAAGGCATGGGGCATGGATCATCTCCGGGCGAGGCGCACAGATGAATTCGATGGAGCGGGCAGCGATGGAAAGGCTGTGCTTTTAGAGATTGTGGCGGATGCGGGACAGACGCAGGGCTTCGAGCGGTCTCTGCAATAAAAAGCGGTTTTTTACGGTGTCTTTCACGCCTGGAAATCCGTGGTTCATGGCATTGAGCGGCTACCAAATCTGGATTGCCAAGTCTGGCCGCAGTGGATAGCTTCCCCCTCCATCCCGACGTGTCCCTGACCGGGGGTGGAGAACAATAGAGTCATTTATTTTGGGATTTCTTGATACCATAAGACGCTGGCGGCTGGCTCAAAAAGGCTTTTCGTTGGGAAGGAAACGCAGAGTCCATGAGGAAAACGCGATCTTCCGGGCACTTGAGGAAAGCCGCATGGTAAGGCTTTCGCTTTATGGTGCCTTCGCGGTCATATCGGCGGTGCTGGTGATGAAGGCTTCGCCCAGTGCCACTTTCGCGGCCGAACCTTTCAAAGGGATGCTATATGGCTTCGCGCTCGCACTGACAGCCTTGGCGATGTTTCATGTGGGGCATCAGGGGATATGCCGGAGAAACACGCGGGTAGTGCTCGTCCTCGGCGGTCTGATCGGTCATTTGCTCATTGTCCGGCTGGTGATGAACCTCGCCGATGCGGGCACGATTCTGGAAATTTACCGTTACCTTTTTGTCCCTTGCGCGCTCGCTCCCATGCTCCACGGGATCCTGCTCGGCAGGACGGTAGGTGGTTTCTCCGCCGTTTACGTCAGCCTCATCGGTGCTTTGCTAGTTCCCACAAACGATGTGATGAACTACCTTATCGTCAGCCTTGTGGCGGGGATGACGGCGGTTCTTAGTACCGACAGGGTGAGGAGGAGGGTTCAGCTTTTGAGGGCGGGTATCTACGTAGGATTCGTGATGGTGGGATTGGCCTTGGTTCTGGGGAAACTCGATGCGATGTCGGTGTTCGGCGATGAATCCATGAATCGCATCCAGATCCTCGCCACGGGCAGCGGTATCGCTTTCGCCACGGCATTGGGCACGGCGATGATCATCAGCGGCTTGCTGCCGATGTTTGAAGGTGTCTTCAACCTCACCACCGACATCAGTTGGCTGGAACTCAGCGACCTGAACCACAAGCTGCTCAAGCAGATGCAACTTGAGGCTCCTGGCACTTTCCATCACAGCCTGGTGGTAGCCGCACTGTCTGAAGCCGCCGCGGAATCGATCGGCGCGAACGCCCCGATGTGCCGGGTCTGCTCCTATTTCCACGATGTAGGGAAGTTGAAAAAGCCGGGATACTTCATCGAGAACCAACATGAAGACAGGGAAAATCCGCATGACGCCCTGACCCCGACGATGAGTGCGCTGATCATCATCGCGCACGTGAAAGATGGGGTCGACCTGGCGGTGAAGCACAAGCTCAACCCGCGTATCATTCAGGTGATCCAGGAACACCACGGGGATTCGCTCGTGTATTTTTTCTATCGCAAGGCGCAGGAGCGGAAAAAGGAGGATATGGAGAAGGTGGAGCGCCGCCTCGAGAATGTGGAAGACCTGCCCAAGGTGGAGGAAAAGAATTTCCGCTATCAGGGTTCCCGCCCCAGTACGCGTGAGAGCGGAATCATCTGCCTGGCGGATACGATCGAGAGTGCGTCGAGGACACTGCGCAAGCCGACGCCCGCGAAGATCCGCGCACTTGTAGATGAATTGATTCGCGCCAAAATCAACGACGGCCAGCTGGACGTTTGTCCGCTCACACTGGGTGAGCTCGCATTGATCAAGGAGAGTTTTTCAAAAACGCTCCACAGCATGATGCACAGCCGCATCGATTTCCCGAAGCCCGAAGAAAAGAGCAACGCGACGCGCCGAGGTTCAAACTCGGATGGAGATCCGCAGACGGATGGCCGTTTCTCCCCATCGGTAGAAAGAAGTAACTAAGACCCACCTCATGTCCTCTCTGGAAATCATCATCGGAAACCATCAGGACGCAGTCGATATTCCCGTAGCTTGGCTCACCGCGCTGGAGGATATCGGTGAGAGTGCAGCGCGTATGGCCGCTGGCTTCGCCGTTACCGAGGAAAACTCCCTCTCTCACCTGGCCACTCTGGAGGTGGCGTTGGTGGATGATGAGACGAGTGCCCGGGTGCACATGGATTTCATGGAGCTCCCCGGAGCTACCGATGTGATTACCTTTCATCACGGTGAAATCGTTATTGGTGCGGAAGTGGCGATGCGGCAAGCAGAGGAATATGGGGAGCCTCTGGGGCGAGAAATTTTACGCTATCTTGTCCATGGGCTGCTCCATCTCGCCGGCCATGAGGATAGTGAGGAGGATGAGGCCAAGCTGATGGAGTCCGCGCAGGAGGAAATCGTCGATAAGCTCTGGCAGGGCGGACTCGCTGGAAAGCTCAGTTAACTGACGCCGTTGTTGCGCACATTTTTTCGGAAAATTTCCCAAAAAAATTGCCTGGGTTGGGGATAGGCAGTGCCTCACTGCACACGGCACTTATCTTCCTCCGATTCTGCTTTGCAACTTGCGCTCTGAGCATCTAGACCCGCGCCCCATGTTTTCCCAAGATCCCATTGAATGGCCGGATGAAGTCGAGGTTCTCATTGACCGGCTTGAGAGTGACTCCACCCAGCGCGCCCTCACCCGCGAGGAACGCGCCCTGATGGATGTTTATGAGACCGTTCCGCTGCTGGAGGGCGAGGACGGCTTGCACGAGTTCTGGCAAAGCGGAGTCAATCACCAGCGCATCATCAAATCCTTCGACCTCATCGGCGCCACCGCCCTGGTCGATCCCCTCAACGCCAGCCGTTGGTGCGGCACCCGCAGCGAGGATCGCAGCGACTACAGCGAGACGGAATCCGATTACCTCGCCACCATTGAGGAAGAACTCCCCGCCGCCATGGACGAACTCATCGACCTGGTGATGGATTTCATAGAGGAAGAGTTGGGCTAGGGCAGACAAAAACCACACGACCGGCTCGATACGGATTCCCCCGATGCTGTCCTTGCGCCGGGCTCGTGGAATGGTGATGCTTCGCGCGGATGATTTCGGTTTCTGAAAATGGCGGGGGTGTGGCTCTGGCGGAAAGAGTCCGCGAGATCTTTTCCGCGAAGGGGCCGCTTTCGGTTTCCAAGGATTTCGAATACCGCAAGGAACAGGAGGTTTTGGCGGTGGCGGTGGCCGAGAGTTTCGCGTCGGGTAGCCCACTGGTGGCGGAGGCGGGGACGGGGGTGGGGAAGTCGCTGGCGTATCTGGTGCCGGCCGCCAAATTCGCGCTGGAGACGGGGCGTAAGGGTGTGATCTCGACGCATACGATCAACTTGCAGGAGCAGCTTGTCAGGAAGGACATCCCCATCGTGCGGAAAATTCTGGGCGAGGAATTGCCGGCGGTGCTTTTGAAAGGACGGCAGAATTACCTATGCCCCGCGCGGCTGAGGCGGGCGTGGGAGCAGGCGGCGGATCTCTTTACGACCACCGAGAGCGAGGAGCTGGGCCGCATCCGGACGTGGGCGGAAAGCACGCGCGACGGCACGCTGAGCGGGATGCCTTTCCAGCCGACGAACAAGGTCTGGCTCCAGGTTTGCAGCGAGGCGCATTCCTGCACGCAGCGGTATTGCGGGCCGAAGGGGAATTGCTTTTTCCAGGAGGCGCGGAAAGCGGCGGCAGATGCGAAGCTGGTGGTGGTGAACCACACCCTGTTCTTTGCGCTGCTCAACACCGGCGAGCTGGAGGAGGGGCCAGAGGCGGAAAAGATGGCGGGTTTCCTTTTTCCCAACGACTTCGCGGTGATGGACGAGGCGCACACTGTGGAGCAGGTGGCGGCGGTTCAGCTCGGACTGCGGATCTCGCAGGCGGGGCTGCGCTTTGATCTCCAGCGGCTTTACAATCCGCGGACTCGTAAGGGCTTGCTGAAAGCCTACCGCAAGGCCGCGCCGATGCTGGCGGTGGAGCGCGGGCTGGTGGCGGTGGAGCAATTTTTCGGCGATGTCGGGAACGCCGCGAAGTTCGGCGAGTGGTCGAAGGAATTCCGCGTGAGGCGTCCGGAGTTGGTTCAGAACCACCTCGCCGCACCGTTGCGCGAGCTGTGGGAGGAGCTTTCAGAACTGGCGGAGGACACGGAGAACGAATCCTCGAAAAACGAGCTGATGGATGCCGCGCGGAAGCTGCGCGAGACGCACGGCGCGGTCGGCGAGTTTCTCGACCAGAAGGACGAGGGCTGCGTGTATTGGGTGGAGCGGAGCGGGCGCGAGGAGACGAGTTTCAGTTGCCACGGCGCGCCGATCAACGTGGCCGACCGCCTGCGCCCGCTGCTGTTTTCCGGAAAAAAAGCGATGGTGATGACCAGCGCGACCCTCGGCGTGGGCGATCCGGAACTTGGTTATTTTCGCAAGCGTGTCGGTGCGGAATCGGCGCGGGCGCTGAGCGTGGGCAGCCCCTTCGATTACAAACGGCAGATGAAGATCCGCATCTACAAGTCGGTGCCGGAGCCGAATGCGCCGAAATATGACGAGCTGCTGGCGAAGGGGATCATGGATGCAGTGACGGAAAGCGACGGTCGAGCCTTCGTGCTTTTCACCAGCTACCGGACGATGCGCGACGCGGCGCAGAGGTGTGAAAAGTATTTCAAGAACAAAGGCTGGCGGATGATCATACAAGGCGAGGGGATGCCGCGGCACAAGATGCTGGAGGATTTTCGTGAGGATCTCGACAGCGTGCTTTTCGGGACGGACAGCTTCTGGACCGGCGTGGATGTGCCCGGCGAGGCGCTCTCGAACGTGGTGGTCACGCGGCTGCCCTTCGCAGTGCCGGATCATCCGCTCACCGCCTCGCGGCTGGAGGCGATCGAGGCGGCAGGCGGTAACCCTTTCATGGAATACTCCGTTCCCGAGGCGATCCTGAAACTCCGGCAGGGCGTGGGTCGCCTGATCCGCACGAAGCGAGACAGCGGCCTCGTCTGCATTTTAGACAACCGCATCCTCACGAAACGATATGGCAGCGCTTTCATGAAAGCATTGCCGGACGCGCCGGTGGAAATCGTGGTGTGAAACTCTAAACTTTAAAATTTAAACCCGAAGGAAGACTTTGGCTGTTTTTTCGGAATGAGACTAATCCTGCTAACTCTGTCGCTCTGCGTTTTTTTCCTGCTTGGCTGGTGGGCGTTCGGGCAAGGGCTGGAGGAGGCATGGGATGTGAAGGTTTTGGCGGGGAGGTTCCGCGAGGCGAAGGGCTGGGCGTGGCTGTTAGGGATCGCGTTGTTGCTGGCGGATCTTTTGCTACCGATCCCGGGAACGATTGTGATGTCGGCGCTTGGGGTGGTTTATGGGGTTTGGCTCGGCGGGTTCATCGCGGCGATGGGTTCGATGCTGGCGGGGATGTCCGGTTACGGTATCGGGAGGTTTTTCAAAGAGGACTTTGCGAAGCGGTGGCTGGGCGAGCGGGATTTCGAGAAAGGAAAGTCGCTGTTCCGGCGGGGCGGGGCGTGGGTGGTGGCGATGAGCCGGGCGCTGCCCATCCTGCCTGAGGTGCTGGCGTGCCTGGCAGGTTTGCTGCGCATGCCCTTCGGGAAATTTGTCATCGCGCTCGCCTGCGGATCAGTACCGATGGGTTTCCTGTTCGCCTGGATCGGGGCTTTGGGGACCGATTATCCAGGCTGGGGATTAGGTTTCAGCCTCGGAGTTCCCGCCGTGCTTTGGGGGGCGGCGGCGGTTCTGGGGAAACGAGGTTAGGGTTTGGCTTGGCGGATAAAATCCGCTGCCACGGCGCGGATCTCGCGGTCGGCGGTGAGGATCTGCTCCAGCGTCGGATTCAGGATGGCTGTGTGCTCCGCCATGCAGTGCGCCACGCAGCCCCAGATGTCTGGGAAACGGATTTCACCGGCGCGGAAACGCTCGACGGCAATCTCGTTGGCGGCGTTGAGGACGGCGGGCATTGTGCCGCCGGTGTTTCCCGCTTCGCGGGCGAGATGGAGTGCAGGGAAATCATCGAGACGGGGAGGCGAAAACTCCAGCTTGGAGAGCGTGGCGAAATCGAGCGGCTGCAGCGCACCTTTCAGCCGGGCAGGGTAGGTGAGGGCGTATTGGATGGGGAAACCCATGTCCGTCCTGGAAAGCTGCGCGAGCACCGAGCCGTCCGTGAACTCGACCATCGAGTGGATGATGCTCTGCGGATGGATCACTGCCTCGATCCGGTCCATGCCGATCCCGAAGAGCCAGCGCGCCTCGATCATTTCCAGCCCCTTATTGAAAAGGGTGGCGGAGTCGATGGTGATCTTCGGCCCCATGTCCCAGGTCGGGTGCTTGAGTGCCATTTCCGGAGTGACGTCCCAAAGGTCAGCGGCGGGGGTTTCGCGGAAGGGGCCGCCGGATGCGGTGAGGATGAGGCGGGAAATCTCGCTGTCCGGGCCGCGGTGTCCTTCGAGGCATTGGAAGATCGCGTTGTGTTCGGAATCAACCGGCAGGATGCGGACTCCTTTTTCGGCGGCGCGGGCGGTGATGATTTCCCCGGCCATCACGAGAATTTCCTTCGATGCGACGGCGATGTCCTTGCCTGCGTCGATGGCAGTGAGGGCGGGTTGCAAGCCGGCGGTGCCGACGATGGCGATGAGGACGATGTCAGCTTCTTCGAGTTGCGAGAGGGTATTGAGGCCTTCCGCACCGGTATGAATGTTCACTCCTGTGGGTAAGAGCGAGCGCAGTTCCGCCGCTTTCGATTCATCATAAATCGCGACATGGCAGACTCCCGTCGCGATGGCCTGCTCGGCGAGTTTGGAAACGCTCGATGCGGCGGCGAGCCCCACGAGCTCGATTTCATCCGGTAGGTTGGCGGCGACCTTCAACGTGGAGAGCCCGATAGATCCGGTGGAGCCGAGGAGAACGACACGGCGTTTCATGCGAAGTGGGGAATGATCCAGACGAGATAGAAATACAGCGCGGGCGCGGTGAAGCAGATGCTATCGATGAGATCAAGCCCGCCGCCAATGCCCGGCAGCATCTTGCCGGAGTCCTTCGCGTGGAGGGAGCGTTTAACCACGCTTTCCGCGAGATCACCGACGACAGCGAGGATGGCTAGCAGGAAGCCGAGCGCGATTACATGCGGCCATGAATGAAGGGCGGCAAGCTTGCCCGGCAGAAGCGCGTAAAGCCCGCACGCCGCTAGCTGTGCGGAAAAAAGCGCCCCGGCGAAACCTTCCCACGTCTTACCCGGCGAGATGTGCGGAATCATCTTGTGTTTCCCGATCAGCGATCCGGTGATGTAGGCACCCATGTCCGAGAATTTCGTGACTGCCAGTAGCCACAGCAGCACGAATGCGCCGGGCACCGCGCCCTCGCCGGGCAGCGCGAAGGAGATCCGCGCCGCGAAATTGAATAGGTAGGCGATGTAGAGAAACCCTAACAGGTTTGCGGCCACGGCGAGCAGCGCTTCGATGCCCTTGATCGAGTAGCGGAGCTGGAGAGTGAAGGCACCGGTCACCGCGATAAAAACGGCCACCGCATCGAGCACGGGCGGGATGTCCTTACCTCCTTTGATAAAATGAAAATACGCGATCCCGCAATACGCCACGGCGAGCATCAGGCCGAAGCGTGGGAAGCACTCCACATCCGCGGAGCGTAGCATGCGGAAATACTCGATGGTTGAGATGACTGCCAGCACCCCGATCAGCCCGAGGTAGGCGGCGGGGATCATGCTGACGAAGATCGCGGAAACGATCCCCCAAAGGAGCAGGGTGCTGCCCGCCCTGCGGACAAAGACCATGGCCTTGCTCGGGCCGGCGGATTTAGGATTCTCAGGCTGCACAGGTTCACAACATACAAGCCTTCGCCGAGCCGCGTGGCAACTCATTCCGGCTCCTGAGCGAGAAATCTCCGACAGTTCCGCAACTTACCTTGCCGCGCAGGGTTGATGGATGGCGTGAGAGCGGATGAAGCTCAACCCATCAAACTAACAACCAACACCATGAAAACCAACACATTGATCGTGATCGCGGCCGCCATCGGCCTTTCCGGAGCCGCCCATGCCGAAGAAGGCAAGGGCCCCCGCCCGCCCCACAAGCTGCCACCCGAAGTCATCGCAAAATTCGATAAGGACGGCGACGGCAAGCTCAACGACGACGAGAAAGCCGAGGCCAAAGCCGCCCGCGGGGAAAGGGAAGCCGCCCGCAAGAAGGAGATGCTCGAGAAATTCGATGCCGACAAGGATGGTAAGCTCAACGATGACGAGAAGGCCGCCATGCGCGAGGAAGTGAAAAAGAAAATTCTCGAAAAGTTCGATAAGGATGGCGACGGCAAACTCAACGAAGAAGAGCGAGCGGAGCTGCGCAAGACCATGCCTAATCATCCCGGCGGCCCGAAGCGACCGAAGGGTAAGGGCGATGGCCCGCGTCCCGGTAAAGGCGGCGGCGATGTCGAAGCTCCCGGCGCGGGTGAGTGATCCGACCCAGCCATCATTCACAAGGTCACCCGGCAGCGGGTGGCCTTTTTTGCCATGCAACGTGGCGGCGGATTGCATCCGCCCTGCCTTACTTTCGGGTTTATTTGGGCAAAGGCGGATGCAATCCGCCGCCACGTCTCAACCCTCTGCGTGCTTGGAATTCCCGCCCGGGGCGATGGCATCGATCGCCTCGATCACGGATTCATCCAGCGGCGGGGCTTCCAGCGCGTTGAGGCAATCGTCGAGCTGGGCGACGGTGCGGGCGCCGATGATCGCGGAGGTCACGGCCTTGTGGCGCAGTGTCCAGTTGATCGCCATATGCGGCAGCGACATCCCCTGCGCGGCGGCGAGATCGCCGAGAGCGCGGATCTTTTCCTGTTGGGCGATCACCTGATCCTCTGTCAGGAAACCCTCCGGCCGAGCGGCGCGGGAATCGGCTGGGATGCCTTCCAGGTATTTCGGCGTCAGCATCCCCTGCGCGAGCGGTGAGAACACCACGCAACCGATCTTCTCCTCCAGCAGGTAATCGAGGATGCCCTCATGCTCTGGCCAGCGGTTCAGGATGGAATACGGCGGCTGATAAACGAGGCAGCGGATGCCCATTTCCTTGAGTAGCTTCACCGCTTTCTTGAGGCGTTTCAGGGGGTATTTGGAAAGGCCGGCGTAGAGCGCCTTGCCGGAGTTTACCGCCGTGGCAAGCGCGGACATGGTTTCCTCTAGGCGCGTCTCCGGATCGGGGCGGTGGGAGTAGAAAACGTCCACGTAAGGCAGGCGCAGGCGGCGCAGCGATTGGTCGAGTGAGCTCAGCATATGCTTGCGTGATCCCCATTCGCCGTAGGGGCCGCCCCACATCAGGTGCCCCGCCTTGGTGGTGATGATCAGCTCATCGCGGTAGTTGGCGAAATCCTCTGCGAGGATGCGCCCCACATTCTCTTCCGCGGAGCCCGGCGGCGGGCCGTAGTTGTTCGCGAGGTCGAAGTGCGTCACCCCGCGGTCGAACGCCCGGCGCATGATCCGCCGCGCCTCTTGGAAGTCGTCCCCGTGCCCGAAGTTATGCCAGAAGCCGAGGGAAATTTCTGGAAGGAGTAGGCCGGAGTCGCCGCAGCGTCGGTAATTCATGAGCGAATTCTCAAATTTCAAAGTTCAACTATCAAGGAAGAAGGCGTCCGAAAGCCGTACGGACATGGAGCAAGGGTTTCAACCCGCCTCGATGGACTGCGATGGCTCCAGACCCGATTGTTTTGTCTGACCATGGCAGTAACCTGCGGCTTTGTGGGTTCATGGGAATTTCTCCACGCCGTTTTCCACCACGCGGAGGACGGGCAGGAGGTTGGTTTGCGGGGAGGTGTCGCGCCAGCCGAGGTGGGTGGTAGTGATGAATTTCTGGGCGTGGGGGGGGAGGTGGCGGAGGAGGGCGTTGCGGCGGGCGGGGTCGAGCTCGCCGAAAATATCGTCGAGGAGGTAGATCGGGGTTTTCTCCCGGCGGGTGTGGAGGAGATCGCCCTGGGCGAGCTTCAGCGCAAGGGCGATGGTGCGCTGCTGGCCCTCGCTGGCGTAGTCGGAGGCGGTCATGCCGTGGAGGCGGATGGAAACGTCGTCGCGGTGGGGGCCGACGACGGCTTGGCGGGTGGCGGTTTCGCGCTGGCGGGCCTGGAGGATGGATTCCTTCATGCAGGGGCCGGAGGCGGGGAGGTAGGTGAGGGTGAGGGCTTCGTCTTTCCCGGAAATATCCGTCTGGGCGGCGGCGGCGAGGGGGGAGAGATCGGCGATGAGGCGGGCGCGGCTTTCGGTAAGGAAGGTGCCGTGCTCGATGAGGATGTCCTCGTAGGCGATGAGCTCGGGGAGGCGGAGGCGGGGTTCCTTGAGGAGGAGGTTCTTGGCGCGGAGGGCGCGGCGGTAGCGGGTGTAGGCGGTGCGGTAGGCGGGATCAAGCTGGGCGCCGAGGAAATCAAGGAAGTGCCGCCGCGCCTCGCCGGGGCCGCGGATGAGGGCGAGATCCTCGTTGCCCATCCAGACGATGAGGCCGCCGTCGGCGAGGTAGGCGGTGCGGGAGGCGCGCGGCTCGCCATCTGCGAAAAGGCGCAGACCGCCGGGGGTGTTCTTGATTTTCCGCTCCTGCCCCCATGGATCGCCCGCAATGCCGAAGCCGGGGGTGGAGAGCTTGGTGAGGGTGTGGAAACCGGAGCAGCGCGGCGATTGCAGGCGGACGAGGACGCAGATCGCCTCAAGGATAGAGGTCTTGCCGCGGGCGTTGTCGCCGATGAGGATCACGCCCTCCTGCGGTGCATCGAGCTCAAGGGAGCCGAAGCAGCGGAAGTTCTGGAGGCGGAGATGCTGGAGCAAACTTTAAACTTTAAAATTTTAAATCCTAAGGAAGAGGCTTCGCGCTTCACATCGGCTGGGTGAGGTGGTCGAGGGCTTTTTGGTAGGAGGATTGGGTCAGGTAGTGGCCGAGCTTGGCGTCGAACTCGCGGCGGTGGGCGGCGGCGTAGGACTGGATGGCTTCGGAAACTTCCTTCAAGGCGGTGAGGTGGGCGGCGGGATCGCGGTCGCGGAATGGGTGGTCGGCGATGACGCCGAGGCGCTGCTGAAGGAGGGTCTGGAGTTCTGGGTGCATGGGAAAAATGTTAAGCACGAAGCACGAAATCCGAATGAAGAGGAAGACTACGGCTTCGGGGTGGCGGCGAACTTGTAGAAGAGTTTTGGGGTGGAGGGAATGAGATTCACCGTGCCGTCGGGGAGGGGCTGGATGTTCTGCGCGGGGACGGGGATCCAGTCGTCGCCCAAGGTGGCGGATTGAAGGACGGAGAGGTCTGCGAAGCGCAGGGCGGCGGCGGCCAGGGCAAAGACCAGCCCGATACAGATCGTCAGACGGTGTAATCCTTTCGAGACCATTTTTCGTTGCAACGCCGGATAGGTAGTATCGGTTGTTCGGAAAGGAAACATTTCTTGTTCATTTTTACGCCCATTGCCCCATGTTGCCGCTTGGCTTTATGAAAATTGTCACCGGAGAAATCGACGTGCATACGCGTGGGAAGGGAACTTACGAGATCACCGCCGAGGTGGAGCGTCACGTCCGCGAATCTGGCGTGACTGACGGGCAGGTGACGGTTTTTCTCCGCCACACCAGCGCCAGCCTCATCCTTATGGAAAATGCCGACCCCTCCGCCCGCCGCGATCTGGAACGCTGGTTCGACCGCCTCGTCCGCGAGGACGATCCCGATTTCATCCACACTCACGAGGGGCCGGACGACATGCCTAGCCACATCCGCATGGTGCTCACCAGATCCAGCGAGGTGATCCCCGTTCACGGCGGGCGGATGACCCTCGGCACCTGGCAGGGCATCTTCGTCTTCGAGCACCGTCGCGACCCCCACTCCCGCCGCATCGCGGTGACGGTGATGGGCTTGTGAAAGAGAGAACCACAACCGCAGCGAAGCGGAGATGGCCGGACTGGAAACTTCCACTCCTTCCGGCAAATCAACGCGGACGCACATGGATAAGTTCGGGTTGAAGATCTTTTTTGGGAATATGAGGGTTGCAAACCGCCTCTTTTCATCCATGTCCATCCGTGGTGAAATTCTTCCTTCCATCTGACAAACCACCCGCCTCTCGCGTGTAATCATGTACCTATGAAAAGCATTCCGAAAAAACTCACACTCCTCGCCGCGCTGGCGCTTTCCACCCTCTGCCCGGCGGAGGACGCAAAAAAGAACATCCTGCTCCTTGCGGGCAGACCTTCCCACGGGCCCGGTGCCCATGAACACAACGCGGGCAGTCTGCTTCTCAAGAAATGCCTCGATGAAAGCGGCCTACCTGTCAAAAGCACCCTGATCCGGGATGGCGAATGGCCAAGCCCCGAGCAGCTCGCCGCCGCGGATACCGTTGTCATTTACTGCGACGGCGGCGACAAGCACCTGATCCTGAAGGACGACCGCATGCAGCAGCTCGCCAAGGAGATGAAACGCGGCTGCGGCCTCGTCTGCCTGCATTACGCGGTGGAAATCCCCAAGGACAAGGGCGGCGCGGAGTTGCTCGGCTGGATGGGCGGCTACTTCGAAACCCATTGGAGCGTGAACCCGCACTGGACGGCTGATTTCAAAAGCTTTCCCGCTCATCCCATCAGCAACGGCCTGAAACCCTATGCCATGCTCGACGAATGGTATTTTCACATGCGCTTTACGGAGGAGGGTAAGCTCACCCACGTCCTCTCCGCCACCGCGCCGGAGGACACCATGAGCCGCGGCGACGGCCCGCACTCCGGCAATCCGCACGTCCGCAAGGCGGTGGCGGAAGGCTTGCCGCAAACCGTGGCATGGGCCTTCGAGCGTCCCGATGGCGGGCGCGGATTCGGCTTCACCGGCGGCCATTTCCACAAAAACTGGGGCGATGACAACCAGCGCAAGACCGTCCTCAACGCCATTCTCTGGACCGCCAAGGCGGCGGTTCCCGCCGAGGGCGTGACGAGCAAGGTCACACCGGAGGAACTCGCGGCGAACCTCGATCCCAAGGGAAAGCAGTCGATGCTCGACCACGAGTCGAATCCCGCTTTTTGCGCGGCGTGCAAGCACTAAGGAGCCGCGCTCTCCAGAGCGCGCTTAGGGAGTATTCGCGTTCTGGGGAACGCGTCTCCTACACACCTGATTCTCCTGTGTTCAGTCCCGAAACTCGATCCTTTCCATCGGGCGTGACTGGGTTTATCAACGGTGACATGTCGCGTGAACTGATCAGGATGGCACTGGAAGAGGATATCGGGGCGGGCGATGTGACCTCGTTGTATTTCGTTCCGGAAAATCGCAAGGCGCGGGCATTCGTGACGGTGAGAAAAGAGGGGGTAATCTCGGGGATGGGGCTGGCGGAGGCGGTTTTTCTGGAGGTGGATCCGACATTGGACGTGCAGGTGCTGGTGGAGGATGGCAGCAAGGTCGCGCCGGGAGCGATGCTGATGAAGGTGGAGGGCAAGGCGCGATCCATCCTGACGGCGGAGCGGACGGCGCTCAATTTCCTGCAACGCCTCTCCGGCGTGGCGACGCTCACCTCGCGATACGTTTCGCTCGTGAAACACACGAACGCGAAGATCCTCGATACCCGCAAGACGACGCCCGGTTACCGCGCCCTTGAGAAAAAGGCGGTGTTAGACGGCGGCGGCGTGAACCATCGCATGGGTCTCTACGACCGCGCGATGGTGAAGGACAATCATCTCGTCGCCGAGGGCGGGATCGCCGCGTTGCAAGAGGCGATTCGCAAGCTGAATGAGGAGAAACCGCAGGTGGAGGTCGAGCTTGAGGCGGACAGGCTGGAGCAGGTGAAGGCGTTCCTAGAGCTCGAAGGGGTGGATTACATTCTGCTGGATAACATGGATCTGACGGAACTCCGCGAGGCGGTGGCGATGCGCGATGAGCGGCATCGCGTGAGGTTCGAGGCCAGCGGCGGGGTGAATCTTGAAACGGTCGCGGACATCGCGGAGACGGGGGTGGATTTTATTTCCGTCGGCGCGCTGACCCACTCGGCTCCGGCGCTGGATATCGGGTTGGATTTTGTGGTGTTGGGATGAGCGCGTTCGATCATGTGGCGGCCTCGTTGCCCGATCCCTTCCGTCTCCTCTGGCGGGAGAAGGTTTCCTCGACGAACGACGAACTCCGCGCCCTTGCCGAAAAGGGAACGGCGGAGGGCTTGATCCTGATTGCGGACGAGCAGACGGCGGGGCGGGGGAGGCGCGGGGCTGCCTGGCTTTCGCCAAAGGGGGAGAACCTGGCGTTTTCCGTCCTGCTGCGTCCGTCCGTTTCGAAGGCACTGTGGCATCGACTTTCGCTGGCGGCGGGACTCGCGGTCGCCGAGGCGTTGGAGGCTTGCGTGCCGGCCGCGGAGATCAAGTGGCCGAACGATGTGCGCGTTTCCGGAAAAAAAATCGCGGGTATCCTGGTGGAGGCTGGGCGGGATTTTGTGATCATTGGGATTGGGATCAATGTGAATTCCACGGGCTTTCCCGAAGGACTTGGCGCGACATCTTTGCGGGAAGAACTCGGGGTGGAGATGGATCGTGCGGAGGTGCTGCATGGGGTCATCAACCGACTTTCTCGCCGCGCTGGTGAGATCGGTGTGGGTTTTGAGGGTATGTTGAAATCGATCCGCGAGCGCTGCGCGTTGACGGGTCACCGCGTTTCTTTCCTGTCCGCTGACAAGCGCCGCGAGGGTATCGTGAAAGGGCTAGGTACGGCGGGGGAGCTGCTGGTGGAGATCGATGGGGTCACGGAAAGCCTTGTGCAGGCGGATGAGGTGCGAGTGATGGAGTGAGCGAAGGCATGGAGCGGCGGATCGGAATCCGCCGATGACCATGGGAAGGCGCTGGGGCGGATTTTTGATCCTCCCCTCCATGCGCTTCGCGAACCAGCGTTTCCACTCACACCGCTTTCCCGGGAATGATCTTCTCCGGCCCCTGCACGCCGAGTTTTTCCTCCAGGCGGCGGAGGGCGTAGATGAGGATAAAGGAAAGCTGCATGAGCAAATACCATGAGATGGAAGAGGAAGATCACGCAGAGTTCCCGCCACGATTCGAATTTCAGGAGAATGAGAGCGAACTGGATGCCCACCGCGTAGAAGACCAGGAAGTCGTAGCGAGCGAGAAGGATGTCCGGATACCAAAGCCGGGTGACGAGGATGCCGGCGAGCAGGAGCGCTCCGAAAAGGCAGGCCCACGCCTGTTTCATTCCGAACCACAGGAACTCATGGAGCGCCGGATGTCTGCGGAAGAGGGGAAGCAAGGCTTTCTCGATAATGGTCATGGCGCACACGTGGGAGTGCACCGAACGTGGACTATAACCCCATCTACAGAAAGGTTCATGCCTTTTAAATTTTCCGAATATTTCCCGATTGACAGCCCCAGAACGGCTGCCTAGTTTTCGCGCCCCTCCGGGTGGGTGCGCTCCCGTAACCGTCCAGAGGTTTTTCCCTATCAACGTAATGAAGACATTTTCCGCCAAGCCAAACGAGATCGAACGCAAATGGTATGTGATCGATGCCAAGGGCAAAGTTCTCGGCCAAGTAGCCGTTGAAGCCGCACGTTTACTGCGCGGTAAACAGAAGCCTACTTTCACCACCCACGTTGATACCGGCGATTTCGTGATCGTGATCAACGCTGACCAAGTCGTGCTCACCGGCACCAAGGAGACCGACAAGATCTACACCCGTTTCTCCGGATACGTTGGTGGCAAGATTGTCGAAACCGCCCAGAAGCTCCGTGATCGCCGCCCCGTGCTCATGGTCGAGCGTGCCGTCTGGGGGATGATCCCGAAGACCCGCCTCGGCCGTGCCCAGTTCGGCAAGCTTAAGGTTTACGCCGGTGAGGCGCATCCTCACGAGTCCCAACAGCCTGTCGCCCACGAGATTCGCTGAGTTTAATCTTTCTCCATCATCATCATGCCTGCCACCGAAACCAAAAGCTCAACCGGCCGCCGCAAGACTGCGGTCGCCCACGTCTGGGTCAGCGAAGGAACCGGGGAAATGACCGTCAACGGCATTTCCTTTGAGGATTACCTCCCGACCATCGACCTCCAGAACTCCGTCATCGCGCCTTTCCAGACCCTGAATATGGTCAACAAGTTCGACGTAAAAGCCATCGTCAAGGGCGGCGGTAAGCACGCACAGGCCATCGCGATCCGTCACGCCATTTCCCGCTCGCTCACTCTCTTCGATCCCGAGCATCGCAAGCTGATCAAGCCGGAAGGTTTCCTCACCCGCGACCCGCGGATGAAGGAACGCAAGAAGCCAGGTCGTCCCGGCGCCCGCGCTCGCTTCCAGTTCTCCAAGCGTTAATCTGGAATATTCAATCTCCGAAAAGCCGCATCACACGATGCGGCTTTTTTGTACGCATTTTCCCCAAACTTCTTCCTATCGCCGGGGTTGATGACGAAATACACAACATGAATATGAAAGCGAACTTATTGATTCCGAGTGCGGCGTTGGCGATCGGGCTGGGTATCGGTTTCGGCGTGGGCAAATCGGGCACCGGTTCCGCAGGTGATGCGGTGGACTCCGGAGCGATCGCCAGAACCCGCTCGACAGATCGGTCGGGCACGGGCGGCGTCGGCGTTTCCGCCCGTGAAAAGAAAGCTCGTTCCGTTGAGGATATCTACCAAAGGCCCGGCCAGAGCAACCGCATCCAAGGCCTGCTCGATTTCTACTCGAACCTCAGCGCCGACCAGTTCGCCACCGAGGCAGAGAAGCTTGAAGCCCTTCCTTTCAATGAGCGAATCCTCGCGTCCGTCCTTCTTTTTGGAAAATGGGCGGAGGTCGATCCGACAGCGGCGATGTCATTCACAGACACGATGGGCTTCGCAGGGGCTTTCGTGCGCCCCACCGTATTGCAGGGTTGGGCCAGCACGGACCCGGTCAATGCCGCGAAATACTACACGGAGAATCCCGCCCAGTTCGCGATGATGAACATGATGGGCGGCCGTGGAGCCCGTGGGATAGGCGGGCAAGGTGCGGCGGGAATCATCGCTGGCGAATGGGCGAAACAGGATCCGGCGGGCACCATGGAGTGGGCAGCCGGCTTGAAATCAAACAACGCCGACGCGATGACAGCGGTGATTGCACAGGTCGCGAAATCCGACCCCGCAAAAGCGGCGGAGATGGTGGGCGGCATGGCCGCAGACGATCAGGCCGGCGCCTACGAAACGATCGCCCGGCAATGGGGCACGAAGAGTTTCACCGAAGCGGCGGCATGGGCGAACGGCTTGCCCGAGGATCAAAGGGGCGGAGCCATGTCCGCCGCGATCGAAGGCCTGGCGCAAAGCGATCCTGTGAGCGCCGCCGCCGAGATTTCCAAAATGACCGATGCGGATGCCCGGCGCGATGCGGTTCCTACCGTCGCCAAAAATTACGCGAGATCGGATGTGCGGGGATCGATCGATTGGCTCAACAGCATTGACGATGACGATGCGAAGATTGATTCCATGCGCGAGGTCATGCCGATCTGGGCGTCTGCGGATAACAATGCGGCTGTCGGTTTCATCAAAGCCCAGACTTCGCCCGTTGTAAGAGACAGCGCCGCGGAAAGCTACATCTGGAGCAACCGCTCATCCAAGCCCGCCGAACTTGTCGAGGTGGCCGGCATGATCACCAACGAGGGCAGCAGAAACAGGGCGACAGGAATCGTCGCTGCCCGCTGGATGCAGGAGGACAAAGCCGCCGCCACCGAATTCATCAACGGCACCGATTCCATTAACGACGACATGAAACAGCGTCTGCTCAGCGGTCGCCCGATGTGGGGTGGTGATCGCCGGGGACGCGGTCGCGACTGACCGTTATTCGGCGCATTCGAGGTGCTGGTCGTCCTTGAGAAGGCGAATTTGAGGTCTAAAGTTAGGTTTCGTAATCACTGTTTGACATTTTTCGTTGCCCCTTCAACAACTAGATAAGCTCAATAATCACCCGGTGAATTCGACTCCATGAAAGATGGAGGTTCCACCAGACGTTTTGGTTGGGTCATTTAAAAATCAAACTACCAGACCATGAATCGACGCAAAATCCTCCGGACGGGCACCCTTGGCACCCTCGGCTTACTCATTTCCCCATCGTTTCAATCGGCCCGCGCGCAAGGTCGTATTTTTGGCGCAAATGATAAAATCCGAATTGGAATCGTCGGTTTTTCAGACCGCCTTAACAGTTCGCTGCTCCCGGCCTTGAAAGGACTGATGGCTGAATTCAACTGCGAATGCGTGGGAGTCTCCGATCTCTGGAGCGTCCGCCGGGACGATGCCAAGGCCTATTTCGCCAAGCACTTCAACCAAGACATCGCCACCTACCGGAACAATGAGGAGCTTTATGAGAAGGCAAAGCCCGACGCAGTGATCATCTCGACGGCGGATTTCCAGCACGCCCTGCATGCCATTGAGGCGATTCAAGCTGGCTGCGACGTTTATTGCGAAAAGCCGTTTGCCGAAACCATGCAGGATGCTCGTGCCGCTCTCAAAGTGGCCAAAGAGTCCGATCGGATCATACAAATCGGTTCACAGCGCCGCTCGGGGCGCTTCTATCACGCGGCTCATGATTTCCTCAAGGCCGGGAAATTCGGACCGATTGTGGCCGCTGAAATGACATGGAACGTGAACGAGCCGGGCAGATGGCGCCGCAGCGCCGCTGTGGCCAAGCTCAAGGAACAGGACACCGACTGGAAACGCTTCCTCTGCAATCGGCCGGATGACAAATTCGACCCCCGCAAGTACCTCGAGTATCGTCTTTTTTGGCCCTACTCCTCCGGCATCCCCGGCCAATGGATGAGCCATCAAATCGACACCGCACTGGTTCACCGGCCTTCCCCACCCACGTTCGGTGGTGGCCAACGGCGGAATCTATCAATGGAAAGATGGCCGCAGCAACTGGGACACGATGACCTGTGTTTTTGACTACGGTCCCCTGGATGATCCCTCCAGCGGTTTTCAGGTCACCTTCGGCTCACGCAACAGCAACTCGGCTGGCGGCACCAAGGAGATCTATTATTCAAACGGAGGCGAACTCAATCTTTTAACCAACCAGGTGACTCCCAATGGCGGCATGCCCGAAAAGGAAGCCGCTGTAATGGGTCTCAAACCCAACCTGCTAGAGACCTCCAAACTTGAGGTTCCTGCCGAGGTCGCCACCTCGGCGAATACCGGCGCGGACGCAATCACCACCGCCCACATGAGGAACTGGTTGGAGTGCATCCGCTCCCGCAAACAACCTCACGCCCCGGTGGAGGCTGGCTACCAGCATTCCATCGCCACGATCATGTCAAACGCTGCCGCCCGCACGGGTGAGCGGGTCACCTTTGACGAAAAGACCCAGGAGGTCATGGCCGGCAACAAGGTCTTTCACCTCTGATCCCCACTACCATGAGCCACCATGCCATTCCGCGAAGACAGTTTATCCGCAACACCTGCGGGATCGCTCTAACAGCAGCTTTCACCCCTAGAGTCTTCGGTGAAAAAACATCCGCCCCCACGGAGAAGCTTTTCACGGCTATGGGCATCTCCGGATCACTCGACCAGGCCGCCGTGCTGAAAGAAGCAGGCGCGGAATTCCTGACCGAAAGCGTGGGGGATTTTCTCGTCCCGGATCAGCCTGATGACATCTTCGAAAAAAAACTCGCCAAGCTCGCCACTTCGCCGCTGCCGATCCTTGCTTGCAACGGTTTCATCCGACCGGCCAATCTCCATTGCATCGGCCCGGATGCCAATCACGGCGCGATTCTAGAATGGTCGGACACTACCTTTCGCCGCCTGAAGCAAATTGGAGGGAAATTCATCGTGTTTGGAAGCAGCGGCGCCCGCAAACTCCCCGTCGGCTGGCCACTGGAAAAGGCGGACGAGCAATTCGTCAACCTCCTCAAAGCCATGGGCACCCTCGCTGAGAAACACGCAGTCATGGTGGTGGTCGAACAACTCCGCTCCGAGGAGTGTAATTTTTTAAACCACATCGAGCGTGCCGCTGCCTTGATTCGCTCCGCAGGCCACCCTCGCATCCGGGTGCTTGCGGATCTCTATCACATGCGCCGCATGGGGGACACTCCCGCCGATCTCAAGGCAGCGATGGATGTCGTCGCCCATGTTGAAATCGCTGAAAAAGAAACCCGCAGTTATCCCGGCATCAGCGGCGATGATTTCCGTCCGTTTTTTCAGGTCCTCCGGGAGTCCCGCTACTCCGGTGCTATCAGCATTGAAGGAAAGGGCGAACCCCACCAGGTCGCACCCGCCTTCGCGGAAATTTCCAAACAGGCCGCAGAGGTCTGATGCGGTATTGATGTGCTAGGAATTTGTTTTTTGCGTGAAGGCCGTTGAAAGAACCGTTGGGTAAGACCGGCTTGCCTGTCGAAGCCTTCGGCAAAGAATGGAGGGTGGGGAAAGGGGGGGTGTTCTCCCCAACGAATTCCACGGGAAAATCCAAGCTGTGTTTGGCGAGGGCGCCTCGCAACGCGAGCCCTTAGGCCGGCACCACGGCGGCATCGCCAGTCTTGAAGAGTAACTGGAATCCGTTGCCGGAGTTTTTCCACGGGGTGGGGTCATTGACGTCGTAGGAGAGGTAGAGGTTGTCGGCATTGTAGACCGTGCCGAAATCGGCTGTTGCTGGTTGGCCGTCATCCGTGATGCGCATCCCCTTCAACGGATTCCAGGCAATCTGTCCTTTGTCGTCCTTCTTCGCGACGGCAATGGTGTAGGGCCCGGCGGTTGCGCGGCAGATGTGCTTTACCTAGCAATCATTACCTGGTCCCGTGCCGCTCGCGTTCCCTGATCTCTCCCGCAGCCCATGCCGCGTGTTCTGAGATGAGGGGGTCGGGATCGGTGGCGGCTTGACTTAGGACGGGGAGGTCTTCGGATGTTCCGGTGTTGCCGAGGGCGACGCAGACGTTCCGCAGGAAGCGGGAGCGCTTGATGCGCTTGATCGGGGATTTGGCGAAGGTGCGGCGGAATGCTTCGTCGTCCATAGCGAGGAAATCGCGAAGGCGGTGGGCGAAGATTTCGGTGCGCGCTTGGAAGGAGATTTCGCGGGATGTTTGGGCGAAGCGGTTCCATGGGCAAGCTTCAAGGCAATCGTCGCAGCCGTAGATACGGTCGCCGATGGCGCGGCGGAATTCCATGGGGATGGGACCTTTATTCTCGATGGTGAGGTAGGAGATGCAGCGGCGGGCGTCGAGCTTGTGGGGGGTGGTGATGGCTTGTGTGGGACAGGCGGTGATGCAGCGCGTGCATTTCCCGCAGTGGTCACCGAAAGGGGGATCGGGCGGGAGGTCGAGGGTGGTGAGCAGCTCGGCGAGGAAGAACCAGGCGCCGAGGCGGCGGTGGATCTGGACGGTGGATTTCCCGCTCCAGCCGAGGCCGGAATCCGTAGCAAAATCGCGCTCCAGCACCGGGCCGGTATCGACGTAATAGCGCTGGGTGCCGCCGAGTCCCTTGAGCTTTGCGTCGAGGAGAGCGAGGCGTTTTTCGATGAGATCGTGGTAGTCTTCGTTCCACGAATAGCGGGCGATGCGGTAGTCTGCGGGGTGGCCTTCGGGGAAAGGGTGGGAGCCGGTATGATAGTTCAGCGCGAGGCAGATGACAGCGCGGCAGCCGGGTAGGACTTCGCGGGGATCGCAGCGGCGGTGGGGCGTTTTTTCCATCCACGCCATCTCGCCGTGGCGGTCGTCGCCGATCCATTCCATGAACTCGTCGGCGTGGGTGGCGCGTTTCGCGGTGGCGATGCGGCAATCGTCGAACCCGAGCTCGGCGGCCCAGCGCTTGATGGTGTCGGCGGGTTCGCTCATGCGGGATGGGCGAAGAAATAGCGGGCGCTTTCCAGAATGCCGGTGGCGAGTTCGTGGGACTCCAGCCCGGCGGTGTCCACGCGGAGATGGGCGGTCTCGCGATACCATGGTTCGCGCTCGGCGAGGAGGTCGGAGATTTTTTCGCGGGCGTCCGGGGCGTTGAGCAGAGGGCGGTCGCGGTTGCGGGAGGTGCGCTCGTAAATGATATTTTCGGGCGCGCGCAGCCAGACAACGTAGCCGAGCTTACGCAGTAGTGCGCGGTTCTCCGGGCGGATCACAATCCCGCCGCCGGTGGAAATGATGTGACGCGTGTCGGTTTGCTTGGAAATTTCTTGGAGCTGCATGGTCTCGAAATCACGGAAGGCGGACTCGCCCTGCTCGCGGAAAATCTCGGTGATCCTTTTTCCCATGGTTTCCTCGATGATCTGGTCGATGTCCATGAGGCGGTAGCCGAGCCGTTGGTGCAGCTCCCGCCCCACGGTGGATTTCCCGCATCCCATGAAGCCGATCAGAACGATGTTCTTCGGTGTGGCTTCCGTTTCATTCATGGCGGCAGGTTAACGCCGGAAAGCGGAAGGTAGAAGCCACAAAATGGGGCGGGCACCACTTGGTGGGGGAAAGAATTCGAACCACGGATGAACACGGATAAACACGGATGAAAAGTCAGGAAAGTGCATCTCTCTAGTGGTTCTCTTATCCCATCGGGCAGGTTTTTTCCCAACGTAGGAATCCGGGCAGGGGTGGGTAGTGATTTCCTCGATTCCGGGACTTTTGGCTAGAAAATCCGTGCCTCATGACGAAAACAAAGGCATAAATCGCGTAGAAGCCTTTCAGAATGTCTGCCATCCAAGTTCTCCATGCCGACCGTGTGCCTGCCACCGGTTTTCTCTGTGTGCCCGGTCGCCTCGATTTCCAGCAGCTCCTGCATCTGGAAAAACAGTTTTCGGGGCGCAAGATCACTTATCTCATCGAGGAAAACGACCAGCACGATCCCGCCCTGCGCGGCCACATGGAAAAGTCCGGCAACGGAGCCATGTTCTCCTGCAACGATAAAAACGCGGCGGCCGCCGGTAAGGAGTTCGCGGCGTTTCTCGAAGGCAACGGCATCATTCTTTTCGTCCCCGGCCGCGCGGCCACCCGACCCGCCACGCCGATCCATGCGCCCTCCGGTCATTTGAAAATCTTATCCGCCTTCGGTCTGCCGTTGCTGCCCATCGCCATCGACTGCCCGCGCGAATCCTGCCTCGGCATCGAGCGCATCTCCAGCCTCCCCGCTGCGGTGATCGCTTATGGAAAGACGATTCCCGCCAAGGATTCCAGCTTCCCCGCGCTTCAGGCGCACCTGTTAGAAGCCTTCGCAGAGGCCTACGCCACCCGCGAGATCCTCAAAGGCTCGCTCGCCACCGCTCTGCTCCACGGGCTCAAGAATAACCCCAACGACCGCATCGTCGATGGCTCGGACGACGTCGTGCTGCCTTACTCGAAGATCCTGCCCGTCGCCATCGCTCTCTCGAAGTATATCCGTGCCGAGACCGATAAGCCCCGCGTCGCCATCGTGCTGCCTCCGGGAAAAGGCGGCCTCATTGCCAACCTTGCCGTGCTCTTCGCGGGGAAAATCCCGGTGAACCTCAATTTCACCGCCTCCCACAACGCGATCCGCTCCTCGATCCGCCAGGCCGACGTGGATCGTTTCATCACCGCCGATCCATTTGTTAGAAAAGTCCCCGCCTTCCCCTGGCCACCGAACCGCGATATCATCTTCATTGAGCGCGTGATCCCGGAGATCAAGAAGGAGATCGTGAAATGGGGCGTCATTTCCAAGCTCCTTCCCGCTTCCACCCTCACCACCATCCTCGGCCTCAACAAGCGGCGCGGCGATGACGAGGCGATCCTCCTTTTCACCTCCGGCTCCTCCGGCGAGCCGAAGGGCGTGCCGCTCACCCACCGCAATGTCCTCGCCAACGTCACCCAGTTCGCCTCGCGGCTCAACATGGAGCGCAATGCCTCCCTCCTCGGCTGCCTGCCGCTTTTCCACTCCTTCGGCTGCACCGTCACCCTCTGGTATCCCGTCATCGAGGGCATCAACCTCGTCACCTACCCCTCGCCGCTGGAAACAAAACGCCTTGCCGAGCTGATCTCCCTCCACCAGGTCGATGTCCTTCTTGCCACGCCCACCTTCCTGCGCGGCTACATGAAGCGCATTGATCCCGCGCAGCTTGAGTCGCTGAAGCTCATCGTCACCGGCGCGGAAAAACTCCCGCAGAGCCTAGCAGACGCGTTCGAGGAGAAATTCGGCATCCGCCCCATGGAAGGATACGGTCTAACAGAAACGTCACCTGCCACCAACGTGAACCTGCCCACCCCGCAGGAAACGGCCGGATCCCATACCCTCTCCGCCCAGCGCGACGGCTCCGTCGGCCAGCTCCTGCCCGGCATCGCCATCCGCCTCGTCGATGCTGTCACCGATGCGCCTGTCCCTCTCGACAAACCTGGCATCATCGTCCTTAAGGGGCCCAACATTTTTCCCGGCTACCTCCGCGACGAGAAACGCACCAAGGAAGTCCTCTCCGCCGACGGCTGGTTCCGCACCGGCGATGTCGGCTTCCTCGATGCCGATGGTTTCCTCCACATCCAGGGCCGCATCTCGCGTTTCTCGAAAATCGCCGGAGAAATGGTGCCGCACGAAACCATCGAGTCCGCCATCAACCAGGTGCTCGGCCTTGACGCCGAGACCGAGCGCAAGATCGCCATCGTCGGCATCCCGGACGAGGCCAAGGGTGAGGTTATTGTTCTACTCTCCACCATCGCCGGGCCGCACTTGGAGCAGGAATGCATCGACCTCCGCTACAAGCTCCTCGACCACGGCCTCACCTCCCTCTGGTGCCCGCGGATCATCGTTCCTGTGGAGGAAATTCCCCTCCTCGCCTCCGGTAAGCTCGACATCAAGGCGTGCCAGCAGCTCGCGGGCGGGTGAAAAGTGGCGGCGATCTTCGGTCGCCCCCGTGCATTGCTCACCGTTAGCTCAAGTGTCGCCCTCGTCGGAAACTTGGTTGGAGATCGGGCCGGCGTTGATTCGGGTATGCGGCGCGCAGGATCTTTCCAGCCGGCGGAGAGCGGGGGCGCACTCCGCGACACGCGGGGGCGCGTGTGCTCCCCTCACTTTTTATCCTTCGTTTTTCTGAAGGGGGAGCACACGCGCCCTCGCGTGTCGTTTCCGACGCCCTCGTTGGAAGCTTGGCTGGAGATCGGGCCGGCGTTGATTCGGGTATGAGGCGCGCAGGATCTTTCCAGCCGGCGGAGAGCGGGGGCGCACTCCGCAACACGCGGGGCGCGTGTGCTCCCCTCACTTTTTATCCTTCGTTTTTCTGAAGGGGGAGCACACGCGCCCTCGCGTGTCGTTTCCGACGCCCTCGTTGGAAGCTTGGCTGGAGATCGGGCCGGCGTTGATTCGG
>Ga0247832_1001125_pt1 | contig 49583 bp, 41 predicted proteins | sample LaCruzMarch2015__10_FD_192407 | JGI IMG/M metagenome (GOLD analysis project Ga0247832, IMG submission 192407) | Freshwater microbial communities from meromictic Lake La Cruz, Castile-La Mancha, Spain - LaCruzMarch2015_4m | ecosystem: Environmental > Aquatic > Freshwater > Lake | place: Spain... | reverse complement strand
AATGTCACCCATTCTCCTGGCTCAAAAGTGCTTAGATAAGACCTTCGATCTTGCTCTCTCTTTTTTCCTCAATTTGTCAAAGAACTGGGCCACTTTTTTTTCCTAAAAAAGTGTACGCCTAGAAAAGGAAAGTTGTTAAATTTTTTTACTTGAATAATTCTTTTGTTAATTATTTGTTAAATCAATTGACAGGAATTGCTTAATGCGTTTTTTTGCAGTAATGGTACATAGAATTCAAGTCTTCTTGAAAAAGAGTATTCATATGTAGATTGTTTTCATTTGGTTTTTTGGGGTTATTCAGGGCGTTATTTTAAGGCGCCCTGCTTTTTAGGCCAAACCTTTGCTCATCAACTAATGAAAACAAACGCCCGATCCACAACCCCGGCCAATGGCGGGTGCATCTTGCTCAAGCGAACCTCAATTTTGCTGGCAAATGGAAATTGAGATTTCAAGCGATTGTAGATGCGTTGCGCCAGCGTTTCAATCAAACGCGTGGTTTTTTTCATCTCCAGCTTACAAATCTCATAGATCATTTCATAATTGACCGTGCCCGTGAGGTCATCGGTCATGGTTGCTTCGCGCATGTTCTTGTCGCCAATTTGCACATAAACATCCACGATAAAATAAGTGTTGGTAGCCTGTTCTTCCTCGTAATACCCGTGATTGGCAAAAAACTGCATACCCTCCAGCGCGATCGTCGTCATAAAAAGGTGATTTTACGGGGCAAAAATACAAATTGTGAGCAGGATAAATCTGTAATTTTGCATTTTGGAATACTCCTAACCATAAAATCGAATGATATGTCCTTAGAAAACGGGGCGAATACTCAGCCAATTCAAAAACGGGTCAAGGAAGATCGCTTTCAGGGCCACGATTATTACAACATTGATGAATTACTTAGTGAAGACCACTTGCTGGCGCGGGATGCTGTGCGCTCCTGGGTAAAACAGGAAGTGAGCCCCATCATCGAAGAATATGCGGATCGCGCGCAGTGCCCTACCCATTTGTACAAGGGACTTGGCGAAATCGGCGCTTTTGGTCCTAGCTTACCTGCCGAATATGGTGGTGGTGGAATGGACGAGATCGCTTACGGCATCATTATGCAAGAGCTGGAGCGTGGCGATTCAGGTATTCGTTCGATGGCTTCGGTGCAAGGATCGCTGGTGATGTATCCGATTTACAAATACGGTTCTGAAGAGCAACGACGCAAATACTTACCCAAACTAGGCAATGGCGATTTCATCGGCTGTTTTGGTCTGACCGAACCGGATCACGGATCGAATCCCAACGGAATGGTCACCAACATCAAAGACGATGGTGATTCCTACATACTCAATGGTGCCAAAATGTGGATCACCAATTCACCTTTAGCTGATGTAGCCGTGGTATGGGCCAAAGACGAAGGCGGAGTGGTGCGTGGTGTTATCGTTGAGCGGGGCATGCCAGGGTTTACGGCTCCCGAAATTCATGGCAAATGGTCTTTGCGCGCTTCAATCACTGGTGAACTGGTTTTTGAAGATGTACGTATACCCAAAAGCAACTTGTTGCCCAATGTGCAGGGGATGAAAGGGCCGCTTTCCTGCTTATCAAAGGCCCGATATGGGATTGCCTGGGGCGTTTTGGGAGCTGCACTGGATTGCTACGATTCGGCATTGCGCTATTCCAAAGAGCGCATCCAATTTGGTCGGCCAATCGGTCAGTTTCAACTCACCCAGAAAAAACTGGCTGAAATGATCACAGAGATTACCAAAGCTCAGCTTTTGGCCTGGCGATTGGGTACTCTGGCCAATCAGGGCAAAGCAACTCCCGCTCAAATCTCGATGGCCAAACGCAACAATGTCAATATGGCACTGGAAGTGGCCCGCGAAGCCCGTCAAATCCACGGTGGAATGGGCATTACCAACGAATACTCGGTGATGCGCCACATGATGAACCTGGAAACAGTGCTGACCTACGAAGGTACCCACGATATTCACTTACTGATTACCGGCATGGATGTTACCGGACTCAATGCTTTTCAATAAAAATTGAAAGAGAAAAGGCAATAATTTGATCGGAAACGGTAGTTTTGTATCAGTGAAAGGCTTGGTGCTTGTTTTTTTTGAAGCCTAAGCCTTTCTTTTATTGTTCAAATCAAATAATTTGAGCAATAAAAGACCATTTAGTACTTTTCTAACGTTTCTTGTTTGATTAGGGAAACTATCCGAAAATACTGTTATATGAGGAGTCGATCAATCTTGTTAAGCGCACTGGTACTTGTTTTCGGAGGAACCAGCAGTTTCGCACAAGCACAGGACAATAAAATTTACCTCAAGAATGCTTCTTTTGAGGACACCCCCCGTCATAGCCAAACCCCAAAAGAATGGATTGACTGCGGGTTTCCTGGAGAATCGCAACCAGATGTGCAACCAAGCGGAGAATTTGGCGTAACCATGTTGCCTCAACACGGAGAGACTTATCTTGGACTGGTAGTGCGAGACAATTCAACCTGGGAAAAAGTGAGCCAACGCTTGACCAGCCCGATGGAAGGTGGCAAATGCTATGAATTCAGCATCTATTTGGCCAAAAGCCCGCAATACCTCAGCCTGAGTAGAATCAGCGAAGAGCGGGTAAACTACGTCAAAAATGCTAAACTGAGAATTTATGGTGGTTTTGGGGCTTGTCAAAAAACACAGCTTCTGGCAGAATCGCCGTTGGTAGGCAGCTACAATTGGAAGGAGTTCAGTTTTAAATTTGAACCCAATGACAATTATACTTACATCACCTTCGAGGCATTTTATCAAACCCCCAACCTGTTTCCGTACAATGGAAACTTACTCCTTGACAATGCTTCACCGATTGCGATGGTTCCCTGCAAGGATAAGCCTTTGGTGATTGTCAAGCAGCCTTCTGCTCCTAGACCCAATCCCGATACGCCAAAAACCAACATTGGAACCAAAAACTCTCCGCGGAATACTCCGATTGAAACCAATGATCCCCCAAGGCAAAAGCCCAAAAAAGATCCGGTTGTAGAACCAACGGTTGCGGTGAAGTTGCCTCCCAAAGTGCTGGAAAACCCGAACCTGGATTCGGTCAAAACCAGTAATTTGATGAAAGGTCAAACCCTGCGGATTCGATCAATCGTATTCAATACCAATGACACTACACTCAATCGGGCATCTTTTGTGGATTTGGATAAACTCAGCAGTTTCTTGAAGCAAAACCCCAAAGTAATGATTGAAATTGGTGGACACACCAACGGTATTTGCGATGATGAATATTGCAATAGCCTTTCCCTTAATCGGGCCAAAGCGGTTGCCAATTATTTGATCAAAAATGGCACGATAGCCAGCCGTTTGCAAATGAAGGGCTATGGCAAAACACAGCCTTTGTCTGGTGTCAAAAATGATCCGCTCAACCAAAGGGTGGAAATAAAGATTTTGGAATTGTAAATTTGTACAGGATGATCAACGGAAACCTTGATGAAAGACTCCTTGATCCTCAAAGATTTGAAATGTTGCCCTTATGTGTAAGTCTTTTTTTTACTGTGGATTATTGATACTTGCTACCGCAATCGGTGCAAATGCACAGGATACGTTGATCTACCTGCAAAACCCCTCTTTCGAAGATACCCCTCAAGCGAATCGCACACCAAATGGTTGGGTGAATTGCAGCGCCGACCCCGCTTTGGCACCAGACGTTCAACCCAGTGGAGATTTCGGCGTAACCACTCCAGCCCAACATGGTAAAACCTACCTGGCCTTAGTGGTACGTGACAATGAGACTTGGGAAAAAGTTAGCCAAAAATTAAGCCAGGCATTGAAAGGGGGTAAATGCTACGATTTTAAAATTTTTCTGGCCAGGAGCATGGAATACATTGGTCGCAGCGAGACCAAAGGAGGGCAGGCCAATTACAGCACACCGGCAAAACTGAGAATCTATGGCGGCTTTTCGCCCTGCGACAAGCAATTTCTGTTGGCTGAATCCAACCTCATCATCAATTACCGCTGGTTGGAATACAATTTCCACCTTGAGCCAATAGACGATTATACTCACCTTACTTTTGAGGCATTTTACAAAACACCCAACCTGTTTCCGTACAATGGCAATATTTTGCTGGACAATGCCTCGGTAATCACACCCTCTGAAGAGTGTGAAGAGAAACCCAAAGAAACGCCCAAGAAACCGGTTGAACCTCCAGTGGCTACCCGAGATACCGCAAAGACAATTCCGGTTGAAAAAACGGTGCCAACCGTACTGGTCAATCCCGACCTCAATACGCTGAAAACCGAAGACTTACAGCAAGGACAAACCCTGCGCATGACGAGCATCACCTTCGCGGTCAACGATACGATCATCAATCGGGCTTCTTATCCCCAATTGGATGTGCTGCTGCAGTTTATGAAAAACAATCCCAACATCGTGATCGAAATTGGTGGCCATACCAATGGATTGTGCGATGATGCGTTTTGCACCCGCTTGTCTTTGCGTCGTGCTTCTGCCGTGGCCAGTTATTTGGTTGTCAAAGGCATACCCGCCCAGCGCATGGTGATGAAAGGTTACGGCAAAACACAGCCCATCTCTGAGCTTAAGAGCGATCCAAAGAACCAAAGAGTAGAGATAAAAATCTTGAACCTGAATTGAATGCTTGACCTTTCAGCCCCAAATGTGCAGGTCTTTACTATTTCTTTACCCGACGATCCCGCTTTGGAAGCCTTTAAAACCAAAGCCATTCATTGGTTGCAGGGGTTTGACCAATTTTGCTGCCTGGACTCCAATGTGCAGCAACAAGACCCCTACCACCAATACGATTTGCTGCTCGGTGCAGGTTGCCTGAATGCGCTGATCTGTAGGGCAGGGGAGGGGGCTTTCCAGCAATTGGCCCGCTTTCAAAACCAATATTCGGATGCGTTTCTTTTTGGGTACTTGAGCTACGACTTAAAAAACGAAGTGGAGCAATTGTCTTCAAGTCATCCTGACCCGCTTGGTTTTCCCGATTTGTGCTTTTTTATTCCAGAACACCGCATCGAAATCAGGCAGCATACAATCCATATTGCATCCGCTACCCAATCACCACAATCCATTTATCAAGAAATCCAAAACCTGGTAGTCAAACCCAAAGGAAAAAAACTGGATATAGCGCTGCAACCTCGCATCTGCCGTGAAACTTACCTAAGCACCGTTCAGGCCATCCGCAAAGAGATATTACTCGGGAACATCTACGAAATGAACTTCTGCCAGGAATTTTATAACCCGGCAGCAGCGCTCGATCCTTTTGAGGTATACCTGCTTTTGCGCGAAGCAACTCAAGCCCCTTTTGGCGCATTTTTTCGTTGGCATGACCACTTTGCACTTTGTGCCAGTCCGGAGCGTTTTTTGGCCAAACGCGGCCAAAAACTCATTTCCCAGCCCATCAAAGGCACTATTCGCCGAGGTAATGACCTGATTGAAGACCTTGCCTTGCAGAACGAACTTTTCCAAAGCCCCAAAAACCGGTCAGAGAATGTGATGATTGTTGATCTGGTGCGCAATGACTTGGCCCGCAGTTGTCAACCTGGAACGGTTGTGGTGGAAGAACTGTTTGGTATCTATGGCTTCCGAACTGTTTTTCAGATGATCTCCACGGTAAGCGGCATTTTAGAAGACAATATTTCGGCCATCCAGGCCATTCAACATGCCTTTCCGATGGGTTCCATGACGGGCGCCCCCAAAATTCGCAGCATGCAACTGATCGAACAACTGGAGCAATGCCGACGTGGTTTGTACTCAGGAGCCATCGGTTACTTTGCCCCCAACGGCGATTTTGACTTCAATGTGGTGATTCGTAGTTTGCTCTACAATCAGGCCAGCAGCTACCTTTCCTTGCAAGTTGGTGGCGCCATCGTTTTTGATTCTGATCCGGAGGCCGAATATGCCGAGTGCTTGTTGAAGGCAGAACGGATTGTGGGGGTGTTGCAGGGAGGGTAAAAGGGGTGAATGTAGGAAATCTCGACTCTCGAAAATATCGTAACCTTAAAAAATTGAGGCAATGCCCTTCATTTAAAGGGCATTTACCTAAATTTCTTCTTGTAACCTTATTGCCTGCGCAACAAGCGCACTTCTCTTTTCAATTCCTGAATTTCAGATTCTTGCTCCTGCAAGCGCTCTTGCAAGTCCTCGTTTTCGGCTTTCAATTCATCCAGTTCGCGGCGCAATTCACTGCTGCTTCCCTTGAAAAGATTGAAACTTCCATTATCGTTGGTATCCTCTTCCTCGTTGGATTCCACTGTTTCTCCGATGTGCAAAAACCGCTTGATGTTGCCAATTCCATCCTGCCCGTTGTAATAGGATGCACCGATATAGGCCAGTGGCGCAACAAACAACATGATGATGAAAAATCGGGCAAATCCGGTCATTTTAAATTTCCCAGCCATGATGATTAATTTTCTGCAAAAGTAAAGCATCCCAGTGCAGAAGTAAACTAGATTCTACTGACGTAGGAAAATTCTGGATAAAAACCTGCATCAAGTCTAATATCTTTGCAAAGCAGTCCAAATTTGAAAACGAAAACCAAGTCATGGAGCCATCATCCCACCGCACCCGAGCCCAGGAATCCCGAGCCGCCGTACAACGTTTGTACATCGCCATGCGCCACTTGTTCATCAGGGGCAGTTACAAACCGCTGGGTTTGTCGGGCGACGCGATGATTGAAGCCCTGAAAACCCTGCAACCCGAAATTTATGGATCCATCAATGATGCAGAACGGGTTGAACTCAATGGTTTGCTGTATGTCTTTCAGCGTTTACCTCGTGGCATAGAGGAATGCCGCTTCGTGCGCCTGATCACCCGTGAGGGCTATGAAGATTCCGGATTTGAGCCCCTGGTTCCGCCCCGCCGCAAACGCAATTGCTACCGCATCGATGAGGAACAGATGTTTGTGGAAATGACTCGTGGTCGAAGCGACATTTACGACATCATGACGCACCTCACCTTCATGTACATCGAGGCCGAAAAGATCCGCCGCAACAGCGAAGACCACAAAGACCGCAAACGCCGCGAATGGGCATTGCTGGAGGCACTGGTAGAAAAAGAATTGAACGGAGAAGCCATTGATGAAGAGGTTGCTTATACTTATTTGAGCGTATTGCTGGGGCGTACCTATCAGGATACCCTAGATGCCGCGCGCAAATTCGCCGCCGATTCTAACTCAAACAGCCTTTTTCACGTGACCTACTGGTTGGGGCGTCTGGCAACCGAAGAGCATTGGGACAACCAGGATCGCGAAATCAGTTTTTCTTCGGCGCTGCGCGAAAAAATAGGTCACCATGTACTGGGTGAAGCCTGGGCGGCCAACATCAAACGCTTTTTACACGATAAAGGGCTGGAACATCGCCCCTTGCACATCATCAGCGCCAATACGCACAGCATCATGAATTGCCTGTATGCTCCCGCTGCTTTGAAAGGGGTCACCAGCGCGACCCAAATTGAAGAACTTGCCCGGGAGTTGAGCATCGAAAACAATGGCGAGCTGCGTAAAAAGGTCAAAAACTGGGCGACTCAGCACGGCATGTACGAACTGGATGACAACAGCGGCACCAATATTCCTGCGCAAATTTTTGATCTTTCATTGATTGACCCCGCTACCCTTTCACCAGAAATTACCTGGAACGCTACGTATATTCAGCAAGAAAAACCCATTCTCTTTGTGATGGATTATGCTTTTGGTGAACAGGCTTTCGAAACCCTGGATGAATTGTTCAAACCTTACGAAAACGAAGGTGGTCGGCGGGTTATTCCAGTAAAATCAATCGGCATTATGGGCAAAGCGGGTATTCTGGAAGGCGATAAAGGAGACATCATGGTACCCAACGCCCATATTTTTGAAGGCAGTGCCGACAATTACCCCATTGAAAACGACCTCAGCAAAACCGATTTTGAAGGCCAGGGCTTACAGGTTTTTGAAGGGCCAATGATTACGGTACTCGGCACCAGTTTGCAAAACAAAGACATCCTGCGGTATTTCCTCAAATCTTCCTGGAAGGCCATTGGTCTGGAGATGGAGGGCGCACATTATCAAAAAGCGATTCAGGCGCATGCGCGGATCCGCAACAATATTCCTGCTGATGTGGTCATCCGCTATGCCTATTATGCTTCGGATAATCCCTTGGAAACGGGCAGCACGCTGGCATCGGGCAGCTTGGGACTCGATGGTGTAAAACCAACTTACCTGATTTCCATCAAGATGCTGAACAAGATTGTGATGGGTAAGCAAAAGAAAGATCCGGGAACACCTCATTACTTGTAGTATTATTAAGCCAATTCATTTATTTTTGTAAGAAATTTGAAGTTTTATGCAGCCTTCTATAGCCAATCCTCTTGCCATACTTAAACCAAAGCTTCCTCCGCGTTTATTTACTTTGCAAGAATACCTGCAAAAGGAAGAAAAGGCAATCGAGCGGCACGAATACTTCAATGGCAAAATAGTCAAAACCCCTATGGCAAAAGGCCCTCACAACATCATTGCTGCAAATATTCTGACCGCAATAAAGAATGGTGTTAAATCGCTGGACAAGAAATTCATCGTTTTTGGAAGCAATCAAAAAATTTACCTCCCACAGTTCAACTTTGGTTTGTATCCAGATGCTTTGGTAGTGGCTGAACAACCTTTGTATTGGGATGACAATCAAGTACTGTTGATTAATCCTGTCCTGATTGTGGAAATATTGTCGAAAAGTACTGGTGCTTACGATCGGGGGGATAAATTCACAGAATACAAATCCCTAGATTCTTTCAAAGAATATGTACTCATCGAACAAAATCGTTTCTGGGTAGAAACCCGCTTTCGAGAAGAATCAAATCTCTGGAGAGATACTTTCAATACAGCGCTCAATAGTCAGATAACCCTCAGGTCATTAGGATTTTCGATAGACATGTCCGATGTTTATGAAAATGTAGTTTTTGAAGATCGAGGAAAAAAAGCTTCGAAAAAAAGCTAAGTTTTACACCATAAAATAAGAGATTCCGTGAATCCACCCGAACAACACATCGTCCTCATCGGCGCAGGCATCATGAGCGCTACACTTGGCGTTTTATTGAAAGAATTGAATCCAGCATACCGCATCACCATTTACGAGCGCCTCGATCAGGTAGCCATAGAGAGTTCCGATGCCATGAACAACGCCGGAACCGGCCACTCCGCCTTCTGCGAACTCAATTATACCCCCCAAGACGAGACAGGCAACGTGGACATCCACAAAGCCATCAAAATCGCCAGTTCTTTTGAAGTCTCCAAGGCGTTCTGGTCTTACCTCGTCAAAGCCAAGTATTTTGCCAATCCTGAAGCCTTCATCAACAATATCCCGCACATCAGTTTTGTATGGGGGGAAGAAAATGTTGCTTTTCTGAAAGCCCGTTATGAAGCATTGCATGCCCATCCGCTCTTTTTGGGTATGGAATATTCCGAAGACCCCGCGGTTTTGAAAGAATGGATGCCCTTGGTCATGGAAGGACGGGATCCATCCGAAAAAGTGGCAGCAACCAAAGTAGCGATTGGGACTGACCTCAATTTTGGCAACCTGGCCCGGGTATTGTTTAAGCACTTGGCCAGTTTGCCTGGTGTAGAGCTACACCTCCAGCACGAAGTACGCAACCTCAAAAAAGAAGCAGATGGCACCTGGAAATTGAAGGTCAAAGACCTGGTCAAAGTAGAAAAAACCAGGGTTCATGCCGATTTTGTATTCATTGGTGCAGGTGGAGGTGCATTGCCTTTGTTGGAAAAATCAGACATCGAAGAAGCCCGGGGATACGGCGGTTTCCCAGTTAGCGGTCAGTGGCTGGTTTGCAAAAATGAGACTGTTGTTGCCCAACACAATGTAAAGGTATACGGAAAAGCCTCGGTAGGGTCTCCGCCAATGTCGGTTCCCCATTTGGACACCCGCTTGATCGATGGCAAAAAGGCACTCTTGTTTGGGCCGTTCGCTGGATTTTCAACCAAATTCCTGAAAAACGGATCGTTTTTTGACCTGCCGCTATCTATTGAATTCGACAACATCATCCCGATGTTGAGTGCAGGCTGGCACAACCTTGAACTTACTGGATATTTGATCAGGCAAGCTACGCTCTCGCATCAAGACCGCATAGAAGCGCTACAGGAATATTTTCCTCAGGCCGAGTCTGATGATTGGGAATTGGCCATTGCTGGTCAGCGCGTGCAAGTCATCAAAAAAGACGAAGAAGAAGGTGGCGTACTTGAATTTGGTACCGAAATCATCCACGCTGCCGATGGTAGTATTGCCGCATTGTTGGGTGCATCCCCTGGGGCTTCTACTTCTGTGGAGATCATGCTGGAAGTATTGGAAAGTTGTTTTCCTGACAAAATGCAGTGCGAAGAGTGGCAACAAAAATTGAAGGAAATGATTCCTCTGTATGGTAATCCTTTTGATGGACACGAAGCAGATTGGTTGCAACAGCGCCTCCACAGCAATGCGGTGTTGCACCTCGATGATTAGGCTCTATTGCAAGGGCTGTTTTTCTACCTCAACTTTGCTTTTGGGATAAAACAAATGGGTAATTTTTTTGCCCCAAAAGAAAGTAATGGCCCCCAAGGCAAGGTTTGCTATCCCTAATAAGCTCTCAACAGGTTTGTCGATCAGTAAAAACACCAGCATCCACACACTGATGATTAAAAACACCAGTTGCAACCAGGGAAAAAGCGGACTCCGATAACCCCGAAGTTCCGGGAATTTGTAGCGCAAAATGAATACTCCTGCTATGGTTAACGCATTGAACAACTGCAGAATGAAGCCACTGTACAACAGCAATTGTTCGAAAGTACCTGTCAGTATCAAGGCCAAGCTGATGATGGCTTGAAACCAAATGGCACGTACAGGAATGCCATGTTTGTTTTGGATTCGAAAGAACCGCCAATTGTCATGATCTTTGGCCATTGCCCCCGTAATGCGCGGCCCTACCCAAACCATTGCGCTTAGACTGGAAGCCAATAATAGGGCAATGATGACACTGAACCAGTTGCCTATGGCTGGACCAAACATCGATTCAGCGGCCAGGTGCCCCACTTCTACTTTTTGCATCAACACTTCCAGTGGTACTTGTCGCAAAAAGGAAAGTTGCAGCAAAATGTACAATACACTCACTACAGCAGCACCGCCAATCAAAGCGCGCGGCAAATTGCGGATGGGATTGCGAATTTCTTCAACTATGTATGCAGCGGCATTCCAACCAGAATAAGAATAATTGACAAATACCAGCGCTACCGCAAAAGCAGAAGAATTCCAAATCCAGGGGTTATCCGCACCGGATTGCCAAGATTCCTTTGCTGCCGGAGGCAAATACCAGCCAGCCACAATCAAAAGTACAATCAAGGCTACTTTGAGAATCGTCAGTCCATTTTGTACCAAACTGCTTTGCCGAATGCTAAAGGAATGAACCAGTGAAAGAATGACAATGGAAGCAAAAGCGATAAAGGTTGGGTTAACATCAACAAACGGGGTCATGTAAAAGCCCATCGCCATGGCGGTCAGGGCAACAGAAGCACCGAAACCCACCGTTATGGAAATCCAACCAGATAAATACCCCAAAAAAGGATGGTAAAGTGTACTCAAATAGTGGTATTCGCCACCTGAACGCCGAAGATGCGTACCCAATTCGGCATAGGCAAATGCCCCAAGGAGTGCATTTAGCCCACCTAATGCCCACAGCAACAAAATGGCGTATCGATTCTGAACGATCCCGACCTGAAAACCCAGACTGGTGAAGACTCCTGTCCCCACCATGTTGGCTACGACCACTGCAGCCGCGCTTCCCCAGCCAATTTTTTGTGGTTTCCGCATTGTATGTATGCTCACATTCATGGGTTTCTATCGTATGTTCTCTCCTTAAATAACAAAACTAGTGCTTTTGGTGGGGATCATGCGAAGAATAACATTTTCTTAAGATATGGCAGGAATCTGTATTTAACCAAGGGTGAGCAAACAAATTGATTATTGCACTTTTAAATCAAAAATCTTATCCATTAAGAGCCATTTCTCTCCTGGCTTGGCCGAGGGAAGTGCTTGCTGATAATTCCACATCAGCGTTTCCCATTCTTGTACCTTGGGGTTGGCGGCATCCATCGCCGCTTTTTCCTCAAAACTGAAAGTGTCAGCAACTTCCAGTATCATGAACAAGCGTACCCCAATCCGATAAATTTCCAGATCGATTACCCCGGCATCCTTGATGCTAGCCGTTATTTCTGGCCAAATTTGTTCATGGTATTTTTCGTAAGCTGCAATCAGCGCTGGATCATCTACCAGATCCAGCGCCAGGCAATATCTTTTCATGTTTAGTCAGTTTTGAGCTATGAGTAATCAGCAATCAGCTTTGAGCTATCAGCCGTCAGCCGTCAGCCATCAGCTTTCAGCTTTGGTTGCCGTTAGCTGATAGCTGATAGCTGATTGCTGATAGCTGATTGCTGATAGCTGATTGCTGATAGCTGATGGCTGATAGCTGATGGCTGATAGCTGATGGCTGATAGCTAATTTACAACTTTATACCCTCTTGCGCCAAACCAGGCAACCACCAATAGGCAGAGCAGCGGCACAATGTAAGCTATTTGGATGCTGGACTGGTCAGAGATCCATCCCATCAATAGCGGCGCAAATGCCCCTCCAACAATAGACATTACCACCAGAGACGAACCCAACTCAGTATCCTCTTTCAAATCCTGAATCGCCAGAGAAAAGATGGTAGGAAACATAATGGACTCAAAGAATGGCACCAAAATAATCGCCCACATGGCCACACCGGAGCCAATCACAATGGCCACACCCAATAGTCCTGCTGCTATGATCGAGTATAGCGTGAGCAAACGATTGGGTGCAATGTAACGAGTGAGTAAAGTGCCGATGAAACGGCCCAACATAAAACCCAACATGGCCATACTCAACCAAAATGCCGCTGATTTCTCGGGCACATCGCTGGAATACTTGGCAAAGCGGATGAAAAAACTGGTCACACAAACCTGCGCTCCCACATAAAAAAACTGGGCAATCACGCCATTGCGCAAATGGGCATGACGCAATGCATGCAGCAAATTGCGCTTTTCTGTAACCCCATCTTCTTTGATTCCTGGTTCAGGTGTACGGATAAAAATAAACAATACGGCTACCAACAATACCACTAACCCAATGATGAGGTAAGGAATTTGTACCGTATTGGCTTCTCCTTGCAAATAAGCATTCATTTGCTCTGGAGACATGGCCGCCTTTTCACTTTGGGTCAATTCGATGCCACTCAGAATGAACTGTCCGCCAAGAATTGGGGCTACAAAAGCGCCCAAGCCATTGAAAGACTGACTTAGATTCAAGCGAGTCGTGGCTCCTTTGGAATCACCCAACAAAGTGACATAGGGATTGGCTACCGTTTCCAGAAAAGTACAACCTGAGGCAATGATAAACAGTGCGCCCAAAAAGAAAATGTACATCCGAGTACTGGCCGCGGGAATAAACAAAAATGCCCCAAAGGCATAAAGCAATAGCCCAATGATAATGCCCCTGCGGAAGCCATATTTTTTCATCACAATCCCGGCAGGAATGGCCATTACAAAATAACCCAAGTAAACTGCCGAGTCTATCAAAGCAGATTGTAAATCCGTAAGCTGGCAAGCTTTTTTGAGGTGCGGAATCAGAATTGGCTCCAGGTTGTGCACAAATGCCCATAAAAAGAAGAGGCTGGTAACCAGCACAAAAGAAAGTGCGTACGAGGCGATTTTGTTTGTCATAGCAGAGATGATAAGTTTTAGGTATTGATTTTCAGGTTACTTCGGCTACGCTCAGTTACTTCGGCTACGCTCAGTAACCTGAAGTGGGTTTTAAGTTAAAGCAAAGCCCGATCCAGATGAACATATCCTCCATCCACGTGGATGATCTGACCAGTGGTGTGGCTTGAGCGGGAAGAAAGCAAAAAGACCACCATATCGGCAATCTCTTCCTGCGTAGTCATGCGTTTGCCCAGTGGAATTTTATCCTTGATTTTTTCCAGCATGGTTTCCGGGTCAGACAAGGTGGTGAGCCAGGATTCGTACAAAGGAGTCATACATTCCGCCACCACTACCGCGTTGACCCGAATGCCGTATTTGAGCAATTCTACCGCCCATTCCCGGGTCAGGGCATTGCGGCCTCCATTGGCTGCGGCATAAGCAGAGGTATTGCCTTGACCTGTTTCCGCCGTTTTTGAGGTAATGTTGAGTATAGAACCCTGAGAAGCTTTCAGTGCGGGGAGGGCATAGTGCGCCATGAGGTAATAATGCACCAGGTTTTTGTGCAAGGAGGCGATAAAACCTTCGTAGCTGCCATTTTCCAGTCCCACGCCATCATTTACACCAGCATTGTTGACTAGCCCATCAATGCGACCCAAAATACGGTGTGCTTGTTCAACGGCACTTTTGCACGCTGCGGGGTCAGTCAAATCCAGGGCAATTTGGTATCCTTGGCCATTGATGGATTTGAGGGTGTCGAGGTTGTGTTCGGCGCTGCGGCTAATGATGATCGGAATGGCGCCCTCTCGAGCCAGCGCATGCACAATGCCTGCACCTATACCGCGCCCTCCGCCCGTGACGATGATGGCTTTATCTTGTAGATGTAAATCCATTGCAGATGTAGGTTTGAATTTTGGTAAAAATAGAATTGATTTTTGGGGAAAGCTATGCTAAAATTGAAAAAGTTGGAAACAGACACTTTATACAGGTATTTTATTTGGCTTTTGGATACAAAAAAGGCCATATTTCTTTGGATTTTACAATTTTTCCCCCTCAACGCTTGCAAAAAATAAAATTGCCCTTTATCTTTTCATTGACTTTTGGACGCGACTTAGGGGCGAAAAAAAATAAGTGTTCATTTTGCCAGAGGATTAGATCAGTAAACGGTTCATTTCAAGTGTCTGATCTAATCCTCTGGCTCAGGAAAAATGAACACTTATTTTTGCCCCACTACTAATATTGTTTCACCAAAATCTGTGCTGGAGCAAAGCTGCAGGCGTAAAAATCAAATGATCCGCCATGCCCCTTTGCCGTAAATCCGCAGAGTCATGAAAAAAGAAAAACCTAAGAAAAAAAGTACAGGTCGTCAGTACGATGACACCGAGTTTGTCAAGGACAAAACCAAGAAGAACATGGGCCCGTCCAAGGAAAAGCCCAAATACAATAACCCTAAAAAATGGCTATCGGAAGTAGACGACGACGACGACAACTAACCTTTCAGGGGTCATTTGTCATCTTTTGTTCAGCATAGCAAATGACCCTTGACTTTCTGATTTTTCTGTGTACTTTTCTCCCCAGTTAACACCATCAACATCTGTTACCAATGAACCTCTCAGAAGTTATGCCGCCCAAATCGGCAAAGCGCGTTCATCCTGGAGAATTTGAAGCGCACCGTCATTGGTACCCTAAGGCACTCAATGCAACGATCCATCCGATGGTAAATTTCTTTCTCAACCTGAGTCGAGAAAGAATGATCAGCCGATACTGTCACCTCCATCCGATTGTAAAAGCAGATGCCCTGGCAGAATTGCTCGATTACAAATGCAAACATTTCCTTTGGGCGGGTGCTGATTTGCTCAATGTTACCTCAGCCTCGGCTCGCCGCCAAATGGTCATCATTGAAAACAACTCCTGCCCTTCAGGCCAAAAATCCATGCCGCTTACCGATGATCATCAAGAGCAAGGTGGCTACCGCTTGCTGATTGAGCGCACGTTTAAACCATTCTTGCAAAAGAAAACACCCGGCTTACATGGAGCATTGGCCGTATTGTACGATAAAAACCACATGGAGGCTTCGGGCTATGCAGCCGTAATTGCCGATGTGATGAAAGAAGATGTTTTTTTTGTCCCATTTTTTAGCGAAGACCCTGATATGCCCGTGCGTTTCAATCAGGATGCACAAATGGAAGTCCGCGACGAAGCCAACGAATGGCACCCGATTCGCGCAGCATTCCGGTATGTTACCCAACGCCCCTGGCACAGTGTGCCAATGCATACCAAAACCAGAATATTCAATCCAGTCGTGGCCTGCCTCGCTGGAGGACGCAATAAAATGATGGCGGCCAAAGCCTATGAGCAATTCAATGCTGAATGGGAAGACAAAGGCCTGCGGATCAATACCCCTCAAACCGTTTGGGATGTCAGCAAAGAAGACATTCCCAAAAAAGTAGCCGAAATGGGAGGGCAAGCGGTAGTGAAAGTTCCCTACAGCAACGCCGGACAGGGGGTGTATACCATTGTAACCGAAGCGGAATTGGCCAAATTCATGGCAGAAGATTTTAAATACGACTGTTTCATTGTGCAAAGCTTGATTGGCAATTACAATTGGAGTTCCACTACCTCCTCCGGTAAGCTTTATCACGTTGGCACCATTCCAACAGCCAATGGCAAGACCTATGTTGCCGATTTGCGCATGATGGTGAGTTCTACCGATACGGGAATTCTCCCCATTTGTGCGTACGCCCGCCGGGCCCGCAAACCCCTGGAGGATCAAATCGAAGATGGCAGTCAATCCTGGGACATGTTGGGTACAAACCTTTCTATCAAAAATCCAGATGGCACCTGGGACAGCGATACCAGCAGATTGGTACTCATGGATCGCCGAGATTTTAATAAATTGGGGATTGGTTTGGACGACCTCATTGAAGCCTATATCCAGACGGTGCTTTCTACGGTTGCCATCGATAAAATGGCGCAAACTTTGGTGAACAGCCAGGGGCGTTTTCGCATGAAATTGTTCAAATCGATTAACAATGATCCATCTTTGATTGAAGAGATTACATTATGAATCCATTTTCCCATACCGATACAACAACAGAGGTTATCCGGCGCCTCGATTTGAGCAAGGTTCCCAAAGGTACCATCCGCCGTTTCTGGCTACACCTCATTTCTGACGGAATGGGCATGCCTGTTTACATTCCGGTTATCGTAGCAAGAGGGCGCAAAGATGGCCCGGTATTGGGCATCACCGCAGCCATTCGCGGCAATGAAATCAATGGTATTCCGCTGATTCAACGCTTGTTTCAGGAAATTTCACTGGAAGATTTGTCCGGGATTGTGGTTGGTGTCCCGGTGATCAACATTCCATCGCTGCTGATCAAAGAACGCAATTTCATCGATGGTGTCGACCTCAATCGGGTCATGCCTGGCCGTGCCGATGGCAACAACAGTCAGGTGTACGCCTTTCGTTTGGTTGATCGCATTGTGCGTTATTTTGATTATTTACTCGATCTCCATACCGCCGGTTTCGGGAGGGTCAATGCCCATTACATTCGGGCAGACCTTGAAGATACCACTTGCCGAGAAATGGCCATTTTGCAAAACACCCAGGTGATCGTACACAGCTTGCCTTCGGACGGTTCACTGCGTGGTGCGGCTGATTCGTTGGGCATTTATGCAATTACCCTGGAAGTAGGCAGCCCACACACTTTTCACAAAGGGTTTCTCCGCTCAGGACTTACGGGCATCTATAACCTCTTGCGTCAGATGCAAATGGTGGAAGGAGCCATCGAACTGCCCGAAGCACGGCCTTACATTTGTAAAAATTCGTACTGGGTTCAGTCCGACTCAGGAGGAATTCTAACGGTAGCACCCAATGTTGGTGAATTGGTTTACGCCGGGGAAACCATTGCTACCCTGCGCAATATCTTCGGAGACGTCATTAAGGAGTACACAGCTCCCGAAAATGGCATCGTGATTGGCAAAAGTGTTGATCCAATCAACCAGACTGGAGGACGAATCATACATTTAGGCGTAATTTAACAACCCATGCTCAACATCCAACTCAAAGATACCCTCCTATCTCCGCAAGAATGCATAGACCTGGCAGCTCATTCTGGGTCAGGCGGCAGTACGGTATTCATTGGCACAGTGCGCGATCAAACCCAGGGACGTAAGGTACTTCGACTTGAATTTGAAGCTTATGCCCCCATGGCGGTATCCGAAATGCGCAAGATTGCTGCGGTAGTCGAAGAACGTTGGCAAGCACACCATGTTGTAGTTCACCACCGGGTGGGCAGTCTGGAGGTTGGCGAAATCGCGGTGATTATCGCCGTTGCTACCCCTCACCGCAGAGCTGCTTTCGAAGCGTGCCAATTTGCCATCGATACGTTAAAGGAAAGTGTGCCAATTTGGAAGAAAGAAATTTTTGAAGACGGCGAAGTTTGGGTCGCAGCACACCCTTGAGCAGCACTCGAACAATTCCTCCTCATTCATTAGTTCACCCTGTGAATTATTTCTTGCGTCGAATAAGCGAGCTACAATTGTCATAAAATCGCGATATTGAGACAAATTTTTTTAAGTGCTTTGTGATCCAAAGCACCACCCTTTCATTTACTCAAAAAACGCAGCAACGCCATGCGCCATTTATACCTTGCCCTTGTCCTGATTTGTTCCATCTCTTTCCTTTATGGCCAAAAAACGGGGAAAACGTATACCGTAGACCAGGTTCCCGATCCCAAATCAAAAAACAGCAGCGTCAGCGACCCGGACGATTTCATCTCAGCTTCGGACGAAGCAGTGTTGGATCAATTGATCAATGCCCTGGAAGACTCCAGTACGGCTCAGGTGGCCGTAGTTGTGCTTGCCTCCATTGGAGAAGACAATCCAAAAGAATTTGCCACCCGACTCTTCAAAAAATGGAGCATCGGCACCGCCGAAAAAGACAATGGATTGTTGATTCTCACCGTAATGGATCAGCGCCGCACCGAGTTTGAAACGGGTTTGGGCACGGAAAGCGTACTGCCCGATGCGATTTGTTATCGGGTGGGCATGCAGGAATTGGTGCCCTATTTTCAGCAAAAAAAGTATGGCACTGGTTTGATCGCAGCAGTAAACAAGTTCAAATACATCCTGGAGAACCCCAACAACATCGAGGAAATTGAAGACCAAACCGCCAAAACCAGCAATGGAGGTGGATGGTGGACAGTGTTGTTTGGCCACTCCATTTTCAATGGCCTCTTTAATATCATCGCGCTGGTCTTTTTGTACAGCAGCCTCAACAACAAAGAGGATGCCTACAACAAGTACATGGCTTTGCGCAAAACCAGAAAATGGGGCTTACTCCTCCTATTTCCCATTCCTTACATTTTTATTTGGTGGTTTGTAGGCCGCAAAATGAAAGAACTCAGGTACGGCAAGCGCTTCAGCAAAAAAACGGGTGATGAATTGCGCCTCATCCCGGAGAACGAAGAAGACAAGTACCTGGAAAAAGGCCAAGTCACCGAAGAAGAAATTGGTGTAGCCGACTACGATGTCTGGGCAAACGACAACGATGCCGATGACATCCTGATCTTGCGCTATGGCAAAAATTCCCTCAAATACCGGCGTTGTCCCAAGTGCAATTACATCACCTATTACAACTCGCAAAGCAAAACCATCATTTCCCCTACGTATACCTCTGGTGGCCTCAAAGAAGTAGTCAATGAGTGCAAAAGCTGCAACTACCATGACGTGAAACGGGTCAGCCTGCCCATGCTAACCCGCAGTTCTTCTGGCGGTGGCGGCAGCAGCAGCGGCGGTGGCGGCAGTTGGGGCGGTGGCTCTTCTGGCGGTGGCGGCGCAGGTGTCAGCTGGTAAGCTGCTTTCCTTTAAAAAGTAGCTTATTATTGACTTTTAATTTTATTTGTTTTATATTTGTATTCCTGTAAAATTGTTCAGCCGCTCTAGCTCAGCTGGTAGAGCAACGCATTCGTAATGCGTAGGTCGAGGGTTCGAGTCCCTTGGGCGGCTCAAAGGGGACTTTGTTTGTCAAAGGACAAATGCTATATTTCTAAGCAACTTCATAAGCTTGACCGCCAATGATGACAAAAACGCCACACTCCATGCTTGAATTGGGGGATGGAATCTACACTGTAGCCGATATTGCTGCAATACTTCAACTACCCAACTCCAAGGTTCGGCGTTGGCTAGCTTCGTATTGGAATCAATATTCATGGACAGTCGATCGCAGTGTAGCAGTAAATTTTCAAGCCCTGGTGGAGTTTTATGTGCTTTATCATTTAGGAGAAGCAGGGATTAAAACTGCTGAGGTTATTCGGGCCAAAGCAGCATTGACAGAGTGGTTCAATGTTCCTTTTCCATTTGCGCAAAAAAAAGTAGTTGAAAACATCCGAACAGATCGATACCGCATCTATCTGGAATTGGATGGACATATCGTTTCCCTGGATGGAACCAGGCAACTGAATTTAGAATCCAACCACTTTTCCCCACACACAAACCAAAAATCCCGTATTTTTACCCCAAAATTTCATTCCACCTACTTGATTAACCCTTGATTTTATGCACAACTACGTCCTAAAATTTGAGGATAAGCAGCGTCCATTTAAAGATGGCCATGGCATTCCATTGGGGCGTATGGTCGAATTGTTGGCCGTGCTGGTCAAGGCAGTGGGGGCAACAGACGCCAAAGATTTGGTATTGGAGGATGTGTTGCACGAGTCGTACGGATTGAATTTGGCTACGCCCGATGCTGCCATTCACCACAACCTTAAGGTCATTCACGCCAATATCAGCCAGAACAAACTCAAAGGTTTTAGCGACGCGCAACTGAACTATGCCCGCAAACTAAAGGCCATTATTGGTGATCAACTCAGTTTGGAAGCTTATGATCCACAAGACAATGAGCGGTATTCGGTAACCCAATTTGATTTGCCAACTCTACCCAAGTACTACTTTGAGTTGGGGGATGTATACGGTATATTGACCAGCATTGGCAGCCCTAATTTGACTGAAAAAGCAAAATCAGTCATCCGTATTGCCGGTTTTGCACACAATGTGGAAGTTACTGCGGAGCAGGAAATGGAGTTGTTGCCTTATTTCAAAAAAGCCAAATTGACCTTTAGCATCCGCAAACGAATCGATATGGCTACCAAGGAAATCAAGGGCGCAGTGTTGGAAGATTTCAAACTCAGCAATCCCCGTAGCTTTGCCGAGATGGCCGCAGAACTAAAAGCTGCCCAGCCTGATGGCCTTTTTAATGAGATAGAAAATACTGCTATTTACTCATCAGCGGCAAACCAATAAACGGTTTCCTCTTTCCATCCGCTCCACTGTACCCCACAAACAAACTCTGCCCCTCAAAATCCTCAAAATACTCCACCCGAAAAGGATGCAAGCCTTTTTTTAGCGCGATATCCCCGCCGCGTGCGCGCTCTTCGTGTGAACCATCCTTGTCGACTACCAATTGATCCTGAATGTAAAATTTAGAACCATCATCAGAGCGGGTATAAAAATAATACATGTCATCAGCTGGAATGTCCACATAGCCTTCTTAATGGCGATAAACCATCCCCGGTTAGCAGGGCTTGGTTTTGCTGGGTTCCAGTGGACTCATTTTGCACGGGTGGCGGCGCAAATCTTGTACCCTGACCTTACTGGTTTTCTTTACCTGATCCTGGACGAACACCTGATTTTTTGGACGTGGATTACCAATTCGATTTCATGCATAAGCTCATGGAGTTGTTGCAGGAAAAAGACCTGGTGGTAGCCGGCATGGTACACGATCTGAATTTAGCTGCCAAATTCGCCAGGCAAATCGTGCTGATGCACCAGGGAAAGGTTTTGGCCAGTGGAAGTAGAGAAGAGACCCTTACTGCGGAGCACATCCGCGCGGCTTACCGCCTGGAGCCAGTGATTCGAAAGAAAGAGGGAAACTTGCATTTGTTTTTTTAGAGGTTTCAGCCCAAGTACTAGCAAGTTGGAATTAAACCTACCTGCTAGCACCTTAAAGAAAAGACAATCAATTCGATATCTCGATTACCTCTTAGTCCGCAAATCCGCCAAAAACCGTTCCAGTTCGCTTTCGTCGTAGATCAACACCTCCCGGGCTTTACTGCCTTCGCTGGGGCCAACAATGCCAGTCGCTTCCAATTGATCCATGATGCGGCCAGCGCGGTTGTAGCCCAGTTTGAGCCGGCGCTGAATCATGGATGTTGAGCCATGCTGACTTTGTACGATGAGGCGCGCCGAATCCTCAAACATTTCGTCCAGTTCGGCGTATTTGAGTTCGGTTTTGCCCGGTGGTTCGTCGTCACCATAATATTCGGGCAAGAAATAGGGTTCAGGGTATCCTTGTTGTTTCGCAATGAAGTCGATGACATTTTCTACTTCTGGCGTATCAATGAAGGCGCCTTGCAAGCGAATCATTTCGCCGCCAATGGAGAGCAGCATGTCCCCTCTACCAATTAACTGCTCTGCTCCTCCAGCATCCAGAATGGTTCGAGAGTCAATCTTTGAAGTTACCTTATAGCCAATCCGTGCCGGGAAGTTGGCCTTGATCACCCCCGTGATGATGTTGACCGAAGGCCGCTGGGTGGCAATCACGAGGTGAATCCCTACTGCACGCGCCAACTGTGCCAATCGCCCGATGGGAAGTTCTACCTCTTTGCCAGCGGTCATGATCAAATCTGCAAACTCGTCAATTACCAGCACGATGAAGGGCAAAAATTTGTGTCCTTTTTGGGGGTTGAGGCGGCGTTCAACGAATTTGTCGTTGTATTCCCGAATGTTGCGTGCCGAAGCTTTCTTGAGCAGGTCGTAACGGTTGTCCATCTCAATACACAGCGAGTTGAGGGTATGGATTACCTTGGTCGTATCCGTAATGATGGGTTCATCCTGGTTGGGCAAAAAGGCCAGGAAGTGATTGTCGATTTTGCTATAGGGGAAAAGCTCCACTTTTTTGGGGTCGATCAGCACCAATTTGACCTGGGATGGGTGCTTTTTGTACAAGAGCGACACCAGGATGGAGTTGATCCCTACCGATTTTCCTTGTCCAGTGGCCCCAGCTACCAGCAAGTGGGGCATTTTGGCCAGGTCGGCCACAAACACTTCATTGGAGATGGTTTTTCCAAAAGCAATGGGCAAATCCATTTTGGCTTTCTTGAATTTTTCGTGCATCAGTACCTCTTTCATCGAAACGATCTGTTTCTTCTTATTGGGTACTTCTATCCCGATGGTGCCTTTACCGGGGATCGGGGCAATGATGCGGATACCCAAAGCCGAAAGGCTCAGGGCAATATCGTCTTCCAGGTTTTTGATGCGGGAAATCCGCACCCCGGGCGCCGGAATGATCTCATATAAGGTAACCGTTGGCCCGATGGTGGCCCGAATTTTGGTAATTTCAATCTTGTAATGCAATAAGGTCTCGATGATTTGGTCCTTATTGGCTTCCAATTCCTCCCGGTCGATTTCAACCTTTTGATCGGAATAGTCGTTGAGCAACGCCAAAACAGGATGCTCGTATGAAGACAAATCCAGCGTCGGGTCATAAGGCTCGCTGTGGTCGGGGTTTTCTTCCTGCGCCAGATCGATCGGTTGCAGGTTGAGGTCAGGGGCATTTTCAACCAGGGGTGGGCGCTCATCGGGCGCACTGTAGCCCATTTCCAGCTCTAAGTCCCCAGGAGTATTTGCTACCGGAGGGCGATTGGCGCGATTCAAATCAAAAGCCAACTGGGCACCTTGCTCCAGGTTGGCAGGCAAAGCAGGGATGTCAATGTCGATTTCTTCTTCATCATCTTCGCTCGCTTCCGCATTATTGGTTCCCGAACTGACCCGTTTTGCCTTTGGCCCCGGGCGGAGTTTGGATTGGGCTTCCCGCAAATCCGTTGGTTTGGCGCGTCGAAACAATTTACCTTGAAATAAAGCCTCAAAGTAATAGTAGATTTCTTGCATGGCCTGTCCAAAAGACAATTGATCAAAGTTGGGGTTAAAACGCCAGACCACCAAGCCAAAAGCAATGCTGCCAAAAAGGACGATTTGTCCCGCCGTGCCTACAAAGCTGAACAACCATTGATTGACTGTATCTCCCAATGCACCCCCCCAGGGGAAACCAAAGGTGCCAAACAAAAACTCAAAAATCACGGATAGGAAAAAAATCAGAATGACCGTGTAGCGAATACGACTGGTAAATCGATACAATGGAATCCGCCGAATAAACGCACTGCCCATTAGTGCCAATAAGTAAATGATCAAAAAGGAGGGAAGGCCAAACAAGTAATAAAAGAAAAAGTTGGACAGAATCGCCCCCAAGCGCCCCAGCCAGTTGGCCATTTCATATCGTCCATCCAATAATAGTTGCCACGAAAAACGCAGTACTCGATCTTGATCTATATGCCAGGTAAACAAGTACGAAGTAAAGGCAATGAATAGATAAAGGGCAAAAAACAACAATAGCACCCCAGCTAATTTAGGGATGCGCTCATCTTCCGTAAATCGAAGAGAAAGTTGTCCTTTTTTCTTTTTTGCCGCCATAATTAATAACCGTCGTTTGCTTTCGACAGGGTTCGAGCAAAAATACTCCTATTTCAACAAAAAAAAATGTCTTGCAAATATTTGTTGGCAACAATTTTTTGTTTACCTTGCACCTAATTCGGCACTTTTAATTTAAGAATTAAATCACACTCCATGATTCGTGAAGATCGTATATCGTTGAATGAGCGTTTCCGCAGGGTGTTTGACCTGCTGGTAGAGCGCGGAGACATTCAACCCAACGACCGAAGCGGCAAAGGTATTGGTGACTTTGCCCTCAAAATCCTCGGTAATCGCGCCTATGGCCACATCATCAGGGCATTTCTCAATCCCGATGACAAACGCTGCCTTGATTATCGCCATGCGCGAACACTCTGCCGTGAATACGGAGTCAATGAATCTTACCTCATTGACGGGGTCGGAACTCCTTTCGGCTTTGACTTGCCAAAACCTTCCCCCGCAGACGAAACAAGCCTAAAAGTAGGCAATATTTTGTTTACTTCTGAAGAAGCTTTTGCTGGTTCAACTGTTGGCAAAGATGGTTGGGCTGTTGAAGATATCGATTATTTTAACATCCCTGGTTTGGCTGGTGGTGGTTTGGTTGCTTTTCCCATCAAAGGAAACAGTATGGAACCCATCATTTCCAATGGAGATGTGGTCATTTGCCGCGAAATCCAAAGCATGAGTGAAGTACGGGACAACAAAATCTATTCCGTAAAACACAATGGCAACATTTGGGTGAAGCACGTACAAAAGATCACGGATCGCAATGGCCGGGTTACCCGCCTGAAACTCATTTCTGCCAACCACTTGGAGCACGACCCCTTCGTAGAAGATGTCAACGAACATACTCGTTTGTACCAGGTCATTCGCAAAATCAGCGAACTGGACTAGTGAAGTTTTAGGTTTGAGTTCGCTCAATTTTGCACAATTGGTGTTAAATTGGATGAACTCAAACCTAAAAACCCCATCCATCAAAGATGCCTTTGTCTGGTCGCTTCATACAGTATAACGCCTGCTGCAACCGAGGCATTTAATGAATCGGTTTGTCCCAACTGTGGAATGATGAATCGATTGTCTGCCAATGCGGCTACCGCAGAGGATATGCCTTCTGATTCTGATCCAATTACCAAGGCTACGGGGATAGTCCAATCCATTTCGGAGAGGGAGGCTTTTGCATTCAGATCACTCACATACACTTTTACGCCAGAAAGTTTGAGCAACTCAATGGCTCCTACCATGCTTTTTTCCCTGCATACTGGAATAATTGTCAACGCTCCGGCAGAGGTTTTAACTGCTTCTGCGTTCACTTGTGCGCTTTTTTTGCTTGAAATGACCAGGGCATGCGCCCCAAATACTTCGGCAGATCGACCTATGGCGCCAAAATTGCGCACATCAGTGATCCCATCCAACAATACAATCAAAGGATTTTGCCCCTTTTCAAAAACATCAGGAAGGATATCTTCCAAACGTTGAAAAGGAATAGGGGAAATAAATGCAACTACTCCTTGGTGATTGCCTCCTACCAATTTATTGAGGCGTTCTTTGGGTACTACTTGCAAAGGCACTTCATATTCTTTGGTAAGGTGACGGATCTCCTTTTCAAATTCGCCTCGAATGCCTTGTTGCATTACCACTTTATCCACCGTCCACCCAGATTTGATGGCATCTACTACGGGATGGCGTCCGTACACTATTTCAGATTGCTTTTCAGGCATCATTGATTGGAGGTTACAGGCTTTTAGCCATATGACTGACAAATTAACTACTTTTTAATCTTTCCGTAGAACAAATAGACTTCTTTCTCCGTATCAAGCCAAGTTGTTTTAATTTTTTTTAAGACTTTACGGTTCGAATTTAACAAAATTTCAAATGAAGAAAATTTCCACCTTTTTTTCCACCTTTGCTCTTTTGGCTTTTATGCTCGGGTGCTGTAATGCACAGGCTCAGCAAATAGAAGGCTCAACTTTGGCTAAATTGTACATACAACAGCATGCCGATCAATTGAAACTCACTCCAGAAGATATTCAAGGTCTTACAGTGAGCCACGAATATCAAAGTGAGCACAATGGTCTTACCCACATTTATTTTGCCCAGACTCATGAAGGAATTGAAGTGTACAACGCCATCAGTGGTATCCACATCAAGGATGGTAAGGTCTTTTATACTGCCAACCGATTCATCGGGGATATTGCCTCCAGAGTGAATACCATTCAGCCGGGCATCAAGCCTGAAAAAGCTTTGCTGCGCGCAGCCGATGATTTAGGGTTGAATGAAAAAAGCAAAAACATCCAGATTCTTCGTTCCGGAAAAAATACTTCAGCAGAATTTGCAGGTGGCAATCTTTCGCGCGGAAACATCCCTGCTTATTTAATGTACCATCCGAGTGCCAGCGGCCGCTTGCGCTTGTGTTGGGTGATGGAAATTCATGATCCACGCAGTTCGGATTACTGGACGACTTTTGTAGATGCTCAAACTGGGGTGGTTTTGGAAAAAGTCAATCAGACGATTTCTTGTAGCTTCCCTGGGCATAACCACTCGGCACAACTTATTTCGGATGAATGCCTGCAAGAGGCAGGTCTGCAACGCATGACCATGCCTGCCAAAACCACCCCGGAAGAACTTGCACCCCCGGTCGATGGCGCGAGTTACAATGTATTTGCTCTGCCAGTTGAAAGTCCATTGCATGGCTTGCGAAAAGTCATTTCCAATCCTGCGGACGCTACTGCTTCCCCTTACGGCTGGCACGATACCAACGGCACCCCTGGAGCCGAATACACCACCACCCGTGGCAATAACACCTACACCTATCTTGACCGGAATGCTGACAACCGGCCCGATACCATTGTGGTGCCAAATGGTGGTGCCAACCTCAGTTTTAACTATTCTTTCAATTCCAACTTACAGCCCAGCAATTCACGGGCAGCGGCCATCACCCAGTTGTTTTACATGAACAACATGATGCACGATTTTACTTACCAATATGGATTCAATGAAGCTGCGGGGAATTTTCAACAAAACAATTATGGCCGTGGTGGCCGCCCGAATGATGCCGTAAATGCTGAAGCTCAGGATGGCACTGATACCAATAATGCCAACTTTGCTACTCCAGTGGACGGAAGCTCCCCCCGAATGCAAATGTTCATTTGGAACGCTGCTGCTGGTAATGCTTTTATTGATTCCCCAGCAGGTATAGCTGGAAAGTACCCCGTTCGGGGTGCAAGTTTTGGCAAGCGTTTGACCACTACACCGGTTACTACTGAGGTGGCAACAGGCCTAGATGCAACTGGTGCGGCCAATCTGGGCTGCCAAACCCTGCTCAACCCAGCCAGCCTGAAAGGAAAAATTGTATTGATTGACCGGGGTACCTGTACCTTTGAACGCAAAGCCCTTAATGCCCAAAATGCCGGGGCTATAGCTTGTGTAATCTGTAATTTTGAAAATACCTTGCCAGGTGGTTTGGCAGAGGATCCAGCAGTGAGTGGTGTAACCATCCCCGTGGTGGGTATGCGCTCAGGTGATTGTGAGTTGATGCGACAAGCCATGGCCCGGGAAAAAGTACAACTCACGTTGGTTGCTCCTGCCATTACGGGGCCAGACTCACTGGATGCCAGCTTTGACAATGGCATTATCGCCCATGAATATGGCCATGGTATTTCCATTCGCCTTACCGGAGGCCCTTCAGTTGTAACTTGTCTGAACAATGACGAACAAATGGGCGAGGGCTGGAGCGACTTTTTTGCCCTCGTCACCACAGTCAAGCCTGGTCAAAACGGCAAATTGGCCCGGGGAATTGGCAATTATGTTTTGTACGAAGGACTGGATGGTACTGGCATTCGCCGTGCACCTTACTCTACCGATCTAAAAGCGAATGCCCAAACCTATGATGACATCATCGGTACCAGCGCACCACACCCGGTAGGTGAAATCTGGGCCACTACGCTATGGGATCTTTACTGGGCTTTGGTAGACAAATACGGCTGGGAAGCAGATCTTTATCGGGGTAAAGGTGGCAACAACATCGCGATACAGTTGGTAATGGATGGTTTGAAATTGCAGACGTGTAGCCCTGGGTTTGTGGATGGCAGAAATGCGATCCTCGCTGCCGATGCCGCAAACAATGGCGGTGCCAATGAATGTTTGATTTGGGAGGTTTTTGCGCGCCGTGGCCTGGGTTGGAGTGCTGACCAGGGCAGTACTGGCGATCGAAATGACGGTCTTCAGGCATTTGATACCCGCCCCGAATGCCTCAAAACGCTTAAGGTGCAAAAAACAGTAAATGGCATCATTAAGGCAGGAGATACGCTCAGTATTAACTTGCTGGTGTACAACCACAAAACCACGCCAGTTAGCAATGCAGTGCTCAATGATGAATTGCCCAATGGCCTTAATTTGATTCCAGTATCGGTAGTAGGATCTAACAAAACTTCTGTAAATGGGGGGATTGCTACTTTTGAATTGGGAACTTTGGCCGCTGGAGCCAGCAAAGTCATCCGTTACCTGGCCGTTAGCAACCGCAGTAAACCTTCAATCAGACAGTTCCTCGATGATGTAGAAGGGACAAATAGCATGTGGAATAAAACGTCATTGGAAGGACAAGATACTTTTCGGATTACGGACAGTAACCCCTACAAAGGAACCAAAGCATGGACAGTTCCAGGAGGAAAAACATCCGTTGATCAGGCGCTGTATCTTAAAGACCCCATTTTGGTCAATGGGAAACAGCCCGTTTTGCGCTTCTACCAGAATTATAGCATCGAAGCTGCCCTTGATGCAGGCATCGTTGAGGTATCTACCAATGGCGGTACCAGTTGGGAGTACGTTCCAGATAGCTTGATTTTCCGCAATGGTTACACCCGGCCTGTTACTTACATTACCTTCTCGATTCCCAAACTACGTGGTTTTTCAGGCACAACTGGCGAATACATTCCTACTTACGTCAATCTGAGTAAATACCTGGGACAAAAAATCCAGGTGCGCTTCCGGTTTGGCTCTACTGATGATCCCGTCAATGGCCCTGCACGCTCTCAGAACTGGACCATTGACAACATTGAGTTTATGGATCTGGTCAACTACGATGGACAGGTATGCCTCACTACTGCGGAAGGAGATAAAGTATGTGCCAAAGCACCTTCAAAAGGCGCATTGGTTGAGCCTGGCTTGACTACTTCTACTCGGGATTTGCAAGGGCGTACCCGCATGGCCATCTATCCCAATCCAACCAACGAGCGCATCAACGTGCAATTGGAAGGATTGCCAGCAGGACAATCCAGTGCAAATTTATTGAGTATGGATGGTCGGGTGCTGCAATCGCAACTGATGTCGAATCGCAATGACGATACCCGCTTGCTTTCTTTTGATTTAACTGGACTTCCCGCAGGAATTTACCTGATGCAGGTGAAGGGCGCAGGATTGAACCATGTAGAGAAAGTCGTGAAATTCTAAGGCTTGCAGAATATCAACTACTAGAAAAGGTTCAAGGAAAACATATCCTTGAACCTTTTCTAATTTATCCTTTGGAACTTTATTTCGTTCCCCTTCCTTATTCGTGCTTGCGAACCCTGATAACAACCGATTTTGAAATCGGCGTTTTGCTTTCACGCGCAAATTTGTTGACCGGAATCAGCACATTGGCTTCAGGGAAATAGGTGGCCACGCATTGAGACGGTATATCGTAGGCTACTGCAATAAATTTGCGCGCAACCCGCTGTTGGCCATCGTATTCACTGATCAAATCCAGTAATTCTCCTGCCTTCAGGTTTGCGGCTTCCATATCTGCCTGGTTCATCAATATCACCCGACGCTCGTTGTAAATGCCCCGATACCGATCATCCAAACCATAAATGGTGGTGTTGAATTGATCGTGTGTCCGGATGGTCATCATCAGGTATTGGTCGGGTTTCAAGGGAATCTTGGGCAGTTCAGTTAGGCTAAAGTGGGCTTTGCCATCTTCGGTACTGAATTTTTGCTCCCGATTGGGATTGGGCAAATAAAAACCTCCCGGTTCGCGTACCCTTTCATTGTAGTTTTCAAATCCAGGAATGACTTTTTCGATTAGATCGCGAATGTTGTCGTAGTTGCTGAGTAGATTCTCCCAGTCAATTTTGCTGTTTTTGGTCAGAGTAGCTTTGGCCACACCAGCCACAATTGCGGGTTCACTCAACAATACATCGGAACAGGGATTAAGAATGCCTTTGGACATCTGTACGACGCCCATTGAGTTTTCGGTACTCACAAACTGTTCACCACTCTCTTGTTCATCCCGATCGGTGCGTCCAAGGCAGGGCAGAATCAATGCCTGTTTGCCGTGAACCAAATGACTGCGGTTGAGCTTGGTAGATACCTGAACCGTCAGATTGCAATTGCGCAAGGCTTGTGCAGTGACTTCGGTATCTGGAGTAGCGGAGAGGAAGTTCCCCCCCATCGCAAAAAACACCTTGGCCTTTTGGTGGTACATGGCCTGTATCGCGTCAACGGTAGCAAAACCTTCTTTGCGGGGCATTTTAATGCCTATTACTTCTTCCAGTTTGTCCAAAAATTCTTTTTTGGGGGTTTCCCAAATGCCCATGGTGCGATCTCCTTGCACGTTGCTGTGCCCGCGCACCGGGCAAGTGCCGCCGCCCTGAATGCCAATGCTGCCTTTGAGCAAGAGTAGATTGATCACTTCCCGAATATTGTCTACGGCGTTTTCATGCTGGGTAAGCCCCATCGCCCAGCAGGCAATGATGCGTTTGGATTTTATGATCAACCGAGCGGCCTTGCGAATCTGACCCCGAGGAATGCCACTGGCCTCTTCCAAATCCCGAAAGTCAAATTGCTGCAGGTGTTTTGCGAAAGCTTCGTACCCGTCAGTATGGTTGGTGATGAACTCCATGTCAAAAATGTCGCCCAATTCCTGTTTTTCCTGAAACAGCAGCATTGACATGATGGCTTTGAGCAGGGCTACATCTCCATTGATTTTGACCTGGAGGTACAAATCCGCCAGCTTGGTTCCCCCCTTCAGGATTTTTGCTGGCCGCTGAGGATTGACGAAATTGGTTAACCCGGCCTCCTTGAGCGGATTGATGGCGATAATTTGGCCACCTTTTTCTTTGCAACGCTCCAGAGCAGAAAGCATCCGTGGGTGGTTGGTTCCTGGATTTTGCCCCAGAATAATCACGAGGTCGGCATGGTCAAAATCTTCGAGGGTAACGGAGCCTTTGCCCGTGCCCAAAGTGGTGCTGAGGGCTTTGCCAGAAGATTCATGGCACATGTTGGAGCAATCGGGCAGGTTGTTGGTGCCAAATGCCCGGACAAAAAGCTGGTACAAAAATGCCGCTTCGTTGCTGGTGCGGCCAGAGGTATAAAAAATCGCCTCGTTGGCAGATTTGAGGGCATTGAGTTCGCTGGCGATCAATTGGAACGCAGCTTCCCAGGAAATCGGCGTGTAGTGATCAGCACCAGCGCGCAATACGAGTGGCTCGGCCAGACGGCCTTTTTTGCCCAATTCAAAATCCGAAAGTTGGAGCAGTTCAGCAATGCTGTGCTGTGCAAAAAAATCTGCACCAATGCTTTTGCGTTGCGCTTCTTCGGCGATGGCTTTGATGCCGTTTTCACAATATTCTCCAAGGCGAGAACGATCGTCGTCAGGATCTGGCCAGGCGCATCCCGGACAATCGATGCCCCCTTTTTGATTGAGTTTGAACATGACTTTGCCCGCGTCACCTGGCCGCATGTATTTGCGGACATGTCGAAGTGAGCTGCTGATGGCAGGCAGGCCAGCCGCTTTGGTTTTCGGACTGCGCTTGCGGATTCCTGTAAAAGATTCAGGCGGTTGCGCTCCAGTATTTTCATTGGAATCAATCACAATGATGCCCTTCGCTATTGCCTTTCCGGTACTTTTGACTTTGGGAGAATCAACAATGGTGTCATTCCCTTTCCCTTTTGCCTTCTCGGTGCTTTTGGCCATTGGGGGATCGACAGTGATGTCTTTCCCTTTAGCTTTTCCCTTATTTTTGGCAACGGGAGGATCAACAACAGGTGCTTTTTCCTTTTTCGTTCTGCTCTTTTTGGTATTTTCCTTCATTGCGACCTTAAACGTCTGCTGAATTAATGTGGCAATCTTTAGCCTCCAATGGTGGCCATCGACTCTGTTACAGGCAGGCCAAAGTTACGATTTTTTTCAGCCTCCCAACCGTCTTTGGCACGATTGCCCAAGGCTGTTACAAAAGTATCTCGAATTTGTTCATCTGATGCACCCTGACGCATCAAATCGCGGATGTTAAAGACGCCATTGTCGTACAAACACGTTCTCAGGCCTCCTTGTGGAGTAATGCGAATGCGGTTGCAAGTGCCACAAAAAGTACGGCTATAGGCGGCAATGATGCCAATGTCTCCTTTAAAACCTGGTACCTGATAGTTGTAGGAGGTAGAATTTGGAGGATCTGGTAATTTTTCCAAATTGGGAAAAGCAGTCTTCAAAAGTTCAAGAATCCGGCGATGGTTCCAATGCAATTCCTGGTAATGGTTGCCCTCCCCATTAAAAGGCATCTCTTCAATGAAACGTACACTTACTGGATGATCTTTGGTCAACTCGGCCATTGGAATCAGGTCATCAATGTTTTTACCATCCATGACCACTGCGTTGATCTTGGTTTGGATGCCATGTTCCAGCAATGCATGAAAGGTATTCATGACCTCAGTGAACACATTGCGGCGGGTAATTTCAAAAAAACGAGCTGGATCCAGGGTATCCATGCTTAAATTGACGGACTTGATGCCGATGGCTTTCAACTCAGGCACCAGAGGAGCGGTGGTCGTTCCATTGGTCGTGATGTTGATTTGCTTTAATCCCGAAATTTTGCTGATGTGGCGCAAAAAATCCATCATATCCCGGCGAACAAAGGGTTCACCGCCCGTGATGCGCACTTTATCGATGCCCATATCCACTAAAAGCTGAACCAAACGGATCATTTCCTCGTAAGACAACAGATCATGCTTGTCTACATAATTGATGCCCTCTTCAGGCATGCAGTAAAAACAGCGCAAATTGCAGCGGTCGGTAACGGCGAGCCGTACGTAGTTGATTTTGCGCCCGTGATTGTCGTATAGCATGCATTTCTGTTTTGTAGACTTCGCTCTAAAGGACTAATTTTAAAATCAAAGAAAGGTAGTAAAATTAGTGACAGGTTGATCATCTAATTACTTTGATTTCTTGCTCAAAAAATCAGAATCATGAAAAAAACGCTCGTTGCTTTATTTTGGATAGTGGGAATTTTTGAAATGCTGGATGCCCAAATTCGATTTGAAAGAGCTTATTTTATTGACAATGAAGGTAAAAGAACGGAGTGTGTAGTCAAAAATTCAGATTGGAGCAACAACCCGAATTCGTTTGGATATCAAAGCCCAGGCAGCAACAAAACAACAACTGCGTCCATTAGCGAAGTGCAGGAATTTGGCGTGTATAATTTTTCAAAATACATCCGCGCCAAAGTCGAAATGGATCGCTCCAGTGGGAATGTCAGCAAAATGGGCTATGCGGGCAATCCTGAGTTTCGTCCCGAGGAAGTTTTCCTGAAGGTACTGATCGAAGGCCAGGCGACGCTATATTCGTTTACAGATGGTGACCTGATTCTGTTTTTTTTCAAAACCGGCAACGGGCCAATTACGCAACTCCTTTTTAAAAAATACATTGTAGACCAAAATACGGTGGCTACCAATGCCGAATTCAGGGAACAATTGGCCACTTATGTTAAATGCCCTGAAGATCGATCGAATGCGCTGAAGGAACTGGATTACTACAAATCAGAACTCATTCGGTATTTTTCAGATTACCACCAATGTATGGGGCTAAAGTTTTTGAATTATGAACCCAAAGTCAAGCGAGACCTATTCAATGTACGCATTACTTCCGGGCTTGGTTTTTCGGCATTTGCGTTTAAAGGGGTAGATGGATTTCCTCAAAAAATCAGTCCACGCATTGGATTGGACGCAGAATTTGTGCTGCCTTTCAACAAAAACAAATGGGCATTTTTTGTTGAGCCCAACCTGCAGGCATTTTTTTCAACCGACGCAATTCGAGGCGATTTGAGTTCAATCAACTATCGCTCCCTAGAACTTCCGGTTGGGTTGCGGCACTATTTTTATGTAACGCCCGATTTAAGATTTTCTTTGTCTTCAGCCTATGCTTTTGATTTCAATTTCAAATCGGCCCTGAGTCGGAGCGACGGCACCAAATATGATTTATTGGGAGGCAATGTATTTGCCTTCGGGGCGGGAATGGGCTATAAAAAATTCAATGCGGAAATGCGCTGGTACCAGGATCGGGATTTGTTGGGATTGTATACCGCCCTGGAATCGAAGTTTTCCAAGGTGGCCTTGGTGCTGGGCTGGAAAATTTTTTAAGATCAAGAGAGGCATTCACATTTTTTCCCACAATAATTGCCCCGGCTTGCTTATCTTTCTACCCATAACATACGTTCATGTCCAATTCGATGTCTCAAAAAATCCGATTCGCTGTAATCCTTTGGATGGCAAGTATTTCAATGGCGTTACCCAGTTGCCAAGGTCAGGGAATCAAAGACACCGGCCCGGCCTTTTATTATTGGAAAACGTCTATTGACTTTACACTTGAGGCTGCCGAGTTGGCCGACCAAATGGGCAACCAGCATTTTTACCTCCGTTATTTTGATGTAGACTGGAGCGCCGGCTACGAATCTGCGATTCCCAGAGGCGTTTTAGCGTTAGAATATTACCAAAATTTGAATGGCTGGGACAAGCGTACCCTCACCCCTGCTGTGTACATCACCAACCGCACTTTCGAACGCATCAAGGACTCAGATCTACCTGCACTTGCCGATAAGGTAGCCCGTAAGGTCAGCCAAATAACTGAAGATCTGTCTCATGGTGTCTACGGGGTCTACTACTTGAATCGGATGCCCCCGCAATTGACCTGGGAAGAAAGAAACGACATCCTTGATTCTATGAAAATCCAGTGGCGCAATAAGGTAGTTGAACTGCAAATAGACTGTGACTGGACGCAAACTACCCGCGACAAATACTTTTCATTTTTAAAACTCCTGAAACAAACGGCAGTTGGGACAACGATTACGTCAACCCTACGCTTGCACCAATACCGGGATCGCAAAATCATGGGCATTCCTCCGGTGGATAAAGTGATGCTGATGTGCTACAACACCGGCGACCCTAAAAAACAAGCAGAAACCAACGCCATTCTGGACGCCCAGGTGGTAAAGCAATACCTGAAAGGCCGAAAATACCCTTTGGAAATGGAGCTGGCCTTGCCGATCTTCAATTGGGGTGCCTGGTATCGAGCGGGAGCGTTTCAAGGACTATTGCGCAATTTTAGCGCAGAACAACCTGGAGCAGAGACTTTTTTGAAACATGAACAAAACAATCAATACCGAATTCTGCAAGACACTGTGTTGGGGCAAGACTACTTGCGCGAAGGCGACCTGATTCGCATAGACGGCCCTACTCCCGCACAAATGAATGAGACATTGAAAGTATTGAAGGAACGAATTGGACACCGGTTTTCCAGGGTAGCTTTTTTTGATTGGGACTACGAAAAAATCAAACTGAATCAGACCGCGATAAGTACTTATTTTGAAACGTTGAAAAAAGATTAGGACATGTTGACGTTTCGTAATCTTAAAATAGGGGTGGCCATTTTGATGCTGTGCGCAGTGCCAATAGGCCGCACGAATGGCTGTGGCATCGATTTTGACCATGACCAATACCGCATCGTTTGGTTCAATCCCAGATTGACCGAAGATCCCGCTTTGCATCCGTTCGATTTGAGCTTCCATTATGAGTTTCAGTACGCTGCCGATCCTGAATTGCAGGACTATCGCCGCAATTGTCAGGAATGGATGACTTACCTGGGGCCAGAAGTACGCGAAAGTGATGTGCTGGAGGTGTTGTACAAAAAAGGGCCGGAGTATTTTCTGGATGCACTGGAAGTCAATCAATTGATTGTAAAATATCCTCGAAATGCTTTCATTCGACAATTGCTGCAACCCGAAAAAGCAGAAGCTTTAAATTACCTAAAGCTGGCTATGCAGGCAGAATTTGCCCACTTCTCCTCATCAGACCCTTGGGAATTAGATGAAACACAGTCCGACTTTTATGAACGAATCACCCCTTTGATTCGGCAAGCGCAGCAAAAAGTAAAAACACTTGAAGATCCTTTTTTAAAACGCCGCTATGCTTATCAGTTGGTGGTACAGTTCCGCTACGCAGAAAATGCAGATGAATGTACCCGTTACTGCGAGGATTATTTTGGATGGGACGATACCACGAGTGTATTGGTACCTTGGGCGCAATTCCACAAAGCGGAAGTGATCGCTACTCAGGGCGATGTTGTAGAGTCGGCTTTTTTGATGTCCAAAGTATTTGACCATTCCGAGTCCAAAAAAATCCGGGTATTCCAGTTGTTTGACCTATCACTTTTAGCGGATGTATTGCGGAAAGCGCGTACCCCCAGGGAAAAAGCAGCCGTTTATACAATTGCCGCCTACAAGCATCCGGGGAAGGCACTCAATTTGCTGAAATCTCTGGCCGAGATTGCTCCCAACTCGCGTTACCTGCCCCATTTGATCACCCGGGAAATCAACAAATTGGAAGATTGGATGCTTACGGCTAAAGTCACTTTTTTTGGAAGCTACCAATATGACAATTACGATTTTGCGTTTAACGGGGAAAACCGCGACTACATGCCAGGTGAAAGTACGGGCTTATTGGAAAAGGAAATTCCCTATTTGAAAAAAAACCTGGCTAAAGACTTGGCGTATTTGGCTGAAATGGCCGATTTATTGGCAGACTTATTGAAAAACCCTCAATTCCAACGAGCGGATTTTGGGCATTTGGCTTTGGCTCACCTTTACTACCTTCAACAAAAACCCGTTTTGGCTGCTGCAGAACTCGAAAAAGTCAAAGACCGCAGCACCCCCACCATTCAACTGCAAATGAACCTGACCAAGTTGCTCATATTACCACAACAACTTGATATTCGCTATCCGCAAGTCAAAGATGAAATCGCCCGCGGATTGGCGAGGGTCAAAGCATATGCCAACGCTGCCGAAAATGGAATCCGGATATACCCCAAACTCCTGCTTCATTTTTCGCGCCTCTTTCAACAAAAAGGGGAAAGCTCAACTGCCGGGCTGTTTTACAACCGCAGTAAATTCATTCCCAAGAACGCTTACCTCTGCTCTGGATACTACGAATCGATCAGTTATTTCGATCGCTTTGCTAAGCTGAACGATGTGGACGAAATTATTGCCCTAAGGGAAAACAAAAAAACGCCATCTGCACTGGAAAAACTGCTGTTGGCACCACTTGATGCCTTGGAAAAAGAAAGACACTACTACTACCGAACCAATCCACAGGAAGATTCGGTCGCTATCGACGTTGTTCCTTCCATCGAGCAGTTGTATGACCTTAAAGGCACCATTGCCTTTCGTCAAAATCGTTTGCCTTTAGCATTAGAGGCATTTGAACACTTGCCCGACAACTATTGGGATGAAACCTACGCATTCAAGCGAAATCTGGATCGGAGTCCTTTTGCAAGCCTTGAATCCTATCCTTGGCAGGGCGAACCACAGGCAAGCTGCAATAAGAAACTGATTTTGAGGAGGATAATTGAATTGCAAAAACAGGCAGAACAAGCCGGCCCCAATCAAGCCGAAGCCTGCTATTTATTGGGAAATGCCTATTACAATTTCACCTACTGGGGGCAGAATTGGATGATGTTCAGCTATGGCCGATCAAATTCGGAGCTGTATCGAGAAGATTATGTTTCTATTGAAAGTTTTTCTTTTGCGCCCAACGCAAAGACTTACTTTAAGGAGTATTATCAAATGAACAAGGCGCTGGACTACTATCAAAAAGCCTACAATGCCAAGCCTGACCCAGAACTGGCTGCCCGGATTGTCTTCATGATGGGGTCTTGTGATAAACTTGCGCAGATGAACAAAGGATTTCGAAGTTGGGATGAAGAAGAAAAGGAACCTTACATTTCACCATTTTTCAATACCTTCCGCGATCAATTTGGAAATTCGGTTGCATATCGGGAATGTCTCAAGAATTGCCCCGAATTGGCCGACTATTTCAGAAAATAATTGACTGACACAATTTTGAAATTGTACAGTCCGTACCTTAGATCGCTTGCAAAATGAAACTTTTCCGACGCTGCACAAGCATCCTACTGCTGCTGCTTTGTTTCAACCTGCTTTTTTCCCAAAAGAAAAATGCCGCTTTTGAATACCATATTCACCGTGCCGACGGGCCCATTAAGATTGATGGCGCTGGCGATGATCCGGCCTGGAGCAAAGCGGAGATGGTCTCCGATTTTTACATGGTATTGCCCATGGATACCAGCAAAGCCAAGGTGCGTACCGAAGTGCGCATGCTGTACGACCAGCAAAACATGTACCTTCTCGCCACTTGTTACGAAAAACTCCCTGGCCCTTATATGGTCGAATCTTTACGTCGCGACTTCAACTTTGGGCGCAATGATAACTTTTTGCTTTTTATGGATCCTTTTGACGACCTCACCAACGGTTTTACTTTTGGCTCCAACGCAGAAGGTGCTCAATGGGATGGTTTGCTTTTTGAAGGGGGCAGCGCCAACCTGAGTTGGGACAACAAGTGGACTTCCGAAGTCAAAACTGAAGACGACAAATGGACTTTTGAAATGGCGGTTCCTTTCAAAACCCTGCGCTACAAAAGTGGCATTACCCGTTGGGGCATCAACTTCAGTCGCCTGGACATGAAAACCACCGAAAAATCTGCCTGGACGCCCGTACCTCGGCAGTTTCCAACGGCATCTTTGGCCTATACCGGGGTATTGGTATGGGATGAGCCGCCGCCACCGGCAGGTGCTAACTTTTCGGTCATTCCATACGCTCTGGCCAATACCAATAAAGATTACACCAGCAATAAGCCTGGCAGCATCAAGGGAGATGTGGGCGTAGACGCCAAAATTGCCATTACTTCTGCACTGAATCTCGACTTGACCGTCAATCCGGATTTCTCTCAGGTAGAAGTTGACCGTCAACAAACCAACCTGGATCGCTTTGAACTTTTTTTTCCTGAACGCCGTCAATTTTTTCTGGAAAATGGGGATTTGTTTACCAACGTGGGCTATGCTTCTATTCGGCCTTTCTTTTCACGCCGCATCGGCTTGAATACGCCTATTCAATACGGCGCACGTTTGAGTGGAAAATTGAACAAAAAGTGGCGCATCGGTGCCATGGACATGCAAACCAATGCCGACGAACAAGGTACGCCCCGTCAGAATTTTGCGGTATTGGCCGTGCAGCGTCAAATTTTTGCGCGCTCCAACATTACGGCGCTGGCCATCAACAAAGAAACCCTGGATTTTGAAACGGTAACTGACCCTACTAAAATCAAACGCTACAACCGCAACCTGGGCTTTGAATACAACTTGCTCTCTTCGAACAATGTCTGGAAAGGAAAATTGCTGTACCTCAAATCGTTTTCACCCGGCGTCGACACCAAAGACCATGTACTGGCTGCCAATTTGCAGTACAGCGCCCGCCGCTGGACGTATGCTTTTCAGTATGAGAATGTGGGCAAAAACTACCGGGCTGAAGTGGGATATGTGCCTCGAACCAATTACCAGTACTTGAATGGACAGGTGGGGTATTTGTTTTTCCCAAAATCAAAATTGTTGATCAACCATGGACCTTTGCTCATGTACAACCAATATTTGAATCCAACTGGGCAGCAAACTGAATATACCCATGTCCTGGTCTATCGCTTTAGTTTTCAAAACCGTCGGGAATTGTCTCTCTGGACGGCCCGAGATTATGTAAAACTGCTTAATCCGTTCGATCCAACCAATTTTGCGGGCGATACTTTGGCTAAGGGATCAGAACACAAATGGGGCTCTTTTGGTGGAGATTTCACCTCCAAACCCCAAAGCCTTTTTACCTATTCTGCTACCTTTCGATATGGTGGGTATTTTGCACAGGGACGCCGCTTGCGAATTGGTGGAGACATTGGTTACCGTTTGCAGCCCGTTGCTGCCATTACGATGAGCGTCAATTACAACCGCATCGAATTTGATGATGTGGAAGTTTTACCCACGAAACTTAAAAATACCGACTGGAATTTCTGGTTGATCGGCCCTAGGATCGATCTTACCTTGACGAACAAGCTATTTTTCACCAATTTTATCCAGTTCAACAACCAAAACAAAAACGTGAACCTCAATCTGCGGGTACAATGGCGGTACAGCCCCGCTTCGGATTTCTTCATCGTATACACCGATAATTATTATTCGGAAGGTTTGAAAATCCGAAATCGGGCTTTGGTGGCCAAGTTGACCTATTGGTGGAATGGGTAACAGCCCCCTTTTCTTTCACTCCTTTAAAAACCCTACAGTTGCGTGTTCATATTTCCCCAACTGTTGCTTGAGGCCAAGGATGCTTTTGACCGGGCCATCGTCTACCGCCAGATTGATCAGCCATTTGGGGATGCTACCCCCAGGATCGGATTTGAGTTGGTATTCCAAGCGAATCATGCCTCCAGGCAGAGGGGTATACGTCCATTTTGATTCAATGGCTTTGATCCTGACGATGCCTTCTTTTTCTGGAATTAAGTTGTGGGCAGATTTACTGGTTGAGGTAACCTGCTTGGTGTGTGGATCTTGCTTGAAAGTATAGTGCACAATCATGTCTCGATCTGAAAAAGGAAGGGGGAAATCAGTACGCATGTACAAGTAACCTTCAGTTTCACTAACGCTGCGGATGTTGTAAGATTCTTTTAATCGAAAAGCCCAGTCTTTGAGATTGGGAATATCCGATGCAAGGGCAACTACTGATCGGAGGCTCGCGCGGACTTCGGTACGGAGTTTCAGCTCCAGAATTCCAGAAGTGGTGTCTTTGCGGGTATAAACCTGTACACCATTGTGGTCATGGCGAAATTTCCAGGAACTGGTTTGGGCTTGTACAAATAATTGCATAGCGGCAATTAACCAGACAAGCATAGTCAGGCGCTTCATTTTGGGTGTGTTTAACAGTCAGTGGTATGCATAAATAAACGGCATGAATGAGTGGATTGTTTCAGTCAGGCAGAAGCCTAAATTTCAAACACCGGATAAGTCCAGGTCAGACCATCCGGTGTTTGAATGTATTGGTATGGAATTGCTGCTATTTCACATTGCCCATCCACTTCTTCAGGATGGGGTTGAAAACAATGAACAATACCCCTGAAACAAACGCGAAGATGACTACCGACATAAAAAGCCCAGGCATTTGACTTGGATTTTTGACGTCAACTCCTCCTGCAAACAAACCTGCAATCAGGTTGCCAAGGGATGCCCCCACAAACCAGATGCCCATCATTTGACCAACATAGCGTTTGGGAGAAAGTTTGGTCGTTGCACTCAATCCTACAGGGCTCAAGGTCAATTCACCGATAGAGTGTAAGAAAAAAGTGAACCACAGCCAGCCCATTCCAACTTTGGTGCCAGTAGCGGCAATTTGGGCAGCAAAATACATCACTACAAAGCCCAGTCCCATCAAGATTATCCCGATGCCAAATTTGATGGGCGTATTGGGATTGAGGTTTTTGGCGGCCAATTTGACCCAAATCCAACCTACAATCGGCGCAAACAAAATGATCACCAGGGAGTTGGCGGTTTGCAACATCCCGGCTGGCATTTCCCAGGAGCCAACCATGCGATTGGTGAAATCCTGGGCAAAAAGATTCAATGAAGAACCTGCTTGTTCAAAGCCCGACCAGAATAGTGCTGCACCAACAAAGAGAAAGAAAATGACCAGCACCTTTTTAAGCTCATCGCGGTCTAATCCTCCGGCCACGATGATGTACAAAAAGTAAAACAAAGTAATGACCACAATGACAACCCCTACAGCCTGCGCAATGCCTGTTGCTGTAGTCACATCAATGACATGTGTATATTGCAAGATCACCAAAAACACTACCAAAGCCAAGGCCAGAATCCCTGCCAAAGTCGAATTGGTTTTGCGCAATACTTTTCCTTCCTTGGTTTCTTCCTTGAGCTTGGGGGTCAAGCCCAGGTCATTTAAGCTGCCTTGCGTCAATCTGAATTGAATCAGTCCTATAAACATCCCGATCGCAGCTGCCCCAAAACCCCAATGCCAGTTGTAGGTAGCAAGAATTGGAACTGCAATTTGTCCGAAGAATGAACCCAGGTTGATGCCCATATAAAAAATGGAAAATCCCTGATCCCGGCGGGCACCTCCTTCGGGGTAAAGATCGCCAACAATACTGCTGATGTTGGGCTTGAGCAAACCCGTTCCAGAGGCAACAAATACCAATCCCAGCACAAAAATACCCGGACTACCTGGTATGGCCAGAATAAGGTGGCCAATCATAATCAGAATACCTCCATACCATATGGCTTTGCGCTGACCCAAAATATTGTCGGCAAGCCAACCTCCAGGCAATGTCAAAAGATAGACGCCTGCTGTATACAAACCATAAATCGCACCTGCATTTTGAGGATCGATCCCCAAGCCCTTTTCGGCAATGGTGGCGGTCATAAACAGAATCAGAATGGCACGCATTCCATAGTAAGAAAAACGCTCCCACATTTCGGTGAAAAATAGGGTGGACAAACCCGCGGGGTGTCCAAAAAATCCTTTGTTCATACGTTAACCCGTAAAATGTCAGTAAATTTTTTGCATAATGTGCCTATTGCCCAACAGACAGTAGACCTGCTGCTAAAGATAGGTATATTCAAGAATTTACCTCAAGAAATGCCCAAAATCACTCATTTTGTCGGCAGATGCCCTATTATTGGACTTTTGGTTGGGTTCAGAAATACCATTAAGAAGTCAAGACGAGGACAATACGGAGGAAATCAGTCGCCTTCGTTGGTTTTTGATCCATAAATAGTTGAATTTTACCCCCAAAAAAAGACCATCTTATGCGCCCTATCCTTATTTCCTGGTTATTTGCTTTCGCTTTTTTTGCCTGTGAAGAAATTCCACCTGTGATTACCCCTCTTGAACCTGGGAGTAACACGGGCAACATCAAGCGTCGGGTTTTTATTGAAGAATTTACGGGGGTTCGTTGCGTGAACTGTCCTGCTGGCACATCAGAAATCCTGAATCTTCTGGAGCTTTACAAAGGCCAATTGATTTCCGTGGGCATCCATGCGGGATCTTTTTCGCCACCTTATCCCGATAGCAAGTATGATTTTCGGACTACTGAAGGCGATGGCATCATCAACTTATTGGGTAAACCTCTGGGTTACCCTTCAGCAGTAGTCAACCGCAAATTGTACGATGGATTTGACCTACAGTTGGGGCGTTCGCTATGGGCAGGTTTTATTGCCCAAGAATTGGCTATTCCTCCGGTAGTAGAAGTATCCCTAAGTACAACCTACAACGCCATTACCCGAGGATTGCAGGTCAATGTGGAAGTCGAATCGTTGCAGGCATTGCCGCAAGAAGACATTCGACTCAGTGTGATGCTAACCGAAGACAATATCGTGGATGTCCAACTCACGCCTGACGGCAAAACCAGCACGTACTCCCATCGGCATAATCTGCGAGACATGCTTACTCCTTTTGATGGAGAACCGATTGGAACTGATTTGAAAAGCAAAAAGAAAGCCACGCGCTCCTATCCTTTTTTTATACCTGCTGCCTGGATTGAAAAAAATTGTAGCGTGGTGGCTTTTGCGCATTTGGCTGGGAGCAAACTGGACATTTTGCAGGTAAGTGAGGTGAAGTTGATCAAATAAACTTTTGGATTTTTCACAACAAAAAAATCGTGACCAGTACCGACGCACTGATCACGATTTTTTTGTAGCAAAAATATTTTTTGCGATTACACGCCCATTTCAGCGTGCTCTGCAATTTTATCACCGGTAAGGATCAAGTCATCTACCAGAATCCGGCCACAGTGTTCGCAAGCGATGATTTTCTTGCGCATGGAAATCTCCAATTGCACTTGAGGTGGAATTTTGTTGAAGCAACCACCACAAGAATCGCGTTGTACGGTCACCACGGCCAAGCCGTTGCGGTAAGACGAACGGATTTTATCGTAAGCTTTGATCAGGCGCTCTTCGATGTGCTCACGGGCGGCATTTGACTCAGCACGCAAGGCATTTTCTTCGTGCTCGGTTTTTGAGATGATCTCGTTGAGCTCGACTTGTTTCGCTTCCAGATCAGTTTTTTTCTTGTTCAAGCGCTCTTCCGTATTGGCCTGGCTTTCTTCCTGCTTGGCAATGTCCATTTTGGACTGCTTGATGCGTTTTTCGGCCAATTGGATATCGAGGTCTTGCATCTCCAATTCCTTGGTCAGCGCCTCGTATTCCCGGTTGTTCTTTACGTTATCGAGTTGCGACTTGTATTTGATCTTCAAGGCTTCCGCTTCCTTGATATTGGCAACGTAGCGGGACATTGTGGCTTGTAGTTCTTTAACGTTGTTTACCGTCTTTTCAAGGCGGGTTTCCAAACCAACGATATCATCCTCCAAGTCACTTACTTCCATGGGCAGTTCGCCCTTCAACACCTCAATTTCACCAATTTGAGCGTCGATGAGTTGGAGCTGATAAAGCGTTTTTAGCTTTTCTGCTACAGTAATTTCGTTAGCCATGTTTGGTTGTTGTTAAAAATAATGAACGGGATTGGTATTCACGCTCGTACAATAGGGCGCAAAGTTACTATATTTTTTTGAAATAATCTCGTACAATAAATCGATGGTAAATTGCTCACTTTCATAATGTCCGATGTCGGCAATGACAATTTGGCCATCAGCGTCAAAAAACTCGTGGTATTTGTAATCGGCAGTCACAAAAAAATCTGCACCAGCAGCAATCGCTCGGGGCAATAAAAAGCCACCAGCACCTCCGCATACAGCAATGGATTGTATCATTCGACCACGCAAGGGCGTATGTTTGATGCAGCCTACTTTCATCGTGTCTTTCAACAGTTGCAAAAAGTCGTGCTCGGTCATGGGTGCAGGTAGTGCGCCAATGACTCCAGAACCCACTTCAGGGTCAGGCGCGGGCAAACCGTTTTTGAGCAATGGCTTTTGTGCCAGGATGCGGGTATTTTCCAGCCCCAGTTTTTCGGCAATTTTTCCATTGACGCCGTTGCGGAGTACGTTGTCCAGGTTGGTATGAATGGCGTAAAGTGCCACGCCTTCCCGAATGGCCTTGATCACCACCCGCTCTACGTAGTTGCGGCCAGTCAATCGTTTCAATCCCCTGAAAATAATGGGGTGGTGCGATACAACCAGATTGCAGCCTTTGGCTACAGCTTCATCAATAACGGCTTCGGTAGCGTCAAGGGAAATCAGTACTCCCGTAATCTCAGTCTGCGGATCTCCAACCAATAGCCCGGAATTGTCGTAATCTTCCTGGTAATGGGAAGGTGCGATGGTTTCGAGGTAGGTGGTGAGTTCGTGGATGGTTATGAGCATAGAAATTCGAAACAATTATTGATTACTTCAAGTTCACAAGATCATTCAAATTGCTTAAAAGTACAACTCCTTCCGTAACGCAAGACGGTATTCAATAAGAGTTGAACTATCAAGGAAAATTCTATTGTTCATAAACATCGTACTTTGAGATGTTTACATCAGGATAGGGAGCATCTCCCTTAAGTTGTTTGATGAATTGTAACCGTTCATGTTCTTCATTCAGCGAATTATGCGTCATTGGGCTATCGTCAACAGAATCATTATCTTTCAACTGCAAAAACATCAAGTATTCAAGGTAAGTCTCAACTTGATCAAGGTATTTTTGATCAAGTTGAAGTAACATTCTTTCAATAGTGTTGAAATGTGCTGACATAGATTGCATCTTTATGTAAACAAATTTAAAGGCTTATTATTCAAGAAACAAATGATATTCAGGTTAAAATCTCTCTCGTTGCTGATGTATGAAACAACCATCTCACCCATCAGCAACGAGTTTGAGTTCATTCATTAATCGGGTCTTTTGTACCGAATCGGTGCCGCTGGCTCCGGTTTCAAAACAACACCTTTGGTCTTCATCAGGTTCAATGCTTCTTGTACGGCGCGCTCCAATTGGGGATCGCTGCCTTTCACGACCGAGGCAGGCGCTTGCTCCACCTGAATATCTGGTGGGATGCCTTCTCCTTCAATCGCCCATTTGCCATCGGCATCATAAAATCCACCGCGAGGAGCAACCATGCGGCCACCGTCGATAAATCCTGGCGTATCGGCAGTATGCACCAAGCCGCCCCAGGTACGTGTACCTACGAGTGGACCCAAATTCATTTTCTTGAACAAGTAAGGAAGGAGGTCGCCGCCCGAACCTGCTCTTTCGTTGATGATCATCACCTTTGGCCCCCAAATGCCAGCTTGCGGCTGGGTAAAGGGGCGGTGGCCTTCTACCCTACTGTTGAAATACCCCAGCAATTGCCGGCCCATGATGTCTACCATGTAGTCTGCTGCGGAACCACCACCGTTGTTGCGCTCATCAATTACTGCCCCTTTTTTGTCTTGCTGCGCAAAATAATAGCGGTTGAAATAAGTGAAGCCGGGATTACCGGTATTGGGTACATATACATAAGCCAACTGGCCTTTAGACAGAGAATCCACCTTGCGGCGGTTGCCTTCCACCCAGTCGCGCGAGCGCAATGGTCCCTCATTGGCCAAGGGGATGACGGTTACCAACCTGCTGCCTTCCAGGCTTGGTGATTGATTGAGTCGCAGTTTGACTTGTTTATCGGCAGTACCTTCAAACAAGCTGAAGAAATTCTGAGGAGCTTTGAGGGCTTTTCCATTGACTTCCAAAATATAATCGCCAACTCGGGCATCGATACCCGGAGTTGCCAAAGGCGCCCGCAAATCAGGATTCCAACTTTCGCCAGTATAAATCTTGGCAATCCGATACATTCCATTCACTTCTTCGATATCGGCACCAAGTAAGCCCACCGGGACAGTTTTTACATCCGGAAAATCGCCCCCACTGGTGTAGGAATGCCCAACGGATACCTCTCCGCCCAGAATGTCCACCACATAATTCAAGTCTGTGCGGTGTTTGACGTGATCGATCCAGGGGCGGTACCACTTGTATACCTCGTTCCAGGGTGCGCCGTGGGTATTGTCGACGTACAGGAAATCGCGTTGAAAACGCCAGCCTTCCCGGAAAATCTGCGCCCATTCTGCTTGCGGATCTACCTGGGTTTGCAAATTGAGGGTCAATTTGCCATCGCCCAGTTTAGGCATGCCATCGGTTTTGACGATTCCCCAGGAGCCAGCACCATTGTACAGCAGTTGCTTGCGGTCATGGGAAGTGAGGGCAGAATTGACCGGACTGAGGAAAACTTCCGTCTTGCGGTCTTTAAAATTGTAGCGGTGCAGCGTCGTGCCCTGCTGATTGGGCACTGCTTCCTGATAAAAAACGTAGTCTTTGGGTCCTGCAATCAAACTGATGTAGTTGCGCAAAGGCACATTGACGGGCAAAATCCGCTGTTGAATGCCATCAATGTCAACGTTGACGGCAATTCCGGCGTCTTTTGCACCAGGTTCAGCCTTGGTTTCCGTTTTGGCCTCTTCTTCATCGCTTTTGGGCAAAAATGGCGAGGCATCTTTTTTGGACAAAACTACTGCATACAAACCCCGATTGACCTGATTGCTGTACGCACTCATATCGAGCCAGGAACTGCTCAGGGCGTAATCGGTACTGGCTAAAAAGTACAGGTACTTGCCTCCAGCATCCCAAACCGGGGTAATGGCATCGGCCATCCCATCGGTGATTTGGTAGCTTTTCCCGGTTTCCGTACTGTAGAGGAAAATGGCTTTGTACAGGTTATTCAACAACCTTGAATAGGCAATCCACTTGCTATCGGGCGACCAACTGGGGTTCATCGTGCGCACCACGTGGGCATAAGGCTCACTGTCCACTTTTTTGGCGGCACCACTGGCTACTTCAATGTACCAAAGCCGCAAATGGGTATCGGTATAGGCAATGAATTTGCCATCGGGCGACCATGCCGGACGGAAGAAAAAAGTAGGTTTTTCAATGGCGATGGCTCGAGGCTTTTCCAAACCTGCCTGATCACCGATCATCAGTTGGTATTCGCCACTAGCATCGCTGAACCAGGCAATTTTTTGGCCATCTGGCGACCAGGCGGGGTAGCGATCGGCTGCGCCGCTGGACTGGGTGAGGTTGCGCCAATCGCCATTTTCTTTGGGTACCGTAAAAATCTCGCCCCGATGCTCAAACAAGGCGCGTTGCCCAGTGGGCGAAAGCGAGGCATTGAGCAGGCCAGTAGCGGGTACATCCTCCCAACGAGGACGGGCGTAGTTGAGGTCAGCATTGACCTGAATGTTCAATTGTTTGGCTTTGCCCGATTGGGGATCAAGTAAGTGCAAATAGCCACCTTGCTCATAAACCAGTCGGTCGGCACATGCGTCGATGCTCTTTACGTCAAAATCCTTGTGAAAAGAGATTTGCTTCAGGTCTTTGCTCTTGGGGTCAAAACGCCAGACGTTATTGGCATAATCGCGCTCGGAGAGGAAATAGACCTGCCCTTTGTACCATACTGGATCGGTGTGCCGCTCGCGGTCGGTTTGCGGCGTTTGGATCAAGGAAAAATCCTTGAGGTTGACAATCCAGATGGGTTGTGCCTGTCCACCCCGGTAGTTGCGCCATTCTGGATCCCAAAAAGTGATGGGCTGATAGGCAGCGTATTGGCCATCTTCGGAGATTTCACCAAAAGAGGCTTGCGGAATGGGCAGCATTTTTTCAAAGCCGCCTTCGGCAGAAATGCTGTAAAACTGGTTGATCCGCGTAGGTACGCCCACCCGTCCCGAGCGGAATAGCACCGATTTGCCATCGGGCATCCAGCCTTGTACCACGTCCTCTCCGGGATGCCAGGTCAAGCGTTTCGGTGCACCCCCTTCGGTGGGAATGACAAATACATCAGTATTGCCATCGTATTGCCCGGTAAAGGCGATGCTTTTGCCGTCGGGCGAAAAATGCGGAAAACTTTCGGTGCCTTCATGGGTGGTGAGGCGATGGGCTTCGCCGCCTTCTCGGTCTACAAGCCAGAGGTCGTCGGCGTACACAAAAACGATCTGCTTGTCGCTGACGCTGGGCTGCCGGAGCAGACGAGTGCCCTGGGCAATGGCGATCATTCCTTGGGTCAAAAAAAGGCACAGTAATGCCAGCTGTATTGGGTGCTTCATTGGTTAGGTAATTGAATGGATAGGAAAGTTAGGGTTTCTAGGCGTACACTTTTTTAGGAAAAAAAAGTGGCCCAGTTCTTTGACAAATTGAGGAAAAAAGAGAGAGCAAGATCGAAGGTCTTATCTAAGCACTTTTGAGCCAGGAGAATGGGTGACATTT
>Ga0247832_1001118_pt1 | contig 49954 bp, 51 predicted proteins | sample LaCruzMarch2015__10_FD_192407 | JGI IMG/M metagenome (GOLD analysis project Ga0247832, IMG submission 192407) | Freshwater microbial communities from meromictic Lake La Cruz, Castile-La Mancha, Spain - LaCruzMarch2015_4m | ecosystem: Environmental > Aquatic > Freshwater > Lake | place: Spain... | reverse complement strand
ATGGAAGTTGAGATTAAGGATTTGGAGATCCAGGCTTCCGTTCCGAACTTGTGGGACGATCCTGTTGCAGCTCAAGTTGTAACAACGAGGCTTTCTTATCTTCAGAATGAACTAAAAAAAGTTTTGTCATTGCGTCAAAGACTTGATGATGTTCAGGTTTTAATACAACTTGCAACTGATGAAGGCGACGCTGGTTCTTTAGCGGATGCAAAAAAAGAAATTAATAGTTTAATTCCTGCGGTTCGAGAAATGGAAGTTAAAACTTTATTATCAGGTGAATATGACTCACGAGAAGCTTTGGTAACAATTAGATCTGAAGCAGGAGGTGTCGATGCTGCCGACTGGGCTGAAATGTTATTGAGAATGTATTTGAGATATTGCGAAAGACAAAATTGGAAAACAGATGTTTACGAAACTTCTTACGCAGAAGAAGCAGGAATTAAGTCAGCAACATTTGCCGTACATGCTCCGTACGCTTATGGAATTCTTTCTGTTGAACAAGGAACACATCGTTTAGTAAGAATTTCACCATTTGATTCTCAAAGTAGACGTCACACAAGTTTTGCTGGAGTAGAAGTTGTTCCAGTAGTAGACAAGAGTGATCAAATTGAAATTGCAGATGATGAAATAAGAGTAGATGTTTACAGATCTTCAGGCCCAGGAGGACAAGGCGTTAACACCACAGATTCTGCTGTAAGAATTACACACATTCCATCTGGGATTGTTGTCTCATGTCAAAACGAAAGAAGTCAATTACAAAATAAGGCAACAGCTTTAGCAGTCTTGCAATCAAAATTATTAGAAAAACGACATCAAGAAGAAAAAGCAAAAATTGATGCATTAAAAAATTCAACTTCGGGTTCATGGGGAAACCAAATGCGCTCTTATGTATTGGCTCCTTACCAATTAGTGAAAGACTTACGAACCGAATTTGAAACCGGAAATCCTGCGGCAGTTCTTGATGGAGAAATTGACGGATTTATAGAAGCAGGAATTCGCTGGCGCAAGCAACAATGAACTGAATAAGTAGTCAACACCACACACCCTCTCGAGGCGAGTCTCACGCGTATCTCCAGTTTCAACCGATAATCTCAAAAGTGGAGACAAAATGATCAAATTTGAAAACGTCACAATGGCCTACCGCAAAGACGGTAACCCAGCGTTGAATGACGTCTCCTTCGAAATAGCTGATGGCGAATTTGTTTTCTTAGTTGGTCAATCAGGAGCAGGAAAGTCAACAATTTTGAGATTACTTATTAGAGAAGAAAGTGCACAAGAGGGCACTGTATTAATTGATGACATAAATATTGGAATGCTTCCTCAAAAAGAAGTCCCAAAACTTAGAAGAAATATTGGTATGGTTTTTCAAGACTTTAGATTGTTACCTGAAAAAACAGTTGCTGAAAATGTTGCTTTTGCATTACAAGTTCTCAGTAAGTCTCCCGATGAAATTAAACAAACAGTTCCTGCAGTTTTGGATTTAGTAGGACTTTTAGATAAAGCAAATAGAAGACCTGAACAGTTATCTGGTGGAGAACAACAAAGAGTGGCGATTGCCCGAGCGCTTGTAAACAGACCAGCAATTTTGATGGCAGATGAGCCAACTGGAAATTTAGATCCTGATACTTCTGTTGAAATCATGCGATTACTTGATCAAATTAATAAAGCAGGAACAACTGTAATTATGGCAACTCATGATGCAGGAATTGTTGATCAAATGAGAAAAAGAGTTATTGAGATTACCGGTGGAGCAATTATTCGAGATCAAGCTCAAGGAGTGTACGGATACTCATGAGCCCATTTATGACCAGAGTTAGATTTGTCCTTGGCGAAGTTTGGCAAGGAATTAGCAGAAGTATCACCTTAACTCTTGCTTTGATAGCTACATTTGCTATTTCACTATCTTTATTAGGCGTATCTTTGCTTGTGGGATCACAAGTTAATGAAATGAAAGATTATTGGTTTGACAAAGTTGAAGTATCTATATTTTTATGTACTTCAGGAAGCGATACTCCTTCTTGTGCATCAGGTGCTGCAACTGAAGAACAAAAAAGCCAAATCAGAACAGACTTAGAAGCAATGCAACCACTTGTTGCTGAAATTTTCTTTGAAAGCCAACAAGATGCTTATGATCGTTTCGTTGAAAGATTTAAGGCATCCCCAATCTCTGCCAACGTAACACCTGATCAACTTCCTGAAAGTTTTAGAATTAAGTTATCTAATCCAGAAGAATTCACAACTGTAGTAAATCAATTCTTGAGTAGACCCGGAATTGAAGCAGTTAGAGACCAAAGAGCAACTCTAAGCAAACTATTTAGCGTGCTTGGTGGATTACAAGCTCTAGCATTTGGATTTGCAGTAACAATGTTGGTCGTTACCTCACTATTAGTTGGAAACACAATTCGAGTAACTGCATATGCGCGAAGAAGAGAAATTGGCATCATGAGGTTGGTGGGCGCATCCAAGATGGCTTTGCGTTTACCTTTCCTACTCGAAGCGATTTTTGGTGCATTAATAGGTGGAATTTTTGCCACGCTAATTCTTAGCGTTATTAAGGGATATTTAGTCGATCAAGTAATTGCGACTTCGTTTACTTTCACATCTTTCTTTGGATGGGGCTCAGTAATTAATGCATCAATAATCTGTATTGTTTCTGGAACCGTATTGGCATTCATCACAGCTTGGTTTGGTATCGCCAAACATTTGAAAGTTTAGGTTTCTTTATGAAGTCTAAAAGCAGAAGTTTCCTCGTATTATTTTTTTCTATCTCTTTAGTCTTTGGAACAACATCTGCATCTCAGGCTCTTCCTAGAAACATTGATGATGACGTTAACGCTGCCCAGCAAGAACTAGAAAGTGCAAGTGCTTTAGTAAGAGAAGTGGCTGCAGAATTAGCAGAAATTAGAAAACAACTACCAATAGCTGAAGCCAAGCTTAAAAAAGCGCGAGAAGAACTAGCAGTTGCTAAAGAAAAAGACAGAATTGCTGCAGAAAAACTTGCAGAATTAGAGAATCAATTACAAATAACCCAAAAAAATTATGAAGAAACAAAAAGCTATGTAGCCGATGTGGCCAGAAGTCTTTACCAAGAAGGTCCCTTAGCCACTATAAATATTTTGCTGGGGGCAACTGATCCAAATGATTTCAATCAAAAAATGATGGATATGCAGACCTATCTTGGTAATCAAAATGCCAGATTGGCTCAACTTGAAACCATCAAAGCCCAACTAGAAGTTGAACAAGCCGCAGTTGCAGCCCAAAAAATAATTTTAGAGCAACAAAAAGCTGAAGCGTTAACTGCTGCTCAAAAAGCAAAAGCGGCAGAAGAAGAAGTTGTCAGACTTATTGCTAAGCAAAAAGCAGCTCTAGCTAAAGCTGAAAGTGAACGAGAAGCTACTCGAAAACGTTATGAACAATTAAGGGCAGAACAAATTCGATTACAACAATTAGCCAGACTTCGTGCAGGTTTGGGTGGAACTATGGCTGGAGAACTTTATTGGCCAGTGCCAGGTGCCAGATTCAGTCAAGGAGTAGGTGCTAGAAGACATCCTGTTTATGGTTATCGCTCTTGCCACACTGGAATTGATTTAGCTGCCGGAACTGGAACTCCAATTGCAGCAGCAGCAACAGGAATCGTTACAGCGGTTACAACACTTCGCGCTTATGGTCGCGTAATTGTTATTGCGCACAACGGTGGACTTTCAACAATGTATGCACATCTTTCCGCATTTAATGTCAATGTCGGTCAAGGTGTAGCAGTGGGTGACACCATTGGTTTTGTGGGATCTTCTGGTTGGTCGACTGGTCCGCATCTCCATTTCGAAGTTCATGTCAACGCAACTCCGTTCAATCCCATGGGATGGTTTGGCGCTCCAAAAAATCCAGTTATTTGTTAAAAATACTTAATTAATTTATTTTTCCCTCACAAAATAGACGTGACCTACAATTGACTCATGAACAAAAAGCAGCCCCTTAACACCTTCCTCATAGTAGGAGTTGGTGTAATTTTTGCTGCCGGTTTTCTACTGGGCTCTTTATTTAATCGCGATAGTTCAACATCAATTTTGGATGAAGCACTAAACAAAATTCTTGATAATACCGCTACTGAAACTGATAAGGATTCATTACAAAGAGCAGCTATTGAAGGAATGCTTAGATCTTTAGGTGACAAATGGAGTCAGTATTTACCTGAATCGGAAAGCACATCTTTTGAAAATGCAGTAGAAGGTCAATATTCAGGAATTGGTGTTTGGTTAAGAAGTGATGAATCAGGATTAGTTGGTATTGCAGGGGTAGTTCCAACATCTCCAGCTGAATTTGCGAATTTGCAAGAGGGTGATCTTATTCAATCTGTAGATGGCGAAACAACTCAAGGCAAGAGCTTAGATACCGTTGCAAAATTACTTTCAGGCAAACCTAATACAACAGCAATTTTATCTATTAATCGAAGCGAAGAGATATTAACTTTTTCAGTGAAGAGAACAGAATTAAGAAGTAATCCTGTACAGCTAAAGAAGTTAAAGAATGAAATTGTATTAATTTCAATAAGTGAATTTACTAGGGGAACCGCTCGTTCGATGCGCTCAGCTCTTGCTGCCAGTGGAGCAGAAAGATCTGGAGTAATTTTGGATTTAAGAGGAAATCCTGGTGGATTACTCGTTGAAGCAACAGATGTTGCTGGGGCTTTTCTTAATGGGGGAACAGTGGTTGAGTTTTTCATGCCAGGAAAGTCACCAGAAATATTCAATGCCAGTGGAGATGGTGATTCAAAAACTCCATTAGTCGTATTAATAGATCGAGGAACCGCATCTGCTGCAGAAATTGTTGCTGCTGCTCTTCAAGATAGAAATCGTGCCGTAATTGTTGGCGAAAGAACTTTTGGTAAAGCTGCTGTGCAAGATTTAACTGAACTATCTAATGGGGCAGCAATTGAATTAACCATTGGTTATTACTTAACGCCTAATGGAAAGAGATTAGAGGGACAAGGTTTAGACCCAGACATATTGGTCTCCCCAAATGAATCAAAATCAGTAGCTGAAACTCGCGCATTACAGGTGTTACTTGGTCTTGTGGCAAGTTCCGGGGTTCGTGGTTAATCATGAAAGAAAAAGGAAAGAAACTAGTAGCCCAAAATAAAAAGGCTCGTCATGATTATTCGATTGAAGATGTTATCGAAGCAGGAATAGTTCTAGTTGGCACAGAAGTTAAATCACTTCGTGAAGGCAGAGCAAGTTTGGTGGATGGTTTTGCCCAAATTAAAAACGGTGAAGTTTGGCTACATAATGTCCATATTCCTGAATACGATGCCGGAACCTGGACAAATCACGAACCTAGAAGAATTAGAAAATTACTAATTAATCGTTTGGAAATAACCAGACTTGTAAAGGCTCTTCATGATTCTGGAAATACCCTGGTGCCTTTAAGTATCTATTTCAAAGATGGTCGAGCAAAAATTGAACTGGCAGTGGCCAAAGGTCGAAAAGAGCATGACAAACGTCAAGCTTTAAGAGAAAAGGCAGATAAGCGAGAAGTAGCCAAGTCAGTCGGTCGCCGCTCTAAGGGTGTAGAATAAAGAATTCACAAAGAAGAGAAAACTTTTTGTGAATGATTTACAACTCAATAGGGGGTGAACGGTTTCGACAACAGTGAATCGCGTTAGGTGAAGCGGGCCGAGGTTCAAGACAGAACTCGTAAACCATGTCTTGAAAAAATAAGTGCAAATAAATCTCGCACTGACTTTGCTCTAGCTGCTTAAAGTAGCTTTAGCCATAAAGTCCGTCAGCTCAGAAGTTCCTTCGATCTGAGATCTGGCGTCGAAAGAAGGATCACTAACTAGTCGGGTTACGAGATTAGTGAGGAAATCAAACAGTAACTTTGACCGTGTTGCTAGCAAGGCCACGAGTAACTAGCAGGTCAAGAACACGCAATTGTGGATGCGCCCGGAGAAGCCCTAGTACGACGCTGATGGACGCGGGTTCAAATCCCGCCACCTCCACAGAAACCAAATCATGTGCCCACAATTTATTTGTGGGCACATTTACTTTCTATACACATTTTGAATGCCCCACTGGTACCTGCTGCATCAAATGCCGTAGGCTCAGGAATGGTTGCAAGTTAATGATTTATGCAAGGTGTCTTTGATGCCGCGCAAGTCAGCGGCGAACACCCCGTGAAGGCAAAAGCATTGAGCGGTACATCAACAAAAGCAGGAGAAATATATATGCCACAAGGCAGCGTCAAATGGTTTAATTCAGAAAAGGGCTTCGGATTCTTAGCTCCAGACGGAGGCGGACCAGACGTGTTCGTGCATTACTCAGCAATTCAATCTGATGGTTATCGTTCATTGAACGAAGAACAAAGAGTTGAATTCGATATCACCGAAGGCCAAAAAGGTCCACAAGCCGCAAACGTGCGCCCAGTTTAGACCAAGGACTTCATAAAAAAGACCCGCTAAGAAATTAGCGGGTCTTTTACTTTTATAAATCAAATTAACTTAAAAGTTCAACCATTAAAGCTTTTATGGTGTGCATTCTATTTTCTGCTTGATCAAAAACTATTGAATTACTTGAGTTAAATACTTCTTCTGTTACTTCTACTCCGACAATGCCAAAAGAATCTTTAATTTTTTTACCGATGGAAGTCTTATCATCATAAAAAGCAGGTAGACAGTGCATAAATTTAACGTCCTTATTGCCAGTTAAATCTAAAACTTCTTTTGTGACCCTGTAGGAACTTAATAAATTAATTCTTTCATTCCACACACTTTCATCTTCACCCATTGAAACCCACACGTCGGTGTGAATAAAATCAACACCCAAAACACCCTGGGCCACATCATCGGTGATGGTTATTTTTGCTCCACTTATTTTTGCTAAGTCTTGAGCGATTTTTTGTACTTCAGCACTTGGGGTTAAAGACTTTGGAGAAACTAGTCTTACATCCATTCCCAGAATTGCAGCAGTTACCAATAGAGAATTTCCCATATTGTTTCGAGCATCACCTAGGTAAGCAAAAGAAATATTCTTTAACTTCTTTGAACTGTGTTCTTTCATGGTCATGAAATCGGCCAACATTTGAGTTGGATGCCAAGCATCAGTAAGACCGTTAAAAACTGGGACGGATGAATGTTTTGCTAACTCTTCAACTGCAGATTGGGCAAATCCTCGGTATTCAATGCCATCAAACATTCTGCTTAAAACTCGGGCAGTATCAGCAATTGATTCTTTGTGGCCTAGTTGGGAAGAACTTGAATCAAAGAACGTGGTGAAAGCACCTTGGTCATGAGCGGCTACATCAAAAGCTGCTCTAGTTCTAGTTGAAGTTTTTTCAAAAATTAATGCAATGTTTTTGCCCTTTAAATGTTTCTTCTCACGGCCATTTTTTTTCTGTTTCTTTAACTTTTGGGCGCGATCAATTAAGTGAAGTAGTTCTTCGGCGCTAAAGTCGATTTCCTTTAAGAAATCTCTTCCCTTTAGTTTCATGAATAACTCTTCCTTCTTGTTAAGAAATCAGGGCTGAAAAGACAATCCTACCCAAGGTATCTGAGAGAATCAGATTGTGACTACTCCTCTAGATAGCCCAGGCTCACTTGGCGACACCCTGCTTGATGAAAGAACCCTGGAAACCAATGACGATGGGGATCACGAAAAATTTGCGCACTATGTGCAAAAAGAAAAGATCGTGGAAAGTGCAGTTACTGGAAAACCGGTAATTGCCTTATGCGGAAAAGTGTGGGTGCCGGGACGAGACCCTGGTAAATTTCCAATTTGTCCAGACTGCAAGAAAATATTTGATTCTCTCAAGTGAGTAGCCAAAATCAACGTTTAGTGAAACCATAAATTATGTCAATTGCACCAATGCAAACAGAAAGCTTTCCTACTGAAACAAAACCAGATAATCCTTGGGTATGTATTGTCTGGAATGATCCGATAAATCTGATGAATTATGTCACCCATGTTTTTATGACTTACTTCAAATACTCAAAAGAAAAAGCAGAAAAATTGATGCTGCAGGTTCACCAAGATGGAAAGTCTGTAGTAAGTACCGGATCTCGGGAAGAGATGGAACGAGACGTTAACGCAATGCACTCCTATGGCTTGTGGGCCACTTTGCAGAAATCTTAAAGAATGAAAAACAGGGGATTTAAGAAACAGCAAAATGGTGAAATCTATTTTCAATTAGAAGCTTTAGAGATAGCCCTGTTGACTTCGATGATTGAGCAAATCATCTCCCTCTTAACTCCGGTGACGAATTCTAAGAATTCAGATCCTCTGGCTCAGATGGTAGGGATTGACCAAACTGCACAAAAGCCAGATGACGATGTGGTTTTAAGGCTGCTACCTGATGCCTACCAAGACGATAAAGAAGCCTCAAATGAATTCCGAAGATTCACCGAAAGATCTCTTCGTGAATTAAAAATTAAAAGAGCTCAATTTGTCCTCGAGAATTTACCTGAGCCAGATAAAACCATTTCCATTAAACCTAAAGATTTGGAATCTTGGCTCACAGTCTTAAATGATGTTCGATTAGCTCTTGGAACTCGAGTTGGAATTTCTGAAGTTGAAGATGAAGAAAAACTCTCAGGGGAAGAAGAAATCGATCATGCTAGAGATATTTATTCTTGGTTAACTTGGTTGCAATCAAACTTATTAGAGGAAATGAATTCTTAGAAAAAATTAAAGGCCCTAGGTTTTCACCCAGGGCCTTTAAATTAATTACTTAACTGACTTTAGTGACCTTCGCTCTTCGCGAATGCACGATCATCAGCAAAGCTCTTCATACGTGCGATCTTGTAAATCAATAGACCGAACACTGCTTTAGCCAAAACGTCTGCAATTGAGTAGCCGTATTGACGTAGTACGAATGAATCTGCTCCTTGGAACCAATCGCTACCGAACCATTCTCCAAATACTGGGAATAGGTAACTGATTGGGTAAACGCCCCAAGTTGCAATAAGAGTTAAACGCAAACCTCTTAATTCTTTAGCAACACCTGCTGGTTGGCGTCCCATGGACTTACCAAGTTCAACAAACAAGATGTAAAGAATGTATAGGAATGGGATTGTTGAAAGTGCTCCCCAAACCAATTTTGGACCAATTTCAGCGGTAACTTCACCTGGGTAACCAAGGATGATCATTAATGCTGATGCTGGAACTAAACGAACTAGCAATTGGCTTTGAACTTTCTTTGCCAATGCAAGTACTGCAACTGTTTCTACAAGTAGTAGAGGAACAGTTAGAAGCCAATCAACGTAGCGGTAAGCTTCGTTGAATCCTTCTCCTGCAACTAATGAATAATCTCCACCAACGGTTGTTTGAATATACGCGTGACGGAAAGAATCAAAAATTCTCCAATAATGATAAGCAGCGATACCGGTTACAGTTGCTGATGTAACCAGCGCCTGACGGTAACGAGGCAATACACGGCCTTGCGCAACCAGCATGAATAGTGTTGCAAAAATCATCGATGCTAGAGCAAAAGACAAGACGTTGTATACAGCCTGGAACTGTCCATTGGACAGAACTGATACTCCAACCATGCCAAACTCCCAAGAAGACAACGCAGCAGTTTTAAATCTTTTCCCGAAAGAAAAGTCCTTAACCACTACCACCCGAGTTTCGGGCTGACACTGACGATAGTGCCACTTTTCAATTCTGGACAACATCTGGCGAGGTTTTTGCCCTACTTTTGTTGGTGAGGGTTCAGGTTTATGGGGGGAATCTGGATATTTAGTGATTAGAGGTAGAAATCGGATACTACTTATTGAGGCAATAGGCTTTGCTTAATTATGAACAATGCACCCATCGGAGTCCTGGATTCAGGAGTAGGTGGGTTAACAGTAGCCCGAGCTATTTTGGATCAACTTCCCAACGAACCAATTAGATACATCGGCGATACCGCCAATGGACCCTATGGCCCAAGATCTATTGCTGAAGTTCGAAAGTTTTCTCTTGAAATTATGGACAAATTAGTTGCAGATGGCGTCAAAGCCATAGTTATTGCCTGCAACACCGCATCAGCTGCAACTCTTCGCGATGCTCGCGAGAAATATCAAGTTCCAGTCGTAGAAGTTATAGGACCAGCCGTTAGACGTGCAGTTTCGGTTACTCGCAATAAAAAAGTTGGCGTAATTGGAACGAGAGCAACTGTGGAAAGCGGAGCTTACGTTGATGCTTTTGCTGCTGCGCCTGAGATTGAGTTATTTTCTAAAGCCTGCCCAAGATTTGTTGAATTCGTTGAAAAAGGAATTACTTCTGGTGAAGAAGTATTAAGTGTTGCTAAAGATTATTTACAAGAGCTAAAAGATGCGCAAATAGATACTGTTGTTTTAGGTTGCACACACTTTCCACTTATTTCAGGTGCAATCGGTTATACCCTTGGACCAGATGTGGCAATTGTTTCCTCTGCTGATGAAACAGCTCGTGATTTATATCGAGTTTTGGTCAATAAAGAATTATTGAGGGATGAAAAAGCGGGTAAACCAACTCATGAATTCTTAGCCACGGGAGACGTTTCAACTTTTGCACCACTAGCAAAAAGATTCTTAGGACCTGAAGTCGCAAATGTTCAACGGGCTTAACTACAAGATAGGGTGGAACTTATGACAAGAAGTGACGGCAGAGCAACAGATCAGTTGAGACCAATTAAGTTTGAAAGAAATTGGTTGGAAAATGCTGAAGGCTCTTGTCTTGTGCATTTTGGTCGAACCCGAGTTCTTTGTGTTGCATCTGTAACCGAAGGTGTTCCAAGGTTTAAAAAAGATTCTGGTGAGGGCTGGGTTACAGCAGAATATGCAATGTTACCTAGATCAACTGAATCAAGATCAGATCGCGAATCTGTTAAAGGAAAACTTGGTGGAAGAACTCAAGAAATTTCTCGTCTTGTGGGACGGAGTTTAAGAGCAGTTATCAATAACAAAGCATTAGGTGAAAATACAATTGTTTTAGATTGCGATGTTTTGCAAGCAGATGGTGGAACCAGAACAGCTGCAATTACAGGTGCATACGTTGCTTTAGTTGATGCTTTGAAGTGGGCAAAGAATAAAAGAATTATTGATTCAGTTGAAAAAGTTTTAATCGATTCTGTGGCAGCAGTTAGTGTGGGTGTAATTGATGGGGAAGTAAGACTTGATTTGCATTACGAAGATGATGTTCGAGCCCAAACTGACATGAACGTAGTAATGACAGGTGGAGGCAAATACATTGAAGTTCAAGGCACTGCTGAAGGTGCTCCATTCGATAAGTCTGAATTAGATAACTTGCTAGCCATGGCTGCCAAGGGCTGTGTGGAATTAACCAAATTACAACTTGAGGCTTTGAAGTAATAATGAAAAAGATTGTGTTGGCGACAGCCAACACTCATAAAGTTATTGAATTCCAAAGAATCCTGAATGAACTATTGCCTGACTTGGAATTAGTTGCCGCCAGTCAATTCCCTGGAGTTCCCGAGGTTGCAGAAACTGGATCTAGCTTTGCTGAGAATGCCTTAATTAAAGCCAGAGCGATAAATGAGTTCACAAATTTACCTGCTCTGGCAGATGATTCAGGATTAGTTGTTGAGGCCTTAAATGGCGCTCCCGGCATATTTAGTGCCCGTTACGCAGGAATTGAAGCTGACGACAGGGCAAATGTTGTGAAATTACTAAATGAAATTAAGGATATTGATCAATCCTTACTTGGTGCAAAATTTGAATGCTCAATAGCTTTGGTTGATAAATCTCAAGAGCTAGAGCTTGTCGTAGACGGTCAAATGCCGGGAGAGGTCATCAAGGAAGTCCGAGGACAAAATGGATTTGGTTACGACCCAATTTTTGTCCCCCAAGGTTTAACCAAAACTTCATCGCAGTTGAGTGACGAAGAAAAAGACAAGATCAGTCATCGCGGAATAGCCTTAAGGAAAATCTCAGTGATCTTAAAGAAGTTGCCAGGTTAAGTCTGCTTGAGATTTGCTTGGTGTATTGTTTTACCTTCGTGCAACTTTAATTTGGAGGTTCGTTGGACAAAGTATTTTCAGGCCGAGTCCTAGTACTTGGCGCAGGCTCTGTAGCCCAATGCTCATTGCCACTGATTTTAAAACATATCGCTAAACCTGCTCAGGTTACTGTCATAGATAAAGACGATCGATCAGATCGAATCATAAATGAAATAAAACAAGGTGTTACTTTCAAAAAAGACTTAATAACAAAAGAGAATCTAAGTGAAAAACTATCCTCGCATGTTTCATCAGGTGATTTATTACTTGATTTAGCTTGGAATATTGATTGCAACGCAATCTTGCAATGGTGTCACGATAACAATGTTTTGTATTTGAATACCTCTGTTGAGGAATGGAATCCATATGTTGATGGCGCAGATCGACCAGTTCTAGAGCGAACTCTTTATCCACGACATATGAGAATTCGCGAAATGATGAAAACTTGGAATAAAAAAGGACCATCTGCTGTTGTTGAACATGGTGCTAATCCTGGTTTAGTTTCCCATTTCACTAAAGCTGCCCTTGTTGATATTGCTAATAAATTAAAACAAGATGGTAAATCAAATGAAAAGATTGAAAAAGCATTAAGTGAAGAAAAATACAATGACTTAGCTTATCTATTAGGTGTGAAAGTAATTCATATTGCAGAACGCGATACTCAAATTACTGACAAACCCAAAAAGGTTAATGAATTTGTTAACACTTGGTCTGTGGAAGGTTTTTATGAAGAAGGTATTGCTCCAGCAGAACTTGGTTGGGGAACACATGAAAAAGAATTACCAAAAAATGGAATTCTGCACACTGGAGATGGCCCTTGTAATCAAATTGCAATTGCTCAACCGGGTGCTAAAACTTGGGTGAGATCTTGGGTTGCAGATTCTGAAACCATCGGAATGGTTATTAGACATGGCGAAGCATTCACCATTACAGAACACTTAACGGTTAAAGACGAAACAGGTAAAGACATCTATAGACCAACTGTGCATTATGCATATTGTCCTTCTAATGAAGCAATAGTTTCCATGGCGGAATTAGAAATGCGTCAATGGGATTTGCAAAAAAATCAAAGAATTATGAATGAAGAAATTATTGACGGTGAAGATCGTTTAGGAGTTCTTCTCATGGGTCATGATTACAAAGCTTGGTGGTATGGATCAATGCTTTCAATTCATGATGCTAGAAAACTTGTTCCTGGACAATCAGCTACTACTTTGCAAGTTGCATGCTCTGTAGTTGCTGCATCAATGTGGATGCTTGAAAATCCAAATGAAGGTGTTTTAGTTCCAGATCAATTGCCTTGGAAATATGTTTTGAATATTGCTAAAGATTATTTGGGTGAAATGCGATCTGTTGCGGTTGATTGGGATCCATTAAAAACTAGAAATGATTTATATAAGGGTCTTAATGGTAGAAGTTATGATTCTGATCCTTGGCAGTTCAATAATTTTCTTGTTTAAAAGTTGATTTTGGTGCGGGAGAGGGGACTTGAACCCCTACACCTTTCGGCGCTAGATCCTAAGTCTAGTGCGTCTGCCAATTTCGCCACTCCCGCAAGATCTATGGATAACTCTACGGCGTACGCTTTTAACTAGATAAACCAATCTGGAGTATTGCTGTGAAACAAGACCAAATCGAAGCACAAATTATTGCTGCACGCGAAAGATTGGCAAAAAATCTTTCCGAACTTGAATATGCAATGAGTCCAGCTGGAATTGCTGAGCGTGGTAAAGATTTTGCAAAAAAGGTGTTCACCCACCCAGATGGTGAATTAAGAATTGAAAGAATTATCGGTTCAGTTGTGGGTGCATTAGTAAGTTTAAAAATTATTCGTAAGATTTTCTAAGAGCAAATTATGGCAAAAATAGCAATAATCGGAACAGGCTACGTAGGTTTAGCTTCAGCTGTTGGATTTGCTCAACTTGGACATGACGTAGTTGGTATTGATATTGATGATACAAAAGTTCAAAAGTTAACTGCAGGTAAAAGTCCAATATTTGAAAAAGATATTGAGAAATTTTTAGCAAAATCATTAAAAAAGAAAAAAATCTCTTTTTCTACAGATTACAAGAAAATTTCTAAAGCGAAATTTGTATTTTTGTGTCTGCCAACTCCTCAACTAGATGATGGATCAGCTGATACTTCTTATATCTTGGAATCTTCAAAATTATTGTCTAAACATATAAGTGATTCTGCAACTTTAGTAATTAAGTCAACAGTTCCAGTTAATACTTGGAAAGCTGTTAAACAAGTCTTAAACCGAAAAAATGTTTCAATTGTTTCCAATCCTGAATTCCTTCGAGAAGGAACAGCTCTTGAGGATTTCTTTAAACCAGATCGAATTGTTGTTGGTTGCGAATTTGAAAAGAAAGCAAAAGAAGTTGCAAATCTATACAAAGCCAAAAATGCCAAAGTAGTTTTTACAGATAACACTTCAGCAGAAATCATAAAATATGCTTCAAATAGCTTCTTAGCGATAAAACTTTCTTTTGTAAATGAAATTGCAGCTTATGCAGAATCAACTGATGCCAATGCACTCGAAGTTTTACACGCAATGGGATTAGATAAAAGAATTGGCAAGGAATTCCTTAAACCAGGACCTGGATGGGGAGGAATGTGTTTTCCAAAAGATGTGAGTGCATTAAAAGAATCTGCTAGAGAAAAAAATGTTCCGATCCCACTTCTCGATGCAGCCCTTGAAAGTAATTTAAAAGCACATGCTCGAATTGTAAAAAAAATAAGCGATGCCTTAGGTGGCTCCTTAAAGGATAAGAAAGTGGCAGTTTGGGGATTAGCGTTCAAAGCAAATACCGATGACACACGATTTTCACCTGCAATATCTGTCGTAGAACTATTGATCGCAGCAGGCGCAAAAGTCACAGCCTTTGATCCAGTGGTTAAACACGTAAAAGGTCTTGCAATTGATGTTAAATCAGAAATTGTTCAAAGTGTTGAGAATGTTGATGTAATTGTGGTTTTGACTGAATGGCAGGAATTTAAATCAATTAAGCCTGAAGTAATTGGAAAAGCTGTTAAACAAAAAATTGTAATAGATTCTAGAAATTTGCTCGATAAATCTAAATGGGAAAAACAAGGATTTAGATTTATTGGTAACGGGTATAACTAATTACTTCGCAGTAAGCCTTAACTCAAGTCTTGTTTCGTGCCATGGTGCGTTGCAATTTGAGTTAAGTGGAAGTTCTAATACCCCTTGAGTGTTCTTAACAATGTTTGCTTTCCCTGTTAGATTCGAATCTATTACAACAACTTGATCGTTAGCAAAACATCCACCTGGCAAAGTTGTTGCATTCAGCGTTACTCCATCAGCACTTCGATATTTTCCACCAGTGAAATAAATCGATTTAGGTGAACCTGAAGTATTTTTAGCCACTACCTGGATGTATGAATTTCCATTTGGAGATTGATAACTAGTGCCACTTACAAACGAAACATTATCTGCCATGTCTGCATCATCAATTTTACCTGTCATAGAGTAAACAATTCCATCTAGTGAAAGTTTGGTCGCACTTGCATTTTTTGCAACTGACCAACTTTTTACTTTGCCTTTTGCGTCAAGTTTGAAATTTGAGTAAATACCGTTAAAGGCAACAACTGGAGATTTCAAAGAAATAGAACTCTTGTTGAATTTTGCAGTTCCTTTTGCAGGATTGCTTACAGCTAAACCGGTTGATTGAACTGAAAATGGTTTTAAGCTTTTCCAGTATTTATCACCACTAAGACTATTTTGGATCATAGTTAGTGCAAGATCAGCAGAAGAATTCTGGGAAACATATTTTTGAGCAATTGCTAGTTTATCTGGATCACTGGTTGCAATTGCTGTGAATAATGCTTTAACGTTTGCATTTGTAACTGAAGTATCAGAATTGGGCATTGCGGTAGCAGAAATTGAATTTGTTAAGAAAAATACGCTTACGATTAAGCCAGATAGATACTTTAATTTACGCATAATGTTTCCCTTTTCCAGTTAATTGATTATAAAGCGCCAAGCCTTATCGCAAAGATTCCCACACTTGATAAACATCAAGTAACGCTTGATTTAGCCTCTCCCAGAAGTTGGTAATCTCCACTTTTTACATAATCGGCTATACGAATAAAACCTTCCCAGATTTCTTCGTAGGAATTGGTTAGAGGTGAAATTGCCAATCTAATGCAGTTTGGAACCCGATAATCAGGAATTACGTTCTTATCGATTCTTAAACCTCGAGCAATTTTTTCTGCATCTATGTGGTGAATTGAAATGTGACCTCCGCGTTTATTTGAATCTCGCGGCGTTGTTAATTCGAAACCTAATGGAGCAAGTAACTCATCAAACATTTCAATCATCAAAGAAGTACCAATTGCTGCTTTTTCGCTAATTGTTCTTAAGGAAGCGGCTTTGATCATTTCAAATGAAGTTTTAACACAACGAAGTCCTAAGATTGAAGGACTTGCAATTTGAAATCCGCGCATTCCTTCCGCTTTTTCAAATTCTGAACCCATAATAAATTGATCTTTTTGAGCAAACCATCCTTGAATTGGCATACTTAATTCATTTTGTAATTTTTGGCTTACATAAATCCAAGCAGGAGCTCCAGGTCCTGAGTTTCCATACTTATAGGTACAACCAATCGCAAGATCAACATCATCACGATCAAATTGCAAATCAACTACGCCAATGGCATGAGAGGCATCCCAAACAACAAGACATCCATTTTTGTGAATTAACTTGGTTAACTCTTTCACGTCATTTAAAGCACCAGAGCGATATTGAATAACAGAAAATGTAACAAGTGCCACATCGTCAGTTAAGTACTTTTCTAATTCTGAAATTGTTATGGATTCATCTGAACTGTTATAGTTTCCTGATTCTGATTTGATGTCATTTTGAATTGTTACTAATTTAAGATTTAGCTCCTTTGCAATTCCTTGCAAAATATATCTATCAGTTGGAAAATTTGCTTCATCAATAATGACGGTTTTTCGGCCAGGTCTGGCACTAATTGCTGCTTTGCAAGCCCGATAAAAATTAATACTTGTGGTGTCAGTTACCAAAACTTGTCCACTTTTTGCACCAAGGGATGCTTCTCCAACTAAGTCTCCAACGCGTTGGGCTTCATCAATCCAATGAGTCCAACCATTAACTAATTCTTTGCCCCATTCGTTAGTTAAGAAATCATTTATATTTTCAATTGTTTGTTTCGGTAAACGTCCTAACGAATTTCCATCTAAGTAGCAAAGAGTGGGATCATTTTTTACAAATTCAGAAATATATTTATTCAAAGGGTCTTTGCGGTCCAGTTCCTGCACCTGGGCTTGAGTGATCATGGACAAATGCTAGGACTTGCGTAGGCTTTGGTCTATGTCAGATTCCAAATACCAGGCTTCTCTTTCCTATTCTTCGTATTTGAAGGTCAATGAGCTGCTGGAATTACAAAAACCTGTATCTGATGGTCCGGAACACGATGAAATGCTTTTTATCGTGATTCATCAAACTTATGAACTTTGGTTCAAACAATTGATTCATGAATTCAAACGTGCCATGGTTTTACTCAATGAAGATAAATTATTTGAAACATTAGCTGTACTAGGCCGAATTAGAACAATTTATAAAACCTTAGTTGCTCAAATCGATATTTTAGAAACGATGACTCCTTTGCAGTTCAATTCTTTCCGAGGACGCCTTGAGTCAAGTAGTGGTTTTCAATCATCACAATTTAGAAAAGTCGAAGCAATTCTTGGTCGAAGAGATGCTTCAATGAATTCTCATTTTGATCCTGCGTCAAAAGACTTTAAAGAAATAAATGAATTGCTAAACAAACCAAGCTTATGGGATTGTGTACTTAATCATTTGTCACGCAGAAAACATGATTTTCCAAAAGAGGTTTTGAACCGAGATGCAACAGTTCAATATGAATTAAATCCTGGGGTAGAAAAAGGAATATTGGCTGCCTATAAGACAGACCCAGAAGCAAGTTTGTTACTAGAACAACTTGTTGATATTGATGAAGGTCAACAAGAATGGCGTTATCGTCATGTGAAAATGGTCGAAAGAACAATCGGAGCCAAAGTGGGAACTGGTGGATCAAGTGGAGCACAATATTTAATTACGACACTATTTAAACCAACCATGCCAGAACTTTGGTCAGTTAGATCCCAACTTTAGGAAACTTTAATGACATTAACAATTAGAGCAGTTGAGGAAAAAGATAAAGATCAATGGCTTAAATTATGGGCTGGCTATTTAGAGTTCTATAAATCCACAATTTCCCCAGAACAAACAGAGCTAACTTGGAAAAGGTTAATCAATAACGAACTAAAAATGTTTGGTTTTGTGGCAGAAAGCGAAGAAGGAGTTATCGGTTTTACCCACTGTTTATTTCGACCTTCAACTTGGACCGAAACTGATTACTGCTATCTAGAAGATCTATTTGTTGATCCAAATATCCGCGGTAAAGGAATAGGTCGAGCGTTGATGAATAAAGTTGTTGAATTAGCAAAAGAAAAGAAATCAAAGCGAGTTTATTGGACAACACAAGAATTTAATAAAACTGCAAGAGTTCTTTATGATTCAATTACGCCGGTGTCGGAATTTGTTCAATATAGATTGCCGATAAATCAAGAAAAATAACTTTTTGTGCACCGCCAGGGAATCGAACCCCGGACCCGCTGATTAAGAGTCAGCTGCTCTAACCATCTGAGCTAGCGGTGCTTGGTTAGAAAATCATACCTACGAATAAATCTTCACAAACTCTGCTATTGCTCCCACAATCATCTGAACCGCAATTGCAGCCAAAAGTAAACCTGCCAATTTTGTGGCCACAGTGATTCCACCTCGACCAACAATGCGCATAACGGGAATCGAAAATCTCAAGAATAAATACAAAATAATGTGAACAACAACAAGGCCAAGCAAGATAGTTACGAAGTCAGCCACACTTTGGGATTGTCTAACAAAAATAATTGTGGCAGCAATTGCTCCAGGACCAGCTAAAAGAGGAGTTCCTAGGGGTACAAGTGCCACACTCACATCTCCTGTTTTGGAAGGTTCGGCATCTTTACCAGTTAGAAGTTCTAGTGCAACAAGTAACAACAGCAAGCCACCTGAAGCTTGGAGTGAGGGAAGTGAAATATCAAGAAAACCTAATATTTGATTTCCAAACAGTGCGAAAATAATGATTACTAAAAACGAAATTAGAACTGCTTGAAGTGCAAGCTGTTTTTGTTTATTGACTTTTTCTTTTCTAGTAAGACCAATAAATATAGGAACAGTTCCAAGAGGATCCATAATTACAAAAAAAGTCACGACAACAGATGTAAACAGGGCAATTAATGCTGTTGCATCCATTATTAATTTTTCCTTTTCTGTAGTTAAAAATTGGGGTGAGTAACGGGACTCGAACCCGCGACGTCCTGGACCACAACCAGGTGCTCTACCAGCTGAGCTATACCCACCAAGTTTTACTTCTCTATTGCAACTTTTATTCTATCTTGATTGCAATATTGAACTTTTACTCGTGTTCAACTACAAATCGATTGGCTAATTCTTTAGCAATATCAGAACCTGGACCAGGTTGGGCAACCATAATTGCCTCTCGGTAATAACGAAGCTCAGCAATACTTTCTCTGATATCGGCTAGTGCTCGATGATTTCCAGTTTTTTCAGGGGAAGAAAAATAAACTTTTGGATACCATCTTCTGGCTAATTCTTTAAACGAGGAAACATCAATTACTCGATAGTGAAGATGTTCATCTAATTCAGGTAAATCTCTTGCTAAGAAACCACGATCAACATAAACACTTGATCCAGCTAAAGGTGCTTTTCTTGGATCTGGCACATGTTGTTTCACATATTGCATAACTTCTTTATTAGCTTCAGCCATGGAAACTCCATGAGGAACTTCTCGAAGTAATCCTGAGGCAGTATGCATTTCTTTTACAACATCAATCATTGAGTCTAATTTTTCATCTTCACATTTAATGACGATGTCAATTCCTGGATCCATTTCATTTAAGTGAGAATCGGTTACTACAACAGCGATTTCAATAAGAGCATCTTTTGTTAATGACAAACCAGTCATTTCGCAATCGACCCAAACAATCAAGTCGTTATGGTTGGCCATTTGTCATTTTCGCTTTCAGCTATTTTTGAAAAAGTAGTTATTTTCAAAAGTGCGCCCGGAGGGAATCGAACCCCCAACCTACTGGGTAGAAACCAGTTGCTCTATCCGTTGAGCTACGGGCGCAGGGTTTCTATTTTGCTCTATTGCCCACAACCACCAGTTATCCCCAGTTAGTTTGTGCGAATAAGTAAGACAACTTAAAGATATTGCACCCTATTAATCCCTAAGAAAAGGAGAAATAAACATGAACGACATCATCACCACAGTCATTGGCAACGCTGTTACTGATGTTTCTTTAAGAGTGACCTCAGCTGGCACAAGTGTGGCATCTTTTCGAATCGCTTCAAATTCCAGACGATTTGATAAATCAACAAGTTCTTGGATCGACCAAGAACCAAGTTATTTATCAATTACTGCCTGGTCACAGTTAGCAGAAAATGTGGCATTAAGTGTTCATAAAGGCCAACCCTTAGTAGTGACCGGAAAATTAAAAGTAAGGCAATGGCAAGACGCAGATAAGAGTGGTACCAATGTAGAAATTGACGCCATAGCAATCGGTCATGATTTAAATAGGGGAACAAGTGAATTCACCAAGGTCAAAAGAGTGAGTGAATTTTATGAACAAGACCCATGGATGAATGAGGCAGCAGATACTGAAATTAGCGCAGCCTAAATGAATGGATAGTCTTGCGTTGTGGCTGAATTTATTTACACCCTTTCAAAAGCGCGCAAGGCTCATAATGACAAAGTCGTTTTAGACGACGTCACCTTGGCGTTCTTACCGGGCGCCAAGATTGGCGTAGTTGGACCAAACGGTGCAGGTAAATCTTCTCTCTTAAGAATTATGTCTGGCAAAGATGATGTCAGTAATGGTGAAGCAATGTTGGCACCTGGTGCCACAGTTGGAATTTTAGAACAAGAACCAAAGCTGAGTGATGATAAAAATGTTTTAGAAAACGTTGAAGAAGCAGTTGCTTCCACAAAAGCAAAGTTGGCAAAATTTAATGAAATCTCGGAACAATTAGCAAGTCCTGAAGCAGATTATGACAAATTACTTGCTGAAATGGGAAAGCTACAAGAAGAGTTAGATCATATTGGGGCTTGGGATTTAGATTCTCAATTAGAACAAGCAATGGATGCGTTAAGACTTCCACCACCTGATGCTGATGTAAAAGTTTTATCTGGAGGAGAAAGAAGACGAGTTGCCTTAGCAAAACTTCTTTTGGAACAACCTGATTTATTACTTCTTGATGAGCCAACAAACCATTTGGATGCTGAAAGTGTTTTGTGGTTAGAACAACACTTAGAAAAATATCCAGGCACAGTTATTGCGATTACACACGATAGATATTTCTTGGACAACGTTGCTGAATGGATTTTGGAACTAGATCGCGGACGTGCTTACCCATATCAAGGCAACTATTCAACTTATCTAGAAAAGAAACAAGAAAGATTAAAAGTTGAAGGTGCAAAAGACATCAAACTTCGTAAACGTTTAGAAGATGAATTGGAATGGGTCAGATCAAGTCCGAAAGCTCGTCAAGCCAAATCAAAATCTCGTTTAGAGCGTTATGAAGAAATGGCTTCAGATGCTGATAAAACTAGAAAAATGGATTTCGAAGAAATCCAAATTCCACCTGGTCCAAGATTAGGAAATCAAGTTGTTGAAGTTAAAGACTTATCAAAAGGTTTTGGTGACAAACTCTTAATCGATAAATTGTCATTTACTTTGCCACGAAATGGCATTGTGGGAATCATCGGTCCAAACGGTGTTGGTAAAACCACATTATTCAAAATGTTATTAGGAAATGAAAAACCAGATTCAGGTGAAATCAAAATTGGTGACACTGTAAAGGTTGCTTACGTTGACCAAGGAAGAACCGGGATTGATCCTAAGAAAAGTGTTTGGGAAGTCGTAAGTGATGGACTTGATTTTATTAAAGTAGGAAACGTAGAAATTCCTTCCCGTGCATATGTTTCAACATTTGGTTTCAAAGGCCATGATCAACAAAAAGCAGCAGGTGTTTTATCAGGTGGAGAAAGAAATAGATTAAATCTTGCTTTGACTCTTAAACAAGGTGGAAATCTATTACTACTCGATGAACCTACAAATGATTTAGATGTTGAAACTTTAGGTAGCTTAGAAAACGCACTCCTTGATTTTCCAGGTTGCGTGGTGGTTATTTCCCACGATCGAATGTTTCTAGACAAAATTGCAACACACATGTTGGCCTACGAAGGTGACTCTCAGTGGTTCTGGTTTGAAGGAAACTTTGATTCTTATGAAAAGAATAAAGTTGAACGCTTAGGTGCCGAGGCAGCTCGACCTCATCGTGCAACTTATAGAAAATTGACCCGAAACTAATACTTTGACCACAAAAGTAGTGCTGGGCCCAGATGAAGTTAGATCACTTAAAGTTCTAGTTGAAAAATTAAGTTTTTGGGATTACCGGGCAATAGTCAGATTGCAAATTAAAAATAATAATTTAGGAATTTTTGGATCAACTCCATTTAATTGCTTAGCATTTTTAGCTCTTCCTTTGAGTAAAAATTATGACGAGATCGATTTGGTAATGAATGCCGCAGAACTTGTTAAACAACTAAAGGATGAAAGTGTTACTGAAATAGATCTGATTGATTCCAATAAACCAGCACCTGAACTTGCATTGCTGCCACCAAATGGACCGTGGATGCCAGGGGAGAAGGGTATGGCAGGAGATCTTTTACCTGTTGTTAAAGAAAGATTAGAAAAATTAAAAGCCCAAGTTGAACCATTAGAAATGTTAGCTAGTGAAACCACAAAAGATGCTGTCACCGAAGCTGCTTGGAATGAAAACCTATGGGGAGGAATTCCTTTTGGTGCATTAAATGTGGCAGCAGCAATAGGAATGTTGGCTTTTCCTGGAGCTCGAATAAATGCTGCAACTTGTCAAGGCTGGAAAAGATTTGTAACCCCAAGTGGTCAAGTATTTGTTAGACCTCAAAAAGCGGTAAGAACTTTACTTTCAGTAGTTAAATAACTCCATCAGTTCTAGTGTTAACCATTGAATCTGCAGCCATTTGTAAATAGTTCCATAATTTAGTTCTGTTTTCATCTGTAATTTGCTGTTTATCTAGCGCAACAGTCATATTTTTTAGCCATGAATCTCTAGCTGCAAAATCAATTGGAAATGCAGCATGGCGCATTCTTAAACGGGGATGACCGCGAAGTTCAGAATAAGTTCCAGGCCCGCCCCAATATTGCATCAAAAACAAAGTTAAGCGCTCAATTGCTCCGTCTAAATCATCTTCTGGATACATCGGTTTAAGGATTGGATCATTTATTATTTCCTGGTAAAAGTCTTTAACTAAACTTGTGAAGAAGTCCTTGCCACCAAAATTATCGTAATCAGTTGCCATGCTTATTTTTCATAGCTACTTTAGCAATGTTTCGACACATTCCTGGAAAAACTAAACCGTGGAATGGAATAATTGACCACCAGTATGCATGACCTGCTAAACCTTTAGGATAAAAAATTGCTCTTTGAGTCAACTTACATTTATTATCATTTATCTTTTCAATTTTAAATTCCAACCAAGCTTTTCCTGGCATTTTCATTTCAGCACGAAGTCTTAATAAATTATCTGGAATTCTTTCTTCCACTCTCCAAAAATCTAGAGTTTCTCCAACATGCAAAGTGTTTGGATCTCTTCTGCCTCTTCTTAAACCAACACCACCAACTGCTCTATCCATCAATCCCCTTATTTCCCAAGCCCAATCAAGTGAGAAATATCCATGTTCACCACCAATTGCTTCCACAACTTTCCAAACTTCATTATTACCTGTATCAACTTCGGCTGTTCTAACATCTTGATATAAAGATCCGCCAGACCACTTAGGATCACTTGGCATTGGTTCTGATGGCACACCAGGAATTGACGCACTTGACCAACGAGTAGAAACTTGAGCATCCCTTACTCGAATCAATGCAAGATCTACTGCTTTATCAAAAGTTGTTAAACCTTCTTTTGGATCTGGTAAATATTTCTTAATGTCATTTTCTTGGCAAATTACTTCGTTAATCAAACTTCGAACTAAAGGTTTAGCAATTGAACCGGGAACTGGCGTTACAAGTCCTACCCACAAACTAGAAAGTCTAGGAGTTAATAGTGGAACTGGAATAATTATTCTTTTTCTTAAATCAGCAGCTCTGGCATAGTGTTCCATCATTTCTTTGTATGTGAAAATATCATTTCCACCGATATCAAATGCTCTATTTACATCATTACTAATTGATGCTGCTCCAACTAGGTAATACAAAACATCGCGTACTGCAATTGGTTGAATTTTGGTTTTAACCCATTTAGGGGTAATCATTATTGGTAGGCGCTCTGTTAAATAGCGAAGCATCTCAAAAGAGGCAGAACCAGATCCGATAACAACGCCAGCCCTTAATTCAATTGTGGGAACACCTGAATTTCTTAAAATCTCACCCGTTACTCTCCTTGACTCTAAATGTTGAGAAAGTACTTGTTTTGGAATTAATCCACCCAAGTAAATAATTTTTTGAACATTATTATTTTTTGCAGATTCAGCAAAAAGCTGCGCCATTTTTGTTTCAATATCAACAAATTCTGGGCCTTGGTTTAATGCATGCAATAGGTAATAAGCGACATCCACATTTTGCATTGCACGATTAACGTCTGAAATATCTAAGGCATCTCCAGAAATTACTTCAACTTGATCAAACCAGGCCATATCTCGGAGACGATCAGGAAATCTTGCCAAGACCTTTACTTTGTAACCGGCAATTAATAACTCACGCACTAAACGACCACCTATATATCCGGTTGCTCCAGTTACTAAACAAGTAGCAGGTTGACCATTTGAATTGGTTCTGATTTTTTGGGAATGTTCGATGCTCATAGGTAATAGTTTGCCTCTTAACTGGAATTAAAGCGACTTAAGGTTTGAATTAACGCTGGTTGGGATTGTTTGGAGGCATTCCTGAACTAGTTGGGAATGGTCTAGCCAGAATTGGTACCCTAATTCCTGCTTTATCAAATGCGCCTTTGAGTTTTTCTCTTATTTCTCTAGCTGTTTGCATTGGTTGATCTGGTGCGGTTTTGGCAACAATTCTTACAAATATTGCATCTCCAGCAACCTGTTCCACCCCGGCATATTGCGGTGCACCAAGTAACATTCCTGAAAAAGCTGGATCATCTAACATTTCTTTACCAATTCGATCAATTACAACTCTGACTTTTTCTAAGTCTTCGTCGTAAGCAACAGGTACATCTACTGTTGCCACAGTCCAACCTTGACTTCTGTTAGCAACTCTTAAAATTTCCCCGTTTCTTACATACCAAACAACGCCACCCATATCTCTTAATCGAGTGACTCTTAGGTCAACTTCTTCAACTGTGCCAATGGCTGGACCTAAATCAACAACATCACCCACACCGTATTGATCTTCTAAAATAATAAATATTCCAGCAAGAAAATCTTTAATTAATGTTTGCGCACCAAAACCTAAAGCAACTCCTGCTACACCAGCACTTGCCAATAGTGGAGCAACATTAAAACCAACAACACTTAACGCCGACATAATTGCCACGGTCCAGATAACTAATGCTGAAGCGCTTCTAAATAGTTGTCCAACAGCTTTTACTCTTTGCACAGTTCGCTGTTGCATAACCATGGCGGATAACTCAGCGGTGTTATCGGCAAGTCGTTTGTATTGAGGGGCTCGTTCGTTTGCTCTAGCAATTGCTGTCTTCACAAATCTAGAAATAGCTATTCGAACCACTGTATTTAGAAATATCGCAATAGCAAAAATTAAAATTACTTGAATGGGCAAACTTCCCAGATAGCCACTGAGGGTATCTGTTAACGATTTAGCATTTTGGAACATATGCACAAGGTTACCTATAGATACCCCGTTTTTGTGGTTATGACAGATGAGTAAAGTTGTATTTATGTTGAAGAAGTCAAGAATTACCATTTCTATCGCTTCGTTAAGTACGTTTTTACTAATCAATTCTCAGCCAGTATTTGCGGTAATTAGAGATGATGGCGATGAACCAGGTGTTGCAATTTCAGGAGCTGCAACTGTGGCACTCTTTATTGGATTTCCATTATTGATCATAGGTTTAATTTCTTTAGCAATACTTGCTCCACAATGGTCGAGAAAAGCAAGACGCGAATCTGGATTTGTTTCTCATACAGAAACTTGGTGGCTAAATGGCCCAGGGGATGAAGCAAAACATGTCGAACTTGAAGCAAGTGACGAAGAATTAGGTGCACTAATTTTGAAGGCAGGTGGCGTAAGTGCCAAGTGGTGATTTCTTTACAACAGATGAACAAAACCAAATAGCAAAGTCAATTGCTGCTGCAGAAGCAAGCAGTGATTTAAATTTCAGTTTATATGTTGGCGAATTAGAAGAAGGTCGTAAAGATGCGATCAAACTACATAAAAGATTAGAAAACAGTTCTGCAACTGTTTTGGTTTGTGTTGATTTACAAAATCATGCAATTGAAATCGTGACTGGAAGTTATGCATCTTCCACAGTAGATAATCAAGCTTGTCGATTAGCTGCAGTTTCTATGGCTAATGCTTTTGCAATTAATGATTTTGTTGGAGGATTTAACCAAGCTTTTTCAGTCCTAGGTGCTCATGCCTATCGACCAAAATCAATGACTGACGTTTAAAAAACTATTTATCAACCGCTTGTGCTCTTAGTGCGCGAGCTAAAGAATCTCTTTGTTCAATAATTATTCTTCTGGCTCCAACTGCAAGTTCTTTGTTTTCATTTAAGAATTTATCTGACTTATCAATTACTTCTTGGGTAATATTTGAACTAGGAAATAGTCCTGTTACTAATGATTGACCAATTTCATGTGTTCGAGAATTCCATAATTTCTCTACTGATGCAAAATACTTATCAATAAAGTTCTTCATAATTTCAGCATGATCTATATAAGACAATCCACCTAGTGCTGCATGTATTTCAGAGTTTGGCAAAGAGTCATTAGTGGTTACAAGAGTCCATGCTGTTTCTTTTGCCTCAAGTGTTGGAATTGCTGCACGAGCTCCTGCTGCATGTTCTCTACCCATAGCAGTGTCATCACGTTTTAATTCTTCTTCAATTGCAGATAAACCACGTTTTCCAGTCACAACTAATCTACGAAGCAGTGTCCAGCGAAGATCAGTATCAATATTTAATCCAGTGATTTTCTCTTTGCCATCAAGAATTTCTGCGACTCTATTTATTTGAGTCTCAGTGGTGGCAACAGCGCTAAATGTTCTAACAAGAGCAAGTTGTCGATCTGAACCATTTTCTGCTTGAGACAACAGATTTTGTATTCCGTCTGCAAATTTTGTGTTATAGGAAATTCTGTTTTTTCGATCTGCATAAACATCAATAGCACTTCGACATTGCATTAATACTTGTTGCACAAGTCCAATATCAGTTTCTGCAGCAAGGCCTGACAAAACTAAATCTAAGTATTTTCCAGTTCCAACTTCACCATCTCGAACCATGTCCCAAACAGCACCCCAAATAAGTGCTCTGGAAAGAGAAGAATCAATTGAGGCAATTTCTTTAGTTGCGGTATCAAGGGATACTTCATCCAAGCGAATTTTTGCATAAGTTAAATCGTCATCATTTACAAGAATTAACGCTGGTCTTTTAAGTCCAATTAGTTCTTTAACTTCAGTTACTCCTCCTTCAACATCAATTTCAAATCTATTGGTACGAACTAATTTATTTCCTTGTTTTTCATAAGTTCCAACGGCTAAGCGATGTGGACGAAGTACTGGAGGTAAACCTGGTGGAGAAGTAGGTGGTTCTTGATTAATTATTACGCTAGTAATTACATTTTTGTCATCAGTTTTAATCACAGGTCTTAACAATGTTGCACCAGATGATTTCAACCAGAGTTCGGTCCAGGAATCTAGATCTCTTCCTGAAGCAACCGATAGCTCTGTTAACAAATCTGAAAGTTCAGTATTTTTCCAAGCATGCTTATCAAAATATGCTTTTAATCCTTTAAGGAAATTTTCTTCCCCAACCCAAGCCACAAGTTGTCTTAATGCAGATGCACCTTTGGCATAAGTGATGCCGTCAAAGTTTTCATAGACTGAATCAAGATCAGGCATATTCGCAGCAATGGGATGAGTTGAAGGAAGCTGATCTTGGCGATATGCCCAAGCTTTTCTTTGCACATGAAACAAAGTCCATGCTTCGTTATATTTTGTTGCTCCAGTGCTTGCCCAGTGTGCGGCCCATTCAGCAAATGATTCATTAAGCCAAAGATCGTTCCACCATTTCATGGTGACTAAATCCCCAAACCACATATGAGCCATTTCGTGCAAGATTGTGTTTGCTCTTGATTCATAAGCGGTTCTGGTCGTTCTAGATCTAAAAATATATTCGTCTCTAAAAGTTACACAACCCACATTTTCCATGGCACCAGCGTTGAATTCTGGAACAAATACTTGATCATATTTTGGAAATGGGTATCCCACTTGAAATTTATCTTCAAACCAGGCAAAGCCTTGTTTGGTAATTTCAAAGATTTCTTCATGATCAAGAAATTCTGAGAGTGAAGGTCTGACAAATACTGCTAATGGATAGGTGCCAAATTTACCTTTATAATCATCAGTTTTCTTAAAATAAGGTCCTGCGCATAATGCATAAAGATAAGAAGACATGGTTGGAGTAACGGCAAAGCTCCACGTAGACATTTCTTCATTGACTTTCACACTTGCAGGAGTTGGTGAATTACTAATTAGTGTCCATTTAGAAGGAGCAGTAACAGTTAGAGCCAATGTTCCTTTGATGTCAGGTTGTTCAAATACTGGAAATACTCTTCGAGAATCTGCTACTTCAAATTGGGTATAAATATAAACTTCGTTATCAACTGGATCGATGTGTCTGTGAAGACCTTCACCGGTATTCATGTAAGAACAATTAGCTTTAACTTGAACAGTATTTTTGCCTTTTAAGTTTGTTAATTTTATTCGAGTACCATCAAATACTTCAGAAACTTTTAACTCTGAACCGTTTAGCCATACAGAATCAACTTGGGGAGAAATTAAATCAAGCCAGGTTTCAGTTCCGTTTTGGGCTTCAAAATTAATTGAGGCCACACAGGAATATGTATCACCAATACCATCAATAGTTAATGCCACTGTGTAGGAAGGATTCTTTATATATCCAGCACGAGTCTGAGCCTCAGCCCTGGTGATGTTTAAATTTTTACTCAAGTTTTCCTCTATTTAATACAGTAGGAACCAATCTTGACACGTTACCCATAACCGGGCTCTAGGCTGGGGGAAAGAACTTCTATGAAAAGGAATAACTTCAACAAATGACAACAAAAGCTAAATTTTGGTTTGATCCTGCTTGCCCATGGGCATGGATGACTTCTCGTTGGATTTTTGAAGTGCAATCTCAAAGAGACATTGAAGTTGAATGGAATATTTTTAGCTTGGCAGTTTTGAACGAAGGTCGAGAATTAACTCCTGAATATCGTGCCCGTATTGATAAAACTTGGGGACCAGTAAGAGTTATAGCTGCAGCAAAAAGAAAAAATGGTTACGAAGTAGTTCTTCCGCTTTATACAACTATTGGCAACCTTTTTCATCCAGGTGCAAAACCAATTGAAAAAGAAACAATTATTGAAGCGTTGAAAATAGCAAATCTAGATGCATCATTAATCGATGCTTATGATTCAACCGAATTTGATCAAGATCTAAGAGATTCCACCAAAGCAGCACTTGATTTAGTGGGAAGTGATGTAGGAACACCAGTTATCTCTGTTGAGGGAGTGGCATTTTTTGGTCCGGTAATTACTCCAGCTCCCAAAGGAGCAGATGCACTAAAGCTTTGGGATGGCGTTGTGGCAGCAGCAAGTGTGCCAGGTTTCTTTGAATTAAAACGCACCCGAACAGCTCGACCACAATTTTAGATTAAGGAAAAAGTATGAAAATTCATTTAGGTTGCGACCATGCTGGATTTGAATTAAAAGAAAAAGTTGCAACTCATCTTAAAAATAAAGGTCATGAAGTAATTGATCATGGTGCAAAAACTTATGACGCTTTAGATGATTATCCAGTTTTTTGTTTTTTAGCAGCCCAAGCTGCTGCTAAAGATCCAAGTTCACTAGCAATTGTGATTGGCGGATCTGGAAATGGTGAACAAATTGCTGCTAACAAAATAGAAGATGTGAGAGCAGCCCTTGCCTGGAGTCCAGAGACTGCAAAACTTGCTCGCGAGCACAACAATGCCAATGTCATGGGAATTGGTGGGCGCATGCATTCTGAATCTGAATCATTAGCAATAGTTGATGCGTTTGTTAACACAGATTTTTCAAATGATGAAAGACATATCCGAAGAATTAATCAAATAAGTGGATATGAAACTAGTGGCAAAATGCCACCGCTACCAAATTAGATTTTCTTTTATTTTGGAGCGGGTGACGGGAATCGAACCCGCATAGCCAGCTTGGAAGGCTGGAACTCTAGCCATTGAGCTACACCCGCAAAAGAATGCATGATCATCTTAGGATTTCACTATTTCTGAACCTCACAGCAGAGTCATTAGCGTAAACAACTACGATTGAACAGCGCTCGCGGGGCGTAGCGTAGTGGCTAGCGCGCCTGCTTTGGGAGCAGGAGACCGGGAGTTCGAATCTCCCCGCCCCGACAAAAAAAGAAAAAATAATTCAAGGAGTGAATTAATAAATTGAAAAGCACAATAGAAAACCTGACACCAACACGAATTAAAGTTCAGGTGGAAGTGCCATTCTCAGAATTAAAACCAAGTCTTGATGCCGCATATCAAAAAATTGCGAGCCAAATTAGTGTTCCAGGTTTTAGAAAAGGAAAAGTTCCCACACAAGTAATTGATCAAAGAGTTGGTAGACCAGCTGTATTACAAGAAGCAATTAGTGAAGCTGTGCCAAAAGCTTATGCGGAAGCTCTTAAGGATAAAAAGGTTTATCCAATCGGTCGACCAAAAGTAGAAGTTGATGAACTAAAAGAGAATGAAGAACTTAAATTTAGCGCTGAAGTTGATGTTAGACCAGATTTTGAAACTCCTAAATACAAAGGCTTGAAACTACAAGTTGAAAAAGCTCGTGATTTAGGTGAAGACGTTTTGAAACAACTAGAAGATTTACGCGGGAGATTCTCTACTCTTTCTGCTGTTGAAAGAGCTGTTAAAGACCAAGATGTTGTACTTCTTGATATCACTGGAACAAAAGAAGATGTCCAAGTTAATGAATACTCAGGACAAGCTCTTGCCTACACAGTTGGCTCAAATGGATTAGTGCCAGGAGCAGATGAAGTATTAGTTGGTACCAAAGCTGAACAAAAAGTAAAACTTGATTTCACTCCAGAAGATGGTCCGTTTAAAGACCAACAAATCAGTCTTGATATCACAGTAAATAGTGTGAATGAAAAAGTTCTGCCAGATGCAGATGATGATTTTGCCAAGATGGCCAGTGAATTCGACACTTTGGAAGAATTAAAGAAAGATTTGGAAGTAAAAGTTAAACAATCAAGAATCATTGAACAAACTTATTTGGCTCGCGAAAAAGCAGGCGATGCCTTAATTGCATTAATGACAAAAGTGCCATTGCCAGAAAATGCAATTGAATCTGAATTTGAAGAACATTTCAAAGACGGTCATGGTGATGATGCGCATAAAGAAGAATTCAAAGTGGGATCAAGAAGATCCATGCAATCACAATTTGTGTTAGACAAGATTGCGGAAGAAGAAAACATTGGCGTATCTGATGCCGATCTTTCTGAATGGATTACTCAAAACGCTATGAAATACCAAATGGCTCCTCAAACCTTCGCAGATGCACTAGTTCGATCTGGTGAAATCACTTTGGTGATGGGCGAGATCAGAAGAAGTAAAGCCTTGACTCTTGTGGTTAAAGAAGCAGATGTGACCGATGCTGATGGCAACAAAGTTGATGTGGCAAGTGTTCTTAAAGAATTTGTCCCAGACGGCGAATAAATAGTTTCCCTCATAGCGAACATTCCAGGTTCCAAGATGAGAAAAATTGCGTTTCACGTTAGGGTCGAAGTATCTAATTAATTAGGAGTGAATACAAGTTGAACGAGGATACGCAATTGCGCAGTCCATCTGGCCCTGGTAGCTATGACGACCAAATTTTTCAAAGACTACTTAAAGAACGAATCATTTTCCTTGGCACTCCAGTAGAAGATTCTGTTGCAAATATTTTGACAGCACAAATGTTGGTACTTGCTGCTGAAGATCCAGAAAAAGATATTTATCTATATATAAATTCACCAGGTGGATCAATTTCTGCTGGTATGGCAATTTATGACACCATGCAATACATTCCAAATGATGTTGCAACCGTTGCAATGGGACTTGCTGCATCAATGGGTCAATTCTTACTTTCAGCCGGAGCAAAAGGAAAGCGTTATGCCCTTCCTCATGCTCGCATCATGATGCATCAACCATCAGGTGGAATTGGTGGAACTGCTTCTGATATTAAAATTCAAGCTGAGCAAATGTTGCATATCAAAAAACAAATGGCTCGCTTAATTGCCGAGCACACTGGTCAAACTGCAGATCAAATTGAACAAGATTCAGATCGTGACCGTTGGTTTACTGCAGATGATGCAAAAGATTACGGTTTTGTTGACAAAGTCGTTAGATCAGCAAGTGATGTTACAGGACACGGGGGAACAAGATAAATGAAAATCGAAAATATTGTTTCCTCTAAATTAAATCCACAATCTCGCTACATTCTTCCTGAATTTAGAGAAAGAACTGCCAATGGTGAAAGAGTTCATAATCCATACACCAAATTGTTTGAAGAAAGAATTATTTTTCTAGGAGTACAAATCGATGATGCCTCTGCAGATGATGTGATGGCACAACTTCTTGTATTGGAATCATTAGATCCAGAACGCGATATTTCTATGTATATAAATTCACCAGGTGGTTCATACACTGCAATGACTGCAATTTATGACACCATGCAATTTATTAAACCTCAAATTCAAACAATTTGTTTAGGCCAAGCTGCATCTGCTGCATCAGTAATTCTTGCTGCAGGTTCTCCTGGAAAAAGATTTGCGCTTCCTCATGCTCGAATTTTGATTCACCAACCTTATACAGAAGGTGGCGGTCAAGGTTCGGACATTGAAATTCAAGCTAACGAAATTTTGAGAATGCGTGCTGAGATGGAAGGCATCTTTGCTAAGCACACTGGAAAGAAAATTGAAGAAATCCAAAAAGACATTGAAAGAGACAAAATCTTGACCGCTGAAGATGCTCAAAAATATGGCATCATCGATCAAGTTATTGCTTCTCGTAAATCAGCCCAAAAATAAATAGTTATTAATTTTTGTTCGCTGATTGTGAACACAATGCCTGATTTCACATAAATAAACCCAGTTTTGTGGGTGACTCAAGGTAACGTTTAGCGAACTAACACATTTTAATTCGTCAATTTAAAGGAGCGGTAACCAAAATGGCAAGACTTGGTGAAGGTACCGATCCATTAAAATGTTCATTTTGCGGTAAAGGTCAAAAGCAAGTTAAGAAATTAATTGCAGGACCTGGTGTTTATATTTGTGATGAATGCATTGAATTATGCAATGAAATCATTGACGAAGAGTTACAAGAGACTACTGATTTACCTTTTGAAGAATTACCAAAACCAAAAGAAATTTATGCCTTCTTAAATAATTATGTAATTGGTCAAGAGCATGCTAAGAAATCTTTATCGGTTGCCGTTTATAACCATTACAAACGTGTGCAAGCTGGAGCAACAGATCGACCAAAAGATGATTTAGTTGAATTAGCAAAATCTAATATTTTATTACTTGGGCCTACTGGTTCTGGTAAAACTTTACTTGCTCAAACTTTGGCCAGATTATTAAATGTTCCTTTTGCTATAGCTGATGCCACTGCTTTAACAGAAGCTGGTTATGTCGGTGAAGATGTTGAAAATATTTTATTGAAATTAATTCAAGCAGCAGATTATGACGTTAAAAAAGCTGAAACAGGAATTATTTACATAGACGAAATTGATAAAATTGCCCGCAAGAGCGAGAACCCATCAATTACTCGTGATGTAAGTGGTGAAGGTGTACAACAAGCTTTATTGAAAATTTTAGAAGGAACTACCGCATCTGTTCCGCCACAAGGTGGAAGAAAACATCCTCATCAAGAATTTATCCAAATTGACACCAGCAATGTGCTATTTATTGTCGGTGGAGCTTTTGCTGGATTAGATAAAATAATTGAATCAAGAATTGGCAGAAAATCATTAGGCTTCACGGCAAATTTTAGTGATGAAGAAAATACAAATCCAGGCGATATTTTTGGCAAAGTGATGCCAGAAGATCTTTTGAAATTTGGCATGATCCCAGAATTTATTGGTCGACTTCCAGTTATCACAAGTGTTACTGCATTAAGCGAAGAAGCATTAATGCAAGTATTAGTTGAACCTAAGAATGCATTGGTTCGTCAATATGAAAGATTATTTGGTTTAGACAATGTTGAATTAGAAATAACAGAAGATGCACTTCGCGCGGTTGCTGAATTAGCACATTTGCGTGGCACAGGAGCTCGAGGATTGCGCGCGATCATGGAAGAAGTTCTATTAAATGTTATGTATGACATTCCAAGTAGAGCAGATATTGGCAAAGTAGTTGTTAATCGAGATACTGTTTTGGATAACGTAAATCCAACTTTGGTTCCTCGAAAAGTAGTACCTGAACCTGAAGAAAAATCAGCTTAAGCTAATTCTGCTTTAACTTTTATTTCTGAATCAGAAACAGTTAGTTTCAAATCTTTAATATTTCCTGCAGCAATTAAATCTTTTTGAGCATTTTTTACTTGTTCGATTACTTCTTCCTTTGCCCAGATTTCTAAAGTTTTTACTTCAGCTTTCATTGATTGCATATTTTCTGTTTTTACTTTTCTAACTTCACTAAGAATCCAAGTCACATTATTTAAAGGATCAATTCCTACTGATTTATTAGTAATAATTTCAGATGATTTTGGCCAACTTTGTAAATGAATTGAACCTTCTTGCCACCACGACCACACTTCTTCTGTCACAAATGGAATAAAAGGAGCAAATAGCTTTAACAAAGTATGAGTAGTTATTCCAAGGGCTGCACGTGCAGAATTGGCAGCGGCTTCTCCTTGGTTTCCATAGGTGCGCTCTTTAACAAGTTCTACATAGTCATCGGTGAATGCCCAGAAGAAAGTTTCTGCAACCTCTAAGGCTCGGGTGTAGTCATATTTATCAAAAGATGAAGTGGCAGTTTCAACAACTTGAGCTAATTTATTTAACAACGCATGATCTACGGCTTGTATGACATCATCACTACTTAATGTGGCATTAAGACTTAAACTGAATTTGCTGGCATTAAGTAATTTGATAGCAAGTCTTTTTCCAATTTTCATCTGCCCGGTATCAAATGCAGTATCTGTGCCAGGTCTTCCCATGGCAGCCCAATATCTAACAGCATCAGAACCGTACTCTTCTAATAAATCAATTGGAGTTACAACATTTCCTTTTGACTTGCTCATTTTCTTTCGATCTGGATCAAGAATCCAACCGCTGATGCTTGCATTTTTCCAAGGCAATGAGTTTTCTTCTAAATGACTTCTTACTACGGTTGAAAATAACCAAGTACGAATAATTTCATGAGATTGTGGTCGCAAATCCATAGGAAATACTCGATTGAAAAGATCGTTATCTAATTCCCACGAAGCAGCAATTTGCGGAGTTAAAGAAGAAGTAGCCCAGGTATCCATAACATCTGGGTCCCCAATAAATCCATTTGGTTTATTTCTTTGTGATTCATCAAATCCAACTGGAGCTTCGCTTTGCGGATCAATTGGTAATTGTTTTTCATCTGGAACAATTATTTGATCATAATCAGGATTTCCATCCGCATCTAATTTGTACCAAAGGGGAAGGGGAACTCCAAAAAATCTTTGACGAGAAATTAACCAGTCACCATTTAATCCTTCAACCCAATTTTCGTATCGAACTTTCATATATTCAGGATGCCAGTTAAGTTCAGATCCTCTTTTTAATAATTTCGTTCTTAATTCTTGGTCTCGACCACCATTGCGGATGTACCACTGTCGAGTAGTAACAATTTCTAAAGGTTTGTCACCTTTTTCAAAGAATTTAACAGCGTGAGTAATTGGTTTTGGTTCTCCAACTAAATCACCACTTGCTTTTAATTCAGCAACTAAAACTTCACGTGCTGTGTGTGAAGTTTTGCCCACTATTTTTTCAAAAGTTTGTTTTGCTTTTTCGGTGGATAACCATTCAGGATTTTCAGCAACAATTCGACCATCCCAACCAATTAAGCCTCTGGTTGGCAAATCAAATTCTCTCCACCAAATAACGTCTGTTAAATCACCAAATGTACAAATCATGGCAATCCCACTTCCTTTTTCAGGATCAGCTAATTGGTGTGCCACAACTGGAACTTCTACATCAAAAAGAGGTGTAGTGACAGTTTTTCCAAATAATTCTTTGTAGCGATCGTCATCAGGATTGGCAACAAGTGCAACACATGATGGAAGTAGTTCTGGACGAGTTGTTTCAATGTAAACATTTTCACCATTTTGTTTCTTAAAACCAATTTTGTGAAATGCTCCAGGTCTTTCTCTATCTTCTAGCTCTGCTTGAGCAACAGCAGTTCTGAAGGTGACATCCCAAAGCGTTGGAGCTTCTGCCTGGTAAGCCTCACCTCTTTTCAGGTTTCTTAAAAATGCACGCTGAGAAACAGTTCTTGCTCTCTTATCAATTGTTTGATACGTGTAATTCCAATCAATTGATAAACCCAAAGTTTGGAATAATGATTCAAATACTTTTTCATCTTCTAGCGTTAACTTTTCACACAACTCCACGAAATTTTTTCTCGAGATTGGAATTTGTTTTTCACTAGGTTCATTTGGCGCAACAAAATTGGCATCAAAGGGGAGAGTTGGCTCGCAGCGCACTCCAAAATAGTTTTGCACTCGTCTTTCAGTTGGTAATCCATTGTCATCCCAACCAATTGGATAGAAAACTTTCTTACCAGTCATTCTTTGATATCGAGCAATTAAATCTGTGTGAGTGTAAGAAAAGACGTGTCCTACGTGAAGTGATCCACTAACTGTTGGAGGAGGAGTGTCTATGGAATAGACATTTTCCTTGGCAGCAGTTTTGTCGAAAGCGAAAGTTTTGTGCTGCACCCAAGAATTTCCCCATTTGCCCTCAACACCATCAAGTGCTGGTTTTTCTGGTACGCGTGGGTAACGTGCAGATTCAGTCATAACGGCAATCTTATGCAATACATAAGATTGAAAAAATCATGGTCAATTCAGACGTCATGTCAGCGCTAGCTTCGCGCTGGCCCGAGAACAAAATAAATCCTTCACTGGATCGAATCAAACTTTTGTTGGACTATTTGGGAAATCCACAAGATGGCTTGAAGGTCATTCATATAGCTGGAACAAATGGTAAAACCAGCACTTCTCGCATGGTTGAAAGATTATTGAGGGCTTTAGATTTGCGTACTGGTCTATTTACAAGCCCACATTTGCATCACCCGCGCGAAAGAATTTCAATTGATGGATCACCCATAAGTGTTAACAACTTTGAGGAAATTTATAGACATGTTGAACCTTTTCTTGGCTTAGTAGATGAGCAAATCTCTGATTCGCCTTTAACTTTTTTTGAAGTTTTGACTGCGATGTCATTTGTTTCCTTTGCTGATACTCCCGTTGATGCAGTTTCTTTAGAAGTGGGAATGGGTGGAAGTTGGGATGCAACAAATGTTTTAACTCCCATGGTTTCAGTCATTACTCCGATTGATTTAGATCACCAAGAGTATTTAGGTAACACCATAGAAAAAATAGCTCATGAAAAAGCAGGAATCATAAAGCACGAAATTCCAGTTATTGTCTCAAGCCAAACAAAAGAAGCAGCGAAAGTCATTTTGGCAAAAGCTATTGAAAACAACTCTCCAATTATGCGTGAAGGAATTGAGCTAGATGTATTAGAAAGATCAGTTGGAATTGGTGGACAGCAATTAACTATTGCTAATCCTTACGGAACCCATTCGGAACTTTTTCTACCACTATTTGGTAAGCACCAAGCATCAAATGCAGCAGTTGCCTTAACAGCAGTCGAAGCATTTATTGATCGACAAATTGATCATGATTTAGTGCAAGAAGCGTTTGCTGAATTTAGCTCTCCCGGAAGACTACAAATTCTAAAAAGAAATCCAACAATCGTTATTGATGCTGCTCATAATCCTGCTGGGATCAGAGCAACCAAACAAGGAATTAATGAATCATTTCAATTCGATCATCTCATTTTGATTCTTGCTTTCATGGGAGACAAAGACATTGATCAAATCCTGGAAGAGTTAAAAGGCTTTGCCCAAATTGTTATTTTGACTCAAACAAAATCTGCCCGGGCCCTATCCATACAAGATTTGGAAAAGAAAGTAAGAAATATTACTCAATTTGCTAACCGAGTAGAAGTAAGTGATAATTCAGAAGAAGCAATAAAGCTAGCAACGAAGTTAGCAAACGAGGTTGGAAATTCAGCTGGAATAATTGCTCTTGGATCAGTTGTTTTGGCAGGAGAAATTGGTTCACTCTTAAAAGGTGGTAAAAACAATTGAGAGCCTTAGGTTCGTCTGTTTTAGCTTTCGAGATAATCGTTTCATTACTTTTTATTCCAACAGCAATACAAGAATCCAGCATTAGTACTTTCAATATTTTAGCTATTGCATTTGTGCAGATACTGCTAGCGATTCTGGCAATGGGCACCTTGGGAAAAAGCTATGGAATCTATTTGGGTTATTTAACTCAAATATCATTGATCGTTTCAGGTTTTATTGTTTCATGGATGTTTGTCTTAGGACTCATTTTTTTGGGTCTTTGGATATTGGCACTAAGAATTGGGCGAAGAACTGATGAAATAAAGGCATCAAAGAAAGCCCCATAGTCTTGTCTCAGTAGCATATTAATAGTGAAAAGTTGGAAGGAAATATTGTGAGCGAACGTTCCCTAGTGCTGGTAAAACCAGATGGCGTTAAACGCGGATTAATTGGTGAAGTTCTGAAAAGAATTGAAACCAAAGGCTGGAAAATAGTGGCCTTGGAATTAAGAAAGATTGATGAAAAAACTGCAGCATCACATTATGCAGAACACGATGGAAAACCATTCTTTAAAGATTTAGTTTCATTCATTACCTCTTCACCTCTCTTAGCTGTTGTAATTGAAGGGCCAAATGCCATCGCAGGATGGCGTCAAATGATGGGTGCAACAAATCCGGCAAATGCATTGCCAGGAACCATCAGAGGCGACTTTGCAACCGAAACTCAGAACAACGTCACTCACGGTTCTGACTCTCCTGAGTCTGCTGCGCGAGAGATCGCACTCTTCTTTCCAAGCTTAAAGTAATACTGCGTAATATAAGTAGTCAACGCCAACAGATATAAAAGAGGAATTAAGTGGCTTTTTTTGGTAAAGGGTTCTTAGGTCGAGACTTAGCTGTAGATCTTGGTACAGCAAATACTTTAGTTTACGAACGCGGTCGCGGCATTGTGCTAAATGAACCATCTGTTGTTGCTATCAACCAAAACACTGGCGGAATTGTTGCAGTGGGTGCGGAAGCCAAAAGAATGGTGGGAAGAACGCCTGGAAACATTGTTGCCATTCGTCCACTTAAAGATGGTGTAATTGCAGATTTTGATACCACCGAAAGAATGCTTCGTTACTTTATTCAAAAAGTTCACAAACGTAGATTTTTAGTTAAGCCACGATTGGTTGTATGTGTGCCAAGTGGAATTACTGGTGTTGAACAAAGAGCAGTTAAAGATGCAGGTTATGCAGCAGGTGCTCGCAAGGTTTACATCATTGAAGAACCAATGGCAGCAGCGATTGGTGCAGGACTTCCAATCCATGAACCAACCGGAAACATGGTGGTTGATATCGGTGGAGGTACTACTGAAGTTGCAGTTATCTCTTTAGGTGGAGTAGTTGCTTCACTATCTATTCGCACCGGTGGTGATGAATTAGATGATGCCCTTATCCAATTTGTTAAAAAAGAATATTCTTTAATGCTTGGTGAAAGAACTGCAGAAGAAATCAAGACAACAGTTGGAACAGCATTTCCAACTCCTGATGAAACATCTGCTGAATTACGCGGACGAGATCTGGTAACAGGTTTGCCTCGAACTATCGTTGTAACTGCAGAAGAAATTAGAAGAGCACTGGATGAACCATTAACTCGTATTGTTGATGCTGTTAAAACAACTCTTGATAGAACTCCACCAGAACTTTGCGGTGACATCATGGATCGTGGAATTGTGTTAACAGGTGGTGGCGCATTACTTAAAGGATTAGATGAACGCTTGAGACACGAAACCGGAATGCCAGTAATTATTGCTGAACAACCATTGAATTGTGTTGTTATGGGTTCTGGAAAGTGCGTTGAAGAGTTTGAAGCTCTACAACAAGTATTGATCTCAGAACCACGCGGTTAACCGGGCAGATCGGCTGATTTTGCCGTGAGAGATTCCACCCGATTAAGAACAGTATTAGCAGTTCTTTTATTAATTTCCTTAACATTAGTTGCTCTTGAATTAAGAAGTTCTGGAGCAGGTTTCACTAAATCAATTCGAACGGTAAGTTTTGACATAATTTCTCCATTCCAAAAATCCGCAAGGTCTTTTACTGATTCTGTTCAAAATTTTGGTTCAACATGGCGAGAGATAAGAACTGCTCGTGAAAAAGTAAAAGACTTAGAAACACAAAATCTAGATTTGAAAGAAAAATTAGCGAACACCGATGAAAATCGAAGACGGGCTGCAGAATTAGATGCGCTGTTAAAAATTGCAGGGCTAGGAACTTATGAAATAGTTCCAGCACGAGTAATTGCAATTGGCGCAGGTCAAGATTATTCCTGGACAGTTTCAATTGATGTTGGATCAAAAGATGGAATTGCTCCAGACATGTCTGTTATTTCAGGATTGGGATTAGTGGGGCGCACAATTTCGGTTTCCGATTCAACAACATTAGTGGCACTTTTAGCTGATCCATCTAGCAAAGTAGGTGCAAGAATTGGTGGAAAATCTGAACTTGGCTTCATCAGTGGAAATGGTTTACCTGGTGAATTAGAGTTTGAAATTTTTGATCCTTTAGCTGAAATTAACGAAGGGGATCGAATCGTTACTTGGGGTTCTGAAGGTGGCAGACCATTTGTTTCAGGTGTTCCAATTGGCGAAGTAATTGGAGTTAAATCTGCTCCAGGATTATTAACTAAAACTGCCAAAGTAAAACCTTATGTAAAACTTTCTACATTGGATTTAGTTAGCGTAGTTGTAGAGGCACCCCGAATTGATCCTCGTGATTCACTGCTTCCTCCAATGCCATTTACTCCCACCCCAACTCCTGCAATAACTGTTTCCCCAACTCCTAGTCCGAGTCAAAATTAATGAATATATATAAATACGTTGCGTTAATTTCAACTATTTTTCTTGCCGTTGTTTTCCAACCAACTTTTTTTGCCAGACTTTCATTACCGGGTGCAACACCAGATTTAGTAATCGTGATGGTTTGTTGTTGGGCGGTAACAAAAGGACCTGAAGTTGGTGCCATTTCAGGTTTTCTTGCTGGATTCTTAATTGATGTGGCACCTCCTGGTGCACATTTAATGGGAATTGCATCGATAATCTTGGCCTTAATTGGTTATGCAATCGGAATTGTGGGAGGAGGACCAAGTAGATCATTTACTAGACCACTTGTGATTTCTGGAGTTGGTGCCACTACATTTTTCTTATTCCGCACTATTTCTGGAATATTTGTTGGAAATGATATTTCTTTATATATCTTTTCAGTAAATTTTTTAACTCAAGGAATTTATGCAGCAGCCTTAGCAGTATTTGTATATCCCGGGATAACTTTTCTAGATAAAAAACTTGGTCCAGTTTCAAGATCTGATGAATTAAGGATGCAATAAATAATGAAAGATAAATCCATAATTCGATTAAAAATTATCAGAGTAATTTTTTTTTCATTAATGTTCACACTTGTGGGAAGACTGTTTTATTTACAAATTAGTACTGGTGAGAATTTTGTAAAAGCTTCTCAGAGAAATGCTTTTCGGGAGATTTATTCTCAACCGGTTAGAGGTCTTATCCTTGATCAAGTTGGAAGACCTGTTGTTTCTAATAAATCTACATTAATTGTAAGTGTTAATACACGAGTTTTGGAAAACACAGAAGATAAAGGTGCTTCAGTAATTACCAGACTTGCTCAAAACTTAAATATTCCTGAATCAGATATCAAAGATCGGTTAACTCCTTGTGGCACAAAAGGAGCAAAGAAGCCACCAATTTGCTGGTCTGGTTCTTTATTTCAACCAATTCCAATTGCACAAAATGTTTCAAATACCGTAGCGCTAGAAATCATGGAGAAAAGATCACTTTTTCCTGGAGTCAGTGCTGAATTAATTGCAATTAGAGATATCCCAAAACCATTTGGTGTGAACATGGCTCACATTATTGGTTATGTCGGTCCAGTAACTGACATTGAAATTGAAAAACAAAAACAAGTTGGAATTGCAGCAGACGACATTGGTCTACAAAATAATGACAGTATCGGAAGATCAGGTGTGGAGAGAACCTACGACACTTGGTTAAGGGGTAAACCAGGTGTAAAAGTCATGGCTGTTGATAAGGCAGCAAATATAAAAGGTGTCGTTAGTGAAACAGAACCAGAAGCAGGAAAATACGTTGTTCTAAATATTGACGCCAAACTTCAATCTCTGGTTGAAGAACAATTAGCAGCAGCAATAGATAGAGCCAGAGCTAAAGACTACATAGGTGAATCAGGAGCAGCCGTTGTAGTTGATGTAAAAAATGGAAATATTTTAGCGATGGCAACTTACCCAAGTTATGATCCAAGAATTTGGTTGGGTGGAATAACTAATGAGCAATTTGAATTACTTTCAAATCCAAAAAATGGAATCCCTTTAATTTCTCGTGCAACACAAGGCCTCTTTGCACCTGCCTCTATTTATAAAGTTATTACCACTGCAGCAGCTGCTGAAAACGGTTTTGATTTAAATGGAACTTATCAATGTCCACCACAATTAGAAATCGGTAATCGAGTATTTAGAAACTATGAATCTAAGGGTTTTGGAGCTATTTCATTACAAAGAGCCATTGAGGTTTCTTGTGATACCGTTTTTTATGACATCGCAAATACTCTGTGGTTGAAAGATGGTGGATTAACACCCATTGAAAATCCAGTAGACGCCGTTGAAAAAATGTCATTTGCTTTTGGACTTGGATCAAAAACTGGAATTGATTTGCCAGAAGATGTGAAAGGTCGAGTTGGAGGCAGAATTTTCAAAAGAGATTTCTGGGATAAAAACCATGAAGTTTGGTGTGAACGCGCAGAAAAAGGTTATCCAGAAGTGGCAACCAAAGATCCAGATCGCGCCAAAATGCTACAAAAGTTTGCCACAGAAAACTGTACTGAAGGAATGAGATTTCGCGCGGGAGACGCAGTAAACAGTTCTATTGGACAAGGAGACACTGTTGTTTCTCCATTACAAATGGCAATGGCATATGCGGCAATTGCTAACGGTGGCACTGTATATGAACCTAGAATTGTCAAAGCTGTGATGAATGCAGATGGTTCTGTTGCTGAAAAAATTGAACCTAAAGTAAAAAGTGTCTTACCTATTTCTAGTGAAACTCTTAATTACCTTCAGAAATCTTTGAAGTCAACCACAGTTTCAGGAACTGGTGCTCCACCTTTTGTTGGCTTTCCACTTTCAAGAATTCCAGTAGCAACAAAAACTGGAACAGGTGAAGTTTTAGGAAAACAATCAACTTCATGGTTTGCAAGCTATGCACCTGCAGATAATCCCCAATATGCAATTGTGATGATGGTTGCCCAAGGCGGTACCGGATCTGGAACTTCTGCGCCAAGTGTGAGAAGAATTTATGAAGAACTATTTGGAATTCGTGGTGGAGTAATTGATCCTGCTACAAGTATTTTAAAAGGTGGCTCACCTAGTGCGACATTGCCAACAATCAGAACAGATGGTTTACCCGATTACCCAGAAATTGATGAATTACTAAATCCAACTGCATCTCCTTCCCCAACTGCTGCTACAAAAGCTGGTGCAAAACAATGACCTATTGGAGTTCAGAAACACCTAAAGCGCCAAGCAGAAATAGACTTAACGATTCATTTTTTATTGGTTATGACTGGGTTTTAATATCTTGTGCATTATTGCTTTCAATTATTGGATCAGCACTAGTTTATTCAGCTTCAAAGCAAAGATTATTTGACGCAGGAATCAACACAGATTACTATTTACAGCGCCATATTTTCAACATAATTGTTGGAATAGTTCTTGCATTAATCGTTTCAAGATTTTCATTTCGAACTGCAAGGGCTTACGCCATTATTATTTATGGTGTTGCAGTTGTGGGTTTGATGTTGGTGCTTGTTCCCGGAATTGGTAAGTCACAAGGCGGTGCACAAGCATGGATTGCTTTGCCTGGAGGATTTACTTTTCAACCAAGTGAGTTCACCAAGGTTGCTTTGATTACTTTGTTGGCAATGGTTTTAACAGAACGCCGCGATTCAGAACTAGTTCCAGATGATAGAGATGTTTTGTTTGGTTTAGCCTTGGCTGGAATTCCTGCGTTGTTAGTTTTACTTCAAAACGATTTTGGAACAGTAATGATTATTGGTGCAACTCTTTTAAGTGTGATGGTTGTAGCTGGGGTAAAACTTAGATGGATTTATGGATCTATTAGTGCTGTGATCTTAGCTGGGTTTATTGCTTCGAAATTGAATTTCATTAAGGATTACCAACTAAAAAGATTAGCCACATTCGTAGATCCCACCCTTGATCCCTTGGGCGCAGGCTATAATACTTTGCAAGCAAGAATTGCTATTGGTTCTGGTGGTTGGTTTGGGCAAGGTCTTTTAAGCGGTCCGCAAACCCAAGGAAAATATGTTCCAGCACAAAGAACAGATTTCATTTTCACTGTGGCAGGCGAAGAGTTGGGATTTTTAGGTTCGACGCTAATTATTTTTCTGATTGCCATGATTTTGTATCGCTTGACAAAAATTGCCATTAATTCACCCGATAGATTTGGTCGTTTGGCAGCAGCAGGTGTTGCTGGTTGGTTTGCAATTCAAACTTTTGAAAATATTGGAATGAGTTTAGGAATTATGCCGGTAACTGGTGTGCCTTTGCCTTTTGTTTCTTATGGAGGTTCCTCGATGTTTGTTTCCTGGATGGCCCTGGGGCTAGTTGTTGCAATTGGGCGAGAAATTGATGATCGGGTCACCCCACTAATTCGCTAATTTCAGTGCAACCAAATCAAGCAATTTCGTGTGTAAATGACGCCAATTCACCCCAAGGCAGTTGTGCCATCAGGGCAGAGGATCAAATGCCGTGCCATACTTGAAGTACTGGTTAATCACGGAGTCACTACAACCCGAGATAAAAAACCAAAACGACTTAGCCGAGCAGCGGTGCTCGGTAGAACTAAAAAAAGCTAGCTGTCCCAATTTGTGAGACAAAGCGGATTTCTTTGAAGTTCTAAAAACAAAACCTAAATGACTTTGAGGACGTGGATTTATTTTCACCCCTGATCGTTAAGCAAAACCAGCACTAACACCAAGTGCAGGTAAACAAAAACGCTTTGGCGTTGTTTATTTGCACACACAAAAGATTTAGGAGTAAAGCCATTATGGCTGACGAAGAAACACCATCATTACGTAAGAGATTTCGCATTGCTGCATTTTCTGCAGCAGAAGAAGCACCAACACCTGCAGCTGATGTTCCAGTTGGAAAACCATCTGTGGCATTTCAACAAGCAGTGGTGCCACCAAGAACACCTACCGCAAAATCTGATGCACCAAAGCAAGAAAAAGGTTTATTAAGAAGAGGTAGAAACAAAAAACGCAGCGAAGAAGAAGCTGTTGAAGAAACCGAAGATTCAGCAAGTGGCCAAGAAGAAGACAGTGATTCAGAAGCCGGGGATGGAAATCATCGTCGCGTCAGAAAACGTCGTCGTGCCACAGATGTAAATCCAGATGAAGTAAATACTGATGATCCAAACACAGTTGTCAGAGTTCGTGCACCAAGAGAAAAATCTACAACCAGGGGTTCAACTCGATTAGATGCCAAACGTCAAAGAAGAAAAGATGGCAGAGATGCCGGCAGAAGAAGAGCACCAGTTTTAACTGAAGCAGAATTCTTAGCCAGACGTGAAAGTGTTGAACGAGTCATGGTTGTTAGACAAAACCAAGATCGAATTCAAATAGCAGTTTTGGAAGACAACATTTTAGTTGAACATTATGTTTCTCGCGGACAATCTGCTTCATTGATTGGAAACGTTTACCTAGGTCGTGTGCAAAACGTATTGCCAAGTATGGAAGCTGCTTTTATTGATATTGGCCGTGGACGAAATGGTGTGCTTTATGCCGGTGAAGTTAACTGGGATGCAGCAGGACTTGATGGTCAACCAAGAAGAATTGAACTTGCTTTAAAGAGCAATGATCCAGTTCTTGTTCAAGTTACAAAAGATCCAGTTGGACAAAAAGGTGCCAGATTAACTAGCCAAGTTTCCCTTCCTGGGAGATATTTAGTTTATGTTCCAGATGGTTCAGTAACTGGAATAAGCAGAAAACTTCCTGATACTGAAAGAACGAGATTAAAACGAATTTTAAGAAACATTGTTCCTGAAGGTGCTGGAGTAATTGTTAGAACAGCAGCAGAAGGTGCAACTGAAGAGCAATTACAAAGAGATGTTGCACGTCTTCAAGCTCAATGGGAAAACATTCAAAGCAAAGTCCAAGGCGGAACTCCTGCATCACTTCTTTACTCAGAACCTGATCTTGCCATCAGAGTTGTAAGAGATATTTTCAACGAAGACTTCAAAAAATTAATTGTTGAAGGAAGCGAAGCTTGGGACACAATTGAGGAATACGTTAAATACGTTGCCCCAGATCTTGCTGATCGTTTAGAAAAATGGAGTGGTGAAGGCGATGTATTCGGTGCAAACCGAATTGATGAACAAATCGCTAAAGCTCTTGATCGAAAGGTTTATTTGCCTTCAGGTGGATCATTAGTAATTGATCGCACAGAAGCAATGACAGTTGTTGACGTAAACACTGGAAAATTCATTGGTCAAGGTGGAAACCTTGAAGAAACTGTAACCAAAAACAACTTAGAAGCTGCTGAAGAAATTGTTCGCCAACTTCGCTTAAGAGATATTGGTGGAATTATTGTTATCGATTTCATCGACATGGTTTTGGAAACAAACAGAGATATGGTGCTTCGACGCCTCGTTGAATGTTTGGGTAGAGATAGAACTAAACATCAAGTCGCAGAAGTTTCCACACTCGGTTTGGTCCAAATGACTCGAAAGAGAATCAGCTCAGGCTTGTTAGAAACCTTCTCTGAATCTTGCGAGCATTGCAATGGTCGAGGAGTCAAGGTGTTTTCTGAACCAGTAGATCACAAGCACTCAGATCGACGTGGCAAAAGAGAATCAACCGAGGCAACTGAGGTAGAAACCGTCTAGAACCAAGCCATTGGAGAAGGAGATTTAGGCCTTTAGTACCCTAGAGGAACGCCCTTTTACCAATCAGGCAAAAGAGGCCATAAAACTTCCCAAGTTTTAAATAAGGAGATTGAAAGAACATGTACGCCATTGTTCGCTCAGGTGGGCGCCAAGAAAAAGTTGCTGTCGGCGACACTGTTGTTATGGATCGTCAATCTGCTGAACTTGGATCAAATATTTCTCTACCAGCGCTACTTGTTGTAGAAAACGGCAAAGTAACTCATGATGCAGCAACACTTTCTGCCACAAAAGTTACTGCAGAGGTTGTTTCACATGATCGTGGACCAAAAATTAAAATTCAACATTACAGAAATAAAACAGGTTATAAGCGTCGTTTAGGTCATCGTCAAGAACTAACAACAGTTCGTGTCACAGATATCAAAGTAGGGAAATAGAAAATGGCTTCCAAAAAAGGTGTTTCCAGTACTAGAAACGGTCGCGATTCCAATTCGCAAAGACTTGGTATTAAAAGATTTGGTGGCCAACTTGTTGGTGCCGGAGAAATCATTGTTCGCCAACGTGGCACACATTTTCACCCAGGTGTAAATGTTGGACGCGGAACTGATGACACATTATTTGCTTTACAAGCAGGTTCTGTGAAATTTGGTTCACGTCGTGGTCGTCGTGTTGTTGACATTGTTCCTGCGGACTAACCCGCTCAAATAGACATATCCAAAAGGGCGGGCTTTTTATTAAGCCCGCCCTTTTGCATTATTAAAAGGTGGTGCAGAAAAAATGTTTGTTGATCAAGTAATTCTGCACGCCAAAGCTGGCAGTGGTGGTGCTGGTTGTACATCTGTACATCGCGAAAAATACAAACCACTTGGCGGACCAGATGGTGGTAATGGTGGTAAAGGTGGCGACGTAGTTTTACTAGTTGATAACAATGAAACAACTTTGTTGGAATACCACAGACATCCACATCAAGATGCACCAAATGGAAAACCAGGTCAAGGAAGTCATAACAACGGTGCCAATGGTGAAGATTTAGTTTTATCTGTTCCAGCAGGAACTGTTGTGTATTCAATGGAAGGTGAAATTTTAGCCGACCTTATTAATCCAGGCATGAAATATATTGTTGCTCAAGGTGGAGCAGGTGGATTAGGAAATGCTGCACTTTCATCTAATAAAAGAAAAGCACCAGGGTTTTCTCTTTTGGGTGAACCAGGAGACATCAATGATGTAAAACTGGAATTGAAATCTTTAGCTGATGTTGCTTTAGTTGGTTTTCCAAGTGCTGGTAAATCAAGTTTAGTTTCAGTAATAAGTGCTGCAAAGCCAAAAATTGCTGATTATCCATTTACAACTTTGGTGCCAAATTTAGGTGTTGTTAAAGCAGGAGATGTTACGTTCACCGTTGCCGATGTTCCAGGACTAATTGAAGGAGCAAGTGCTGGTAAAGGTTTAGGTCTTGATTTCTTAAGACACATTGAAAGATGTGCGGTTTTAGTTCATGTAATTGATTGTGCGACTTTAGAACCAGATCGCGATCCTTTACAAGATCTAGACATTATTGAAAAAGAATTATCACTTTATGGCGGATTGGAAGATAGGCCAAGAATTGTGGTCTTAAACAAAATAGATGTTCCTGAAGCAAGAGAGTTAGCGCAGATGATTTTGCCTGAAATTCATGCACGAAATCTAGAAGGTTATTTAATCTCTGCTGTTTCTAGAGAAGGATTAAAGGAATTTTTATTTGCTGTTGCTGAATTGGTTGTGCAATGGAGAAAAACTCATTCACAAGATGAGAACGCCAGAATTGTTTTACGTCCAGACGGAGTTGGCGCACTTGGTTTCCAAGTAAGACATGATGGCAACCGCTATTACGTCACAGGCAACAAAGTTGAAAGATGGATTAGACAAACTGACTTTTCTAATGACGAAGCTGTTGGTTATTTAGCTGATCGTTTCCAAGTTTTAGGAATTGAAGAAGCATTAAGAAAAGCTGGAGCCAAACCAGGCGCTGAAGTTGCCATAGGAGAAGGCGAAAACGCCGTAATCTTTGATTGGGATCCAGGTATTGATACTGGTGTAAAAAATGTTCGAGGACCTCGAGGCACAGATATTCGATTGGATGGAAGATGAGTCAAGATTTGAGAACTCAAATTTCTAAAGCTAAACGAATAGTTGTCAAAGTTGGTTCTTCTTCTTTAACAACTGCTCAAGGCGGCATTGATACTCTAAGAG
>Ga0247832_1001104_pt1 | contig 50443 bp, 49 predicted proteins | sample LaCruzMarch2015__10_FD_192407 | JGI IMG/M metagenome (GOLD analysis project Ga0247832, IMG submission 192407) | Freshwater microbial communities from meromictic Lake La Cruz, Castile-La Mancha, Spain - LaCruzMarch2015_4m | ecosystem: Environmental > Aquatic > Freshwater > Lake | place: Spain... | reverse complement strand
CCTATCGTGTAATTGTGTCCGGGTCTTCCCTCATGGCTATCTCTAACATATCTGCCAATTGCAATATCTCGCCGCTGCGGATTGCGCTCATTAGACCAACGCCCCACAAAATCTAAGCTCTGAGTCGCGCTATCGCTAAGCGGCATCCAATAATTTAGCTCATCTAGAAAGTAAGTATCTCCAAGGTTAGTTAATTCCTGTGAAACTTTTATTACTCCAAATTGATCTAGAGATGCGCTGATATCAAGAATTAAATTGGCATCCTTATCTTCTAATTGAATTTGAAAACTACTCTTATCGCTTTTAAATTCTTTAACGCTAAATTTTGTTGACCAATCAAGACCTGCTCTATGTCCCTTTATTGTGGGATATCCCAAATGTCCTCTTGAGTGCTCTCGCATCATGCCTGGATTAGTAACTACGTCAAAATCACTATTTGCAATGGAGCGATCAAAAAGTAGTTCACTTGCCTCGCCCTTAAAACTTGCGCCCCAATATCTAATTACCGGCGCGCAATCCATAACCTCAAGGAGTAAATCAACGCCGCCATTGCTTAGCTGCGCCCTGGCCCCGGCCTTAGATGAAGGTATTGGAGAAGACATACAGGTAGAGTAATAGCCATTATGTCGAGTAAGAAACTCCCCGCAGGCATTATTCGAAGTGATGCCAGGCTCATGGATGGGCGCACCATCCGCTACTACGACACAAAGGGCCAAACGCGCACCGCAGTAGATCAAAGAAGCAGCGAAGAGCAACCAAGTATCGGTGAGATGCGCCTTGATCCACTCAATAATGAGTGGGTAGTAATTGCAGCCCATCGCCAGGGACGCGTATTCCTGCCACCTAAGGAATTAAACCCGCTTGCTCCAAGTAAGCCAGGTTCTCTCACCGAAATACCAGAGAGTGATTATGAAGTAGTCGTCTTTGATAATCGCTCACCTTCTCTTGCCGCTCCAACATCGAGTTTTAAGGCAATTGATGATCCAGATTTCTCTAGCCCTGCAATTGCCTCAGCTGGCAAGTGTGAAGTTATCTGTTTCACCTCAGATTATGAATCATCTTTTAAAGATCTTTCACACCTTCAGATAAGAACAGTTCTTGAAGCCTGGCGTGATCGAATTGCAGAGCTCTCTGAGCTTTCCTATATTGAATATATAGCTGCCTTTGAAAACCGAGGGGAAGAAGTTGGAGTAACTCTCAATCATCCTCATGGTCAGATTTATGCATACTCTTATCTCCCTCCAAAAACTCAGAGGATGCTAGAAGTTGCAACAGCTCATAAGAAGAAGAGTGGAAATATTCTTCTTGAGGATATTTTGGCTAGAGAGCTTTCAGATAAAGTCCGAATCGTTGCTGAAAATGAGCATTGGGTTGCATATGTGCCATATGCCTCAAGATATCCATTTGAAATTCATCTTGCCCCAAGAAGAAGAGTCCCTGATTTTCTAGCTCTCGAGGAAGCGGCATCAGATGCATTCGCGCCAATTGCGAAAGAAGTACTAATAAGACTTGATGGCGTCTTTGGCGTGAAGATGCCCTACATCGCTTCATGGCACCAGGCGCCGGTAAGAACTGGTAGAGACCTGCTTAGTTTGCACTGGCAGATTGCCTCAGTTAGAAGAGCGCCAGGAAAGTTAAAGTATCTAGCAGGATCTGAATCTGCATTTGGCGCATTTATGATGGATCTAAAGCCAGAGCAATCTGCGGCGCAGCTGCGCGATGTGGCGCTTTAAAATAAAGTGGATATAAAAGAGTTATTCACTAAAGGCTTTGGCTATCCCCCTGAGGTAGTAGCAAGCGCTCCTGGGCGAGTTAATTTAATTGGAGAACATATTGATTACAGCGAAGGCTTTGTTCTTCCCTTCGCTATCGATGCAGTAACTAAATGCGCCATAGCAAAAAGAGATGATGGGAAGATAAGAATTATCTCGGCCCAGAAAAAAAATCAAATTATTGAAAATAATCTTGAATCAATCGCAGCCAAGGAGGGATCTGCCTGGTCTAGATATATCTATGGCGTCATCTGGGCAATGGAAATAGATTCTGGCCTTGATATCTATATTGATGGAAAGGTGCCACTTGGCGCTGGATTATCTTCTTCAGCCGCCCTTGAGTGTTCACTTGCTACCGCCCTAAATCATCTATTTCATTTAGAAAAAACTTTACCTGAGTTAGCTCGCTTAACCCAATGGGCAGAAAATGAGTATGTCGGAGTGCCTTGCGGAATTATGGATCAATCAATTTCGCTAATGGCAAGAGCTGGTTATGGACTATTACTTGATTGCCAGGATCTCTCAACTCGACATATCAAAATTGATTTTGCTTCAAACTCTTTACGGCTTTTGATAATTGATACCCAGGCCCACCACGCCCTAACAGATGGGGGCTATGCCAAAAGGCGAGAGAGCTGCGAGGAGGTAGCAAAAATCTTTTCAATTGCCTCCCTGCGCCAATTAAGTATGGAGAGCCTTCTAGCCCACAAGACAAAGTTGAGTGATATTCAATTCAAGCGAGCACACCATGGTGTAAGTGAAATGCTTCGAGTATTAGATGCAGTAAAGGCCCTTGAGGCAGAGGACTTTGAAGCACTTGGTCAATTACTAAATCAATCCCATAACTCACTTCGTGATGATTTTGAAGTCTCATGCCCTGAGTTAGATATAGCCGTTGATACCGCGCTTAGCTCTGGAGCCCTAGGGGCAAGAATGGTAGGCGGCGGTTTTGGCGGAAGCGCTATTGCGCTAATTAATGAAAGTGATGCCGGAGCAATTTCTCTAGCAATAGAGAAAGCTTTTGCTCAAAGTGGATTTAAAGCGCCTAGATTTTTTGATTCGCTACCAAGTGATGGAGCTAAAGTTATTTCTTAAACGACCGGCGTTACTGAGATGACTTCAACGCCGCCAATTGCGCTTAATACATTTACTAAATCTTGGGGATCACTTCCTGGAAATGCCACTGTGATGTCATCTATTCCTCTCCCGCCTTCAGATGAGAGAACAACAAGGCCGCGAATATCTCCGCCAGCAAAACCAATTGCAGATGCCACAGCGCCTAAAGATCCTGGGCGATCAGGAAGAGCTACACGAATACGGACCATTGCCATAGGGGTGAGTCTAAATGAAAAGCTCCCTGACTTGGACTCGAACCAAGAACCTGCCGGTTAACAGCCGGCTGCTCTGCCAATTGAGCTATCAGGGATCGTTCAGCGGCTAAATCTAGGTCAGAGACTCCCCAAGCGCCAATTCTCGCTGGGCCCGCCTCTTTGCCTCCATCTCAACTAACCTTGAAAACATCTGATTGTATTCACTTTCACTCTCAAGTGGATTTAATCGCTGGAGACTTGATTTAACTTCAGCGATAGATCTGGCAAGTGCTACCTCATTTAATCTGGCAGTGATACTTGAGACATAGCGATCAGAGATTTCACCATCGGTACGTATCGGCTCAACCATTAACTCGGTAATAAATGACTTAAGTTCATCAGAGTCTGTCGCCTCTAAATTAACTGCCATTAAATCCTCTTGGGTATCGATAAATTCTCTTAGCTTGATATAGGCAGGGTGTGAGAAGGCATTCTTTTCTAACTCTGGCCAATTTCTAAATAGCGCTGGCATCTGCAGACGAACCTTTAAAACTTCTCGCTCAAGAATTAATCTTGGCTCACTTGGATCTGGCCGCCATTGCTCGCCAGCTAGCGCAGCATCAACGCTTGTCGACCTAGTTGAAGTGTTTTTCTTAACCGCAGCCATTACAACTTCAACTTCCATCCCAAGCCAGCCAGCAAGAGATCTTGCATACTCTGGTCTTAGTGAAGTATCACGGATTCTCCCAATAAGAGGCGCAGCAGCATTGAGCGCTTGAACTCTGCCGTCGGCATTGCCTAAATCAAATTGCTTTATTGAGCTCTTGATTGCAAACTCAAAAAGAGGGACCCGCCTTGCAATCAGATCGCGAAGAGCAGCATCTCCCATCTCTTGCCTTAAATCAGATGGATCTAACCCGCTTGGCTCAACAGCGACAAAGGTTTGAGTAACAAATTTCTGATCATCGCCAAAAGCACGAAGCGCTGCTTTCTGTCCTGCAGCATCGCCATCAAAGGTAAAGATCACTTCGCCGCGGAATGCATCATCATCCATTAATAGTCTTCGCAATATCCTTATATGCTCATCACCAAAGGCAGTTCCACAAGTTGCAACGGCGGTTGGTATTCCTGCTAAGTGCGCTGCCATTACATCGGTATAGCCCTCAACTATTACTACCTGGCGCTTCTTTGCTATCTCCTTCTTCGCCTTATCAAGGCCATAGAGAACCTGGCTCTTTTTATATATCGAAGTTTCTGGGGTATTTAGATACTTAGGACCAGTATCTTCTTCATCGCTTGCTAATTTTCTTGCGCCAAAACCAACTAAATCACCTGAGATATCTCTGATGGGCCAGATCAAGCGATTTCTGAAGCGATCGATAGCTCCCTTGGTCCCCTCTTTTGTTAATCCAGCTAGAAGAAGTTCCTCTGCGCTAAAACCCTTTCCAAGTAAGAATTTACTTAGCGCATCCCATTGATCTGGAGCGTAGCCAATTTCAAATGATTGGCTTGCTGTTTTATCAAAACCACGTTTGATTAGTAGTTCTCTGGCATGACTTGCGGTAGGAAGTTGTAGCTGTTCTTGATAAAAAATTGATGCTTGGCTATTTGCTTCAAGAAGTCTGGAGCGCTGAACTGTTGGAGCCTTTGGCCCGCCACTGCTTTGTTCATAAGTTAATTGATAACCAATTCTCGAGGCTAATCTCTCGATAGTCTCAGTAAAACTTAGATGATCAATCTTCATCACAAAAGCAATTACATCTCCGCCCTCTTGGCAGCCAAAGCAGTGAAAATATCCGCGAGCAGGAGTTACATGAAATGAGGGGCTCTTCTCATCGTGAAATGGACATAGCCCTTTTTTCTGTCCCCCACCAGCACTTTTTAGTTGGACATAATCACTTACAACTTCATCAATTGGTGAATGATCGCGAACATAGCTCACATCAGTATCGCGAATTCTTCCAGACATAGCTGTAATCCTAGGCCCCAATCAATTTCTCATGGAGGGCGTATGCACCCATATCTGTTAATGAAGCTACCTGATCGATTACTACCCGCATCTTCGCCGCATCACTATCTGCAACCTGCCATTGCTGGAGGAAGAAACTCTCAAGGCTTGCTGGAGCAAGGCGGCTAACTGCCTCAACTAATTCAATAATTACCTCTTCCTGTCTTGCGTAACGCTCCTTAGATATTTCTGCCCCGATAATGTAGTAACCAGCCATTGATTTAAGTATCGCTACCTCAATTCTTACCTCGCGAGGAACGATCAGATTTGCTTGATAGCGAGTTAGATCCCCCTCTCCATATCTCTCTCTCGTGGCTCGCTCTGCATAGAGAGCGAAGCGACCTATTAATTGACTGGTCAGATCCTTTAACTGAGCAAGGTGTCTATGGCTTCTATCAAACTCTTTTGGCCAACATGAGAGCTTATGCAAAGAGTTGAGAGCAGATGTGGCCTCTTGCTCACTCAAATCAGGTAGGTACTCTCTAATCGCAGTCTGATAGAGCTGCTCTAGATCGTCATTTAACTTTGAAATATCAATCTGTCCAGTAACTAAACCATCTTCTAGATCATGCACGCTATAGGCCACATCATCTGACCAATCCATAATCTGGGCTTCCATACAAGTTCTTGATTCAAGAGATTCTTGCCTGACCCAATTAAATATCTCTAAATCATCTTGATAGACGCCAAACTTATCTGGATTCTCTCTGCTGCTCCAAGGATATTTAGTTGCAGCATCAAGGGTGGCTCGAGTTAGATTTAAGCCAACAGAGAGTCCCTCTTGATCAAGGGTCTTTGCCTCAATCCTTGTTAATAATCTGAAGCTCTGAGCATTTCCTTCAAAGCCGCCAATATCTTTAGCAATCTTTGCAAGGGCTTGCTCGCCATTATGTCCAAAGGGAGGATGTCCTAAATCATGAGCCAGACATGCGCTCTCTAAAAGGTCAGGATCTGCGCCAAGGGCTGCGCCTATTTCTCTTCCAACTTGTGCGCACTCAAGTGAGTGAGAGAGTCTTGTCCTTGGAAAATCACTTGCCCAAGGAACAGCTACCTGAGTCTTTGCAGCAAGGCGCCTTAGTGCAAATGAATGGATAATTCTGGCGCGATCCCTGGCAAACTCAGTGCGCCCCTTTCGCTTCGCTGGTTCATCGAGAAATCTTTCGCGATCAAGTGCGCTATAACCTAGATGCTCATTTGCAGGATGAAGGGCCATGATGTGCTTAGGTTACGTGGTCGCTGATATGTATGCCACGGCGCCCAAGGGTTAGATAGGCAAGATAGGCCCCGCTCTCTCGCAATAAGTAGCGAAATCCAGCCTCTTCCAGGCTTGCAATACCAACCCTAGTTGGCGAGCAGGTCGCGTTAAATCCAAAGTCACTTGCCATCGTCATAGATCTTAAGCAGTGATAAGGATCGGTAACAATAATTATCTCTTTTATGCTCTTGACTCCATCAACTTTTGAGAGCGCTTCAATACTTCGAAAAGTATCGCGCCCCTTAGCAACTGCTGTAATGCTCTTTGACCTTACTCCTCTAGAAATCAAATAACTTCTAGAAGCTGCTGCCTCTGTGAAGCGATCTCCTGGAGCTCCCGCTCCTAAGGTATAGATCTTTGTTGCAAATCCTTTCTCATAGATTCGAAGGCTCTCTTTCAACCTTGCCTCTAAGACTTCACCAGGTCTACCATCTAATTGCGCAGCTCCCATAATAACTATCGCATCTGCTTTTCTAATGGTTTCATTCTGCGCGGTATACCAAGTCTTTCCAATTGCCCAAAGTGGAATCACTAAAACAACTAAGAGAAGAAAGCTAATAAACTTCCAGGCAAATTTAAATAAGAACATCAGCCGCCAGACCCAGAATCTTCTCCATCTACTGCTACTAATTCATCTGGATCATTGAGCCAGCCATCAGGCAGGCTAACAGCGCGTCCATGGCTGGTTCGTCCTCGCGGGGCATCACCAATTGCTACTGGATATGGTTGATCAACTAATTGATCTAATAGCTGGCGCAGTTCAAGAAGTGATGAGACCATGCCAAATTTTGCGCGAAGCTCTCTTTCAACTCTAAAGCCCTTCAAATACCAGGCCATGTGTTTTCTTAAATCCCTACAAGCTCTATCCTCACTTGAGAAATACTGAGTAAGAAGCTCTGCATGGCGATAGATAATTTCTCTAACCTCAAATAAATTTGGAAGAGCTCTTATCTCTTGGCCATTAAAGGCTGCGACTAAATCTGCAAATAACCATGGCCGTCCCAGACACCCTCTGCCCACTACAACGCCTGCGCACCCAGTTGTTTTCACCATCTCTATCGCATCAGAGCCAGACCAGATATCGCCATTTCCAAGCACTGGAATGCCAGTTGGAGCAAGGTGTTCAACTAGGTTCTTGATTTTGCTCCAATCAGATTTTCCTTCATAGAGCTGTGCGGCAGTTCTGGCATGAAGTGCCACCCAAGCAACACCTAGATCTGCAGCTATTTTTCCAGCATCTAAATAAGTCTCATACTGACTATCAATTCCAACTCGCATCTTAACTGTTACTGGAATCTGATATTTGCTAGCGCCCTTTACTGCAGCTTCAACTAAAGATGCAAAGAGACGCCTCTTATAGGGAAGTGCTGAACCTCCCCCTTTTCTTGTGACTTTTGGAACTGGGCAACCAAAATTTAGATCGATGTGATCTGCTAAATCTCTACTTCCTAAGATCTCAACTGCTCGTGATAAATCCTCTGCAGTTGTGGCATAGAGCTGAATAGAGCGAGGATGCTCACCAACTCCTGGCGTAATCATTCTTAAAGTTTCATCATTACCTTCAATTAAGGCTCTTGCGGTAACCATCTCTGAGACAAAGAGCGCAGCGCCTTGTTCCCGGCAGAGCAATCTAAAAGCAGCATTGGTAATGCCAGCCATTGGAGCAAGAACAACTGGCGCAGTTAAATCTAAACCGCCACCACGAATTGGAAGATGAAGCGGCTTTAGATCTAGCAGCCCAGTAGCCGTGGGGCTAACCATGCCTCAACCTGATCAATACTGATTCGCTCCTGCTTCATGGAATCACGCTCTCTAATTGTTACCGCATTGTCATTTAAGGTATCAAAGTCAACAGTAATTGCATAAGGAGTACCGATCTCATCTTGTCTGCGATATCTCCGGCCAATTGCTCCAGCATCATCAAAGTCAACGCTCCAATTCTTGCGAAGCGCTGCAGCTAAATCTCTTGCCTTAGGTGAGAGATCTGCATTTCTAGATAGCGGAAGAACTGCAACCTTTACTGGAGCTAGTCGATAATCAAGACGGAGAACTACTCTCTTCTCCATCTCCCCCTTGGAATTAGGCGCCTCATCCTCGCTATAGGCATCCATTAAGAAGGTTAGAGCGCAGCGATCAACGCCTGCTGCAGGCTCAATAACATAGGGAAACCAGCGCTCATTTTTTTCTTGGTCAAAGAATGAGAGATCTTTACCTGACTTTTCAGAGTGGGCCTTTAGATCAAAGTTGGTTCGATTGGCAATTCCCTCAAGCTCTCCCCATTGGGTTCCAGCAAATTCAAAGTTATATTCAATATCCACAGTTCTCTTTGAGTAATGGGAGAGTTTCTCTTTAGGATGTTCAAAGAGACGAAGGCGCTGCGGATTAATACCTAAATCAACATACCAGGCAAGTCTGGTATCAATCCACTTTTGATGCCACTCTTCATCACTTCCTGGGGCGACAAAGAACTCCATCTCCATCTGTTCAAATTCTCTAGTGCGGAAGATAAAATTTCCTGGAGTAATTTCATTTCTAAAGGATTTTCCAATCTGGCCAATTCCAAATGGCGGCTTCTTTCGAGCAGTTGTTGCCACATTATCAAAGTTAATGAAAATTCCTTGAGCAGTTTCGGGTCTTAGGTATGCAAGACCTGATTCATCCTCAACTGGTCCTAGGAAAGTTTTTAATAGCCCTGAGAATTGTTTTGGAACGGTGAACTTACCTTTGTTGCCACAATGAGGACAGTTGATTTCAGATAAAGATGTTGGCTTCTTTCCATGCTTTGCTTCATAAGCTTCTTCTAGATGATCAGCGCGATATCGTTTATGGCACTCGGTGCACTCAGTGAGCGGATCACTAAAGGTCTCAACATGGCCAGATGCTTCCCAAACTTCTTTAGCTAATATGACGCAGGAATCAAGACCAACAACATCCTCACGTCCTGTCACCATTGATTTCCACCATTGGCGCTTAACGTTATTTTTTAACTCAACCCCAAGTGGGCCGTAATCCCAAGATGCGCGAAGACCGCCATAGATTTCAGATGAGGGAAAAACAAAGCCGCGCCTTTTGGCCAGGCTAACAATTACTTCAAGACGATCTGCCATGGTGATCTCCATCCGGCTGGCTGCAGGCGGTGCGCACCGGTCGCAGTTCACAAAGGAAGCTGGGCGCAGGAGCCAAATTTTACCCCCCTAGACACGCTTAAATCCCTTAACCTCCTTAATGAAAATGATTCTCATTTGTGCTAACTTCTGCCCCATGAACCTACCTATCCTTCTTGCCGCTGCAACCGCTTTAGCAACAGCTGCTGGCGGCCTTCTTGCACTAAAGGCTAAAGATCGCCTCCATCTAGTTCTTGGCCTTGCCGCCGGACTTCTTTTAGGTCTTGTCGCCTTTGATCTCTTGCCTGAAGTCTTTGAAATGTCTTCAGCAACACTTCTTGGAGCTCCTGCAGTTTCAGTAGCTCTTGTTGGTGGCTTTTTACTTCTTCATCTATATGAGAAGTTCTTTGGAACTCATGAACCTGCAGAGTCTGATTTCAGCGATGACCATAAGCATCGCGTAAATGTTGCGGGAGGCCTTGGAGCTTTTGCGATGGCTGGCCATGTATTTCTTGATGGCCTAGCACTTGGAGTTGCCTTTACTATCGATGAAAAACTTGGGATTGCGGTCTTTGTAGCTCTTCTTGTACACGCATTTAGCGATGGATTAAACACTGTCTCGCTTCTTATCAAGAGCGGTAAATGGACTCGCAAAGGCATCTGGCTAATTGGTGTTGACTCAATCGCCCGCATAAGCGGAGCTGCTGTTGGTTCCAGTTTGGCACTGAGCGAAGATTTTACTGCTCTCTATCTAGCTACTTTCTCTGGAATTCTCATCTATCTTGCAACAAGTCATATCTTGCCCGAGGCACATGCTCGTCATAATTCTCGTTGGACGCTAGTGTCAACAATTGTTGGTGTTCTGATTATGTGGGGCTTAGTCAGTCAGTTAGAAGCTGTACATGTTCACGGCCACGAATCTGCAATTGAACACGGCGATGAACATGGCGATGAACATGGCGATGAACATGGCGATGAGCATGGCGATGAGCATGATCATGAGGAAGAAGAGAATGGATGATATACGTGGAATTCCCACACCAATATGCCCATATTGCCAGAGCACTTTAATAAATATAACTGCTTGTTTTAATCCTGAAAACTATGAAATTGAGATGTATCTGCTTGATAATGCCAGTTGCGCAGGTTGTGGCGCTCTACTAACTGCCCCAACCCCGGTCGATCTGTTTCTGTAACTCACTTATAACGCTTTGATTTTGCTCTACGGGAATAACCCAGCGCTCATATTTCTCGCCCTTGAACGCTAAAACCCATACTGGCCGCCTCTTGTAAACGACAACAAAGTCTCGTCCAGACCAAAATCGCATAGTTCCCAGCATTATTTGAAAAGGAAAACCAGTGCCCGGCGCCCTAATGCCACGCAAAACTTCTCTATTCCACGGATCATCAAAGCGATTAATGCTCACAAGATTAGACACTCTTGCGGTTGGAGATTTTGAAAGAGCTCCTAATGACTCAAGAGACGTTAGCTGATATTTAAGTTGCTCACCTTGCATCAATAGCATTCTTGCCTCTATTCAAAGATAGGACCAACGGTCCTACTTCTCTTAATTTCAAAAAATCCTGGATAACTTGCTGCAAGTAATACTCCATCCCATAACTTGCCAGCCTCTTCTCCCTTTGGAGCAGGAGAAATGACCGGACCAAAAAATGCCGTTCCCTCAACCGCAATTATTGGAGTTCCCACATCGCTTCCAACCAGAGCTATTCCTGCCTCATGGCTAGCAATAATTGCATTATCAAATTTGGAGTCACTCTCTGCGCTAGCTAGATTTTCATCTGCGCCAACTTCTTTGAGCGCTTGAGTGAATAACTCCTTACCCATTTCCATTTTCTTCAAGTGAATTCTTGATGAGATGGCGGTATAGAGCGGAAGTGTTATCTCTTTACCGTTTTTCTCTTGCGCAGCGGCAATAACTCTTGTTGCCTGCCAGGAGCGAATTAGCCTTGCTTTATATTCTGGCGCCAAATCCTTATCCTTATTTAGGTGGGCAAGACTAAATAGATTCCAAGTAATAGAGATATCTCTTATCTTCTCAACTTCTAATAGCCAGCGCGATGTCATAAATGCCCAAGGACAGATTGGATCAAACCAGAACTGCACATTACTTTTACTCATATCAAGCCTTTCCGAATCGACGATCACGTTTGGAATAAATCTCAATTGCCTGCCAGAGCGTCTGCCTTGTCACATCAGGCCAGAGCACATCCATAAAGACTAGCTCAGCATATGCTGACTGCCAGATTAAAAAATTTGATGTCCTCTGCTCACCAGAGGACCTTAGAAATAGATCCACATCACTCATCCCTGGTTCATCGAGATATTTAGCAAAGAGGCGCTCATTTATCTGATCTGCTTTGATTTTCTTCTTTGCAATATCCCTTGCAATCTCCTGGGCTGCAGATGCAATCTCAGCTCTGCCTCCATAATTAATACACATATTCAAGGTTAAGACTTTATTTTTCTTAGTTAACTCTTGAGCAATCTCTAGTTCTTCAATTATTGACTTCCATAACCGCTTAGGAGCACCAACCCAGCGGATCCTTACCCCCATTTCATGCATTTGATCTCGCCTGCGCCTAATAACATCGCGATTAAAGCCCATTAAGAATTTCACTTCATCAGGAGATCTCCGCCAATTCTCCGTTGAGAAAGCAAAGGCTGATAGCTCTTTAACTCCAATTTCAATTGCGCCTTGTACTACATCAAATAAAGCCGCTTCCCCAGCTTCATGCCCCTTCGTTCTTGCAAGGCCGCGCGCTTTTGCCCACCTACCATTTCCATCCATAACTAGTGCTACATGATGAGGAATTTTTTCTTTAGCAATTTTTGGAACTTTCACAAGATCACTCTTTCAACCATGGGAAGTGAGCGCAAGTTTCGCTCAAGGTGCCATTGCAGATATGCAGCAATTAAGCCAGATGCCTCCCTGCGATTTTTTAGCTCGCTCTGCTCTGCTGCCTGCCAATCACCGCTTACTAGATCTGACATCAATTGAAGAGTTTCAAGAGCTGGTGTTGCCGAAGCTGAGGGACGACAATCTAAACAGACTGATCCTCCGCCAACTAGAGAGAAGTATTTATGTGGCCCTGGTGCTTCACACCTTGAGCAAATTGTCATCGATGGGGCATAGCCAGCAATTGAAAGTGATCGAAGTAGATAGGCATCAAGAATAAGTGATGGATCATGGCTCTGATGAGCAAGTGATTTAAGTGCGCCGGTTAAAAGAAGGAATTGTTGAAGCGCTGGCTCTCCCTCATTATTTGTAAAACGCTCAGCAGTTTCTAAAATCGCAGAGGCAATGGTCCACCTCTGATAATCACCAGAGATAGCATCGCCATAATTTTCAATAGCCTCAACTTGAGTAACGACATCAAAAGTCTTTCCGGTGTAGAGCTGGATATCAACATAACTAGCTGGCTCAAGCCTTGCGCCAAACTTTGATTTAGTCCTTCTAACTCCCTTTGCAACAGCTCTTATACGACCGCGCTGCCTAGAAAAGAGCGTGACAATGCGATCTGCCTCCCCAAGCTTCTGGGTTCTGATAACAACTGCCTCATCACGATAGAGCGCCACAGGCACAACTTAGAGCAGATGGTTATCGAAGAGCGCGATTGACCGCAGAAATCACCGCTTTTAGCGATGCGGTAGTCGTTGATGGATCGATTCCAACGCCCCAAAAAGTTCCCCCGTTAACGCTGCACTCCAGGTAGGCGGCAGCGCTTGCATCCCCACCAGCGCTCATGGCATGTTCGTAGTAATCAGCTACTTGGATATCAACTCCATAGCTTTGCATCACATTACAGAATGCAGAGATAGGACCATTACCACTTCCGCTAAGTGTTACCTGCTTTTGATTATCAAGAAGATCAACGCTTAACTCAACGTCTTTGCCAGCAGAGCTACTTTGGTTAAGGGATGTAAATCTAAATCTTCCCCACCTGTTATCTTCACTTGGCAGATACTCATCAACAAATATCTTCCACATCTGATCTGGAAATACTTCTCCGCCTTGATCATCGGTATGAGATTGAATCACATGGCTAAATTCAATCTGCAGCCTTCTAGGAAGATCTAATTGATGTTCACTCTTCATCACATAAGCCACTCCGCCCTTACCAGATTGAGAATTAACTCTGATAACTGCTTCATAGCTTCTGCCGATATCTTTTGGATCAATTGGCAGATAAGGAACCGCCCAGGTGAAATCGTCTACTTGCTTGCCGGCAGCCTTGGCATCTCTTTCTAGATGCTCAAAGCCTTTCTTAATTGCATCTTGGTGAGAACCGCTAAAGGCAGTAAAGACAAGATCGCCGCCATAGGGATGACGCTCTGGAACTCTTAATTGATTGACATACTCCACAGTCCTTCTAATCTCTGGAATATCGCTAAAGTCAATCATCGGATCAATGCCATGGCTCAACAAATTAAGCCCAAGAGTTACTAAACAGACATTTCCAGTCCGCTCGCCATTGCCAAAGAGCGTTCCTTCAATGCGATCTGCTCCAGCAAGATATCCAAGTTCTGCTGCAGCAACGCCAGTTCCGCGATCATTATGTGGGTGAAGACTTAGTACTATCGAATCTCGATACTTTAAATTACGCCCCATCCACTCAATTGAGTCCGCATAAACATTAGGGGTGGCCATCTCAACAGTTGCTGGGAGATTAATAATGCTCTTATGAGTCGGAGTTGGCTGCCAGATGTCATTAACAGCGTTACAGACCTCGAGTGCAAATTCCAACTCGGTGCCGGTGTAGGACTCAGGTGAATATTCAAAGGAGATCTTGGTATCTGGCAGAGTTGAAACTAACTCTTTACATAACTTAGCTCCATCGACTGCAATCTTCTTAATTCCTTCTTTATCTTGCCCAAATACCACTCTGCGCTGCAGTGTTGAAGTGGAGTTATAGAGATGAACTACCGCGCTCTTTGCTCCTACTAACGATTCATAAGTTCTTCTAATTAAAGCATCTCTGGCCTGTGTCAGAACTTGAATAGTCACATCATCTGGAATCAATCCATCTTCAATGATCTTTCTAACAAAATCAAAGTCAGTCTGGCTAGCGCTAGGAAAACCAACTTCAATCTCTTTATAGCCCATCTTTATAAGTAGGCTAAACATTGCTAGTTTTCTAGGGACATCCATTGGATCAATGAGGGCTTGATTGCCATCTCTTAAATCAACTGAGCACCACTTGGGCGCCTCTTTCATAGTCTTACTTGGCCAGGTGCGATCATCTAATTTGATTGGAATAAAAGATGAGTAACGATGCTTAGCCATCTTTGAGGCTTCTTGCTTTGGAAAATTCACTTCTATACTCCTTCATTGTTTTTTAGGTTTCACTGCTACCGATAACCGGTGCGTTAAAACCCCGAAGCGAGGAGACCGGTTATTTGGCCTCGCCACGGCAGCGAAGAAGGAGTGTGCTCAGAAGAGCTAGAAGTAATATTTCGCTGCGTAACATGGAGCTAAGGTTAGCCAAGGCCTTATAACACTGGCAAATAGCGATCAAGTTCAAAGGCTGTAACCTGCTTGGAGTACTCCAGCCATTCAGCTCTCTTATTACGAAGGAAGTAATCAAAGAGATGCTCACCTAGGCACTGCCTTACCAATTCACTTCCCTGCATCGCCAAAATAGCCTCATTTAGATCGGCGGGAAGGCTTGCTGGACTCTCATCAATACCTAATTCATAGCCGCTCTCAACTCCCTTAAGTCCTGCAGCAATAGTGACAGCAAATGCTAGATAGGGATTACAGGCAGAATCTGGGGCCCTAAATTCAATTCTCGTTGAGTTTTCTTTATTTGGTTTATAGCGCGGGATTCTTATCATCGCATCACGATTTTGCGCGCCCCAACTTATCTTTGCTGGCGCCTCTCCCCCGCCATGGAGGCGTTTATAAGAGTTAACCCATTGATTAGTAATTGCAATAAATTCTGGCGCATGTTTAATAATTCCGGCAATAAATGATTTACCAACATTTGATAGCTCCCCGCTTGTTGATCCATCTTTATAGAAGGCATTCTTCTCACCTTCAAAGAGTGAGAAGTGAGTATGCATTCCTGAACCAGGGTGTTCGGTAAAGGGCTTGGGCATAAAGGATGCATGACATCCTTGATCAAGTGCTACCTCTTTAATGATATGGCGAAATGTCATTATGTTATCGGCAGTGCTTAGCGCATCTGCATATCGCAGATCTATTTCCTGCTGCCCTGGAGCTACCTCATGATGGCTAAATTCAACAGAGACCCCCATCGCCTCTAGCAGAGTAATTGCCTGCCTGCGAAAATCTTGACCGATAGCAATTGGAGTCTGATCAAAATATCCCCCAGCATCAACTGGGATTGGTTTTACTCCAGCAACTGGCGCATCTTTAAATAGGAAGAATTCAATCTCAGGATGGGTGTAACAGGTATATCCCATCTTTGCAGCTTTCTCTAAAACTCTCTTTAAGACATTTCTTGAATCAGCTGGAGATGGCGCCGAGTCAGGAAGCGCGATATCGCAGAAAATTCTTGCCGCCCCTGGTTTCTCAGTTCGCCAAGGAAGAATAGAAAATGTTGCAGGATCTGGCCTTAGCAACATATCTGATTCGCTGCCGCGGGCAAAGCCTTCAATTGCAGAGCCATCAAATCCAATTCCTTCAGCAAAGGCATTTTCAAGTTCTGGCGGGGCAATTGCAACAGATTTTAGAAAACCCAATACATCGGTAAACCAGAGGCGAACAAAGCGAATATCGCGCTCTTCTAGGGTGCGAAGGACAAATTCCTTCTGCTTTGCTATCTCAATATCTTCTTTAGCCATGGGCGCATGATGCCCGCCTTTAGTTACGGCTATGTTAACTAGGCTTAAAAATGAGCCTTAGATAGCAAATTGTTCTGAGGCATCGATATCACTCATCGCCTCCACATCTTTAACAACTACAGAATTGGCGCTAATGCGAACTCCATCGCCAATCTTGATATCGCCAAGGACCCTTGCCCCCGCTCCAATGGTGACTTTATTACCAAGGGTTGGATGGCGTTTGCCATTTTCAAAAGTCCTAGCGCCAAGTGTTACATCGTGATAGATCATCACATCATCGCCAATTACCGTTGTCTCGCCAATTACAACACCCATCCCATGATCGATAAAGAAGCGCTTGCCGATCTTGGCTGCAGGGTGAATCTCTATTCCAGTCACAGATCTAATCCAATTGGAGTAGATCCGGGAGATTAACTTTAATTTTCTATTCCAGAGCCAGTGAGAGATGCGATGGCCCCAGAGCGCATGGATTCCGGGATAGGTCAGAAATACCTCTAACTTATTTCTGGCAGCAGGATCTCTTAGAAGAGCTGTGCCTAGATCTTGGTTAATTGTTTTAAAGATCATCTATGAATCCATTAAATCTTGGTAGAGAATGGTTGAGAGATAACGCTCGCCAAATGATGGAATTATCACGACGATATTTTTGCCAGCAAACTCTTTTCGCTTTGCTACTTGCGCAGCTGCCCAGAGCGCACCGCCAGATGAAATTCCAGCAAGGATTCCCTCCTCGGTTGCCGCTCGTCTTGCATACTTGACCGCATCTTCTGCGCTGACATCTAGGACTTCGTCATAAACGCTTCGATCAAGAATTGGTGGAATAAAGTTTGGGCCGATACCTTGAATTGGATGACCACCAGGATTTCCGCCATTGAGAATTGGAGAAGCAGCAGGCTCAACAGCAAATATCTTGACTTCAGGCTTTCTTGACTTTAATACCTGGCCAATTCCAGTGATTGTTCCGCCAGTGCCAATTCCAGCAACGACTGCATCGACTAGTCCATCGGTATCGCGCCAGATCTCCTCAGCGGTAGTTCTTCTATGAACCTCTGGGTTTGCTTCGTTTTCAAACTGGCGGACCATAACTGCGCCATTTGCTCCTAGCTCCTCTGCTTTGGCAAGGGCGCCCTTCATTCCCTCCGCTGCTGGAGTGAGGACAAGTTCCGCGCCAAATGCTCTAAGCAGTGTGCGCCTCTCCTTTGACATCGAATCTGGCATCGTAAGAATTGTTTTATAGCCGCGAGCCGCCCCAACCATTGCAAGTGCGATTCCAGTATTTCCAGAGGTTGCCTCAACGATCGTTCCGCCAGGCTTTAGAGCTCCGCTTTTTTCTGCTGCATCAACCATAGCGATGCCGATTCGATCTTTAACAGTGCTAGTTGGGTTATAGAACTCCAACTTGGCATAGACAGTTGCCTCGGCCCCATCTGTGATTCGATTTAGCCTCACTAGCGGGGTATTTCCATAGACCTGAGTAATATTTTCATAAACCTTCATTATCTTCTCCTAAGTAAAGTTGTTTGAAAAAAAATATAAATTTAAAGAAGTGCTTAGCGCGCAAGGTGTTACTGACAGCAGATTGCTGATGCGGTGCGGCCAAAATCGATTACGCGGCGGCGGGTGAAGAACCAGGAGCGAATCGCAGACATAGGCTTAAGTTTAGGCGAAATAATAGATAGCGCTACTTGCAAATACCTTGCAAGTTTTTCTAACTCTCCCGCCACCTTGAGGTCATTGGCAGACGTCTATCTTTACCAAAGGCAATTGGTGAGACCTTAGGCCCAGGTGGATATTGCCGCCTTTTATATTCAGCCTTATCAACAAGTGCCACTACCCGATCAACTAGAGCCTTATCAAAGCCTGATGCAATAATTTTTGTTGCATCGATATTCTTTTCAATGTAGAGCTTTAATACCTGATCAAGGAGCTCATAATCAGGAAGAGAGTCGCTATCTTTCTGACCAGGAGATAACTCCGCACTTGGCGCCTTCTCAATTGAGTTAATTGGAATTAGCCCCTTGCCCCCGGCCTGGCTATTGCGCCATCTAGCAAGGCGCCAGATATCTACTTTGAAGATATCTTTTATCGGAGCAAAGCCGCCTACCGCATCGCCATATAGCGTTGAATAGCCAACAGCTAGCTCTGACTTATTACCAGTTGCAAGGATTAAATGGCCTCGCTGATTTGAAAGGCCCATCAGTAGCGAGCCTCTAACTCGGGCTTGGATATTTTCTTCAGCAAGGCCTGAGAGCTCTATCGCGCTTTGAAAGCTACTTACAATTCCGGCAATCTCAATAATCTCATAGCCAATACCAAGATTTTCAGCCAACTCTTTAGCATCTCTTATCGAGTGCGTAGATGAGTACTTACTTGGCATAAGTAAGCCATAGACGCACTCTTTGCCAAGGGCATCAACTGCCAAAGTGGCGGTAAGAGCTGAATCAATTCCACCAGAGAGGCCAAGGGCAACAGTTTTAAAACCATTCTTGACTACATAATCTTTAAGGCCAACTACTAGAGCCTTCCAAATCTCTTCTTCATCAGATAGCGATTGAGCTATTAGAGTTTTTGCCTGCCCTAGATCTTTCTTGATTGCTCCACTTAAAACTAAATCAGGGGCTCCGCTTTCTATCTCACATTGGATATCAACGATATTTAGTGAGCTTTCAAATTGCTCAGATCTTGCAATCACCTCGCCATTGCTATCCAGGGCAAATGATCCGCCATCAAAAACTAGATCATCCTGGGCCCCAACCATATTGAGATAGAGCAGCGGGCAGCCCAGTTGCTTAACCCTCTTTCTTGCAAGTGCCAGCCTTACTCCATCTTTATCACGCTCAAAAGGGCTGCCATTAGCCACTAGCAAAATCCCAGGATTTGCCTTACTTAAATTGGCAACTGGGCCGCCTTCTTGCCAGATATCTTCACAGATTGCTAGAGCGATATCGATAGAGCCAAAGCGAATTACTAGGCTCTTATCTCCCTGCCCAAAATTTCTAAACTCATCAAAGACGCCATAATTTGGTAGGTGGTGTTTGACATATTTACCAACAATCTTGCCTTGATAGATTGCAGCTAGAGCATTCTCAGGTTTTTCATCATGATCGAGATATCCGACAATAACTAAAAACTCGCCGCCACCAATTTTCTCTATCTGCTCTGCTAGTTCATTAACGCGTTTTTTTGAGGCGTTTTGAAATGCAGGCCTTAGAGCAAGATCCTCAACTGGATAGCCAGTTAAAACCATCTCGGAGAAGAGAACTACATCGGCCCCGCTTACTAGCGCTTCTTTAACTGCGCCGAGAATTAATTGGCTATTGCCCTCTAAATCGCCCAAGACAGGATTGATCTGGGCCATCGCGATTCTAAGAGGAGCGCTCTTGGCTGTAGGCATAGTTCAAGAGTACCGATAGACTCCACTTTGTAATCCCGGGGACCGCACTTGGCCTCGAGGAAGGAAAGTAAATGGCCCGCTATACCATTTTGGATCTGGCTGCCTGGAAGAAATCAGGTAAGCCCTTTGCCATGCTGACTGCCTATGACTCAACGATGGCCTCAGTCTTTGATCAAGCCGGGGTGCCAATCCTGCTTGTTGGAGATAGCGCAGGGAATAATTTTTTAGGCCATGAGAACACCATTCCAGTTACCTTAGATGAATTGATTTCACTATCTAGATCTGTAGTTAAAGGCTCAGAGAGAGCGCTAGTAATTGCTGATCTCCCCTTTGGCTCCTATGAAGCATCGACTCAATTAGCGCTAGAGAGCAGCATTAGATTATTGAAAGAGGCAGGAGTTGCCGGGGTAAAACTTGAGGGCGGAGTCAGAGTTTGCGAGCAAGTTAAAGCTCTAGTTAGTAGTGGAATTCCAGTTATGGGCCATCTTGGAATGACCCCGCAATCTGTTAATGCCTTTGGCGGCTTTAAAGTTCAAGGAAGAGATAGCAAGGCAGATGAGATCATCAAAGATGCTCTTGCCCTTCAAGAGGCAGGGGCCTTTGCAATTGTGCTTGAGTTAATTCCTGCCAAATTGGCTAAGGAGATTACAGAGACGCTATCGATTCCAACTATTGGTATTGGCGCTGGGATTAACTGCGATGGCCAAGTTCTAGTCTGGACGGATCTAATGGGGCTAACTCCAAAGCCGCCACGTTTTTCAAGGGCCTATCTAAATCTACGTCAAGATATGGTTGAAGCAGTTGGCAGATGGGTCCTAGATGTTGAATCAGGGTCCTTCCCCTCTGCTAAAGAGAGCTTTGACTAAGATAAGGCGTGCGCAAATACGCTATTGATCTCACGCCGATAAAGAAGTATCGCGACTTTAAGCTGCTCTTTACCGCAGGGCTTTTTTCCTACTTCGGCTCGATGATCACCTTTGTTGCGCTGCCTTTCCAAGTCAAAGAGCTAACTGGATCATTTTGGGCAGTGGGGCTAATTGGAGTTGTCGAGATTATTCCCCTTATTGTCTTTGGCCTTTATGGCGGGGTCTTAGCTGATTACCTAGATCGAAAAAAGATGATCTGGTTTACTGAATTTGGCACACTTATCGCTACCTCAATACTTTTAATTAATTCACTTCAAGAAAAACCTAGCGTTATCTTGATCTTTGTTATTGCAGCAATTTTCGCTGCTTTAAGCGGGCTAAAACGCCCTAGCCAGGATGCGATTTTGCCAAGGCTTGTAAACCATGATGATCTGCCAAGTGCCAGCGCACTTATGAGCCTTAGATGGCAATTTGGCGGAATCGTTGGGCCATCAGTTGGCGGAATAATCATTGCAAGCTATGGGGCAGGTGCTGCTTATCTTGTTGATTGCCTCACCTTTGTAATTTCACTTGCGCTAATTTGGCAGGTTAAAAGCGTTCCCCCTCTTGATAAGGCAACCCCGCCATCTATGGCAGGTTTGATGGAGGGACTTAACTACGCCTTTAAGAGAAAGGATTTACTTGGGACCTATGTTGTTGATTTAGCAGCGATGTTTCTTGCAATGCCGATGGCCCTATTTCCTTTCTGGGCCGATGAAATTGGCGCCCCCTATGCCCTAGGTTTTTTCTACTCCTCAATTACCTTTGGAGCAGTCCTTGTAACTCTTCTAAGTGGCTGGATGAGAAATTACCCCCATCATGGCAGGGCTGTAATTATCGGAGCCCTCGGTTGGGGGGTTGCAATCGTTGCGGCAGGAGGTAGTAACTCACTTGTTCTGGTAATCACCTGCCTGATTATCGCCGGCGCATTTGATCAAGTCAGCGCCTTATTCCGAGGCTTTATCTGGAATCAATCAATTCCTGATGAGTTACGGGGACGCCTTGCAGGAATTGAAATGCTCTCCTATCTTCTTGGCCCACTTGGCGGACAGGCAAGGGCAGGAGGCATGGCCGCGATGAGCTCCTTGCGAACTTCAATTGTTGGCGGCGGATTACTCTGTATTGGCTTTGTTTCTCTGATCGCAGCAGTGATGCCAAAGTTTCGTAGCTATGATGTTCGGACCAATGAATATGCCCTCAAAGAGGCAAAAGTGCGCAAAAATAGGGAAAATATTTAAAATATTTTTTAGCCCCTACCCTTTAGTAACTAGATTTTAAAAAGCCGCTTTTTCTTCAGTTTTGCGAAAATCGCGATATTCACGCACAAAAAGTGAGTAAAAAGAGGGATAAAAATTGCGCGATACTCACTTATTTTAGAAAAAGAATTCCGACACGCACCCAATTTATTTTCCCCAAATAGTGGAAACTTTGGCCAATAAGTGCCACGATTTGTCCTGCAACAGGTTCGGTGACGGATCGAACCATTCTGAAAGGAACACTACGTGGCTGCAAAGCGTCGTAAGAAAGCTGCTGCTAAGGCAGCACCAAAGCGTCGTCGTAAGAAAGCTGCTGCTAAGAAGGCAGCTCCAAAGCGTCGTCGTAAGAAAGCTGCTGCTAAGAAGGCAGCTCCAAAGCGTCGTCGTAAGAAGGCTGCTGCAAAGGCTGCCCCAAAGCGTCGTCGTCGTAAGAAAGCTGCTAAGTAAGCACGCTTTAGATTTACGGAAAAAGCCCGGCCGCATATGCGCCGGGCTTTTCTCTTTCCCTAGTAACCAAACTTAGAAAACTTTGAAAGAATACTTAGATGAATAGCGCTACCACTCGCCCCCGCCTCTGGCGCTGGATTTTTGGAACCCTATTTATCGTAACTACTTGGCAAGTATTGGGCCTGGGTCTAACCTTTTTGTTAGCCTCCTACTTTGACCTTGATGTTGAGCTCCTCTTTTCAACAGCCGATGAGGATCTTGCCGCTATTAGGGCCCTTCCGGCATGGAGTAGCGCAGCAACTATTTTAATTTCATTTCTGCCTCTGTTTATCGCAACGCATCTGGCCTATCGCATCTTTTTAAAGAAGAATATTAAGAGCCTCTTTACTAGCGGCGATAAATACTCATGTAAAAGGACTTGGATTGGCTTTGCATCTCTTGCCTTGATTTCAATCGCCTTTGGCTCATTTGATTTAATCCTTAATTGGGATTCCTATACTTTTAGATTTAAAGCTTCAGCTTTTATGCCCTATTTACTAATTGCATTTACTCTCCTGCCTATTCAAACAACAGCAGAGGAGCTCTTCTTTAGAGGCTGGATTCAGCGCTGGCTTGATAATGGCAAGAAGAAGCAGTGGAGTATCTCAATTCTTAGCGGAGCTATCTTCTCTCTTCCTCATCTTGCAAACCCTGAAGTAGCGGGCAACGAACTCTTCCTTCCAATCATTAGCTATGGAGCTACTGGATTTATGTTGGCCTGGGTGACTTATCGAGATCAAAGCCTTGAACTAGCTATCGGCGCACACTTTGCCAATAACTTACTAGCAGCTCTTCTGGTATCGAGCCAAGATTCAGCCCTTCCTTCAGTTAGCCTTCTTACCGTGCCAGAAGTGCCTTGGGGACCAGCTGCTCTCTTTTCAGTAATTATGGTTCCTATTTTTATCTGGCTCACCAATAGATGGGGCGCTAAGGCTTATTAGAGGCTCTGCGCCTTTGTTTCATCTCGATGCTTGCGAAGATAGGTCATAAAGGGAGTTCCCCCTGTACCAACAGCTGATGGGTTTCCTGGGGCCTTCTGGGCCTGGGCATGAATGTATTGCCCGGCATATTCAAGATGCATCGCTCTAAAATCTGCAACTAGCTCAACAGATTGATTAAAGAGCTCTGTTGTTGAGGCGCGATTTACCCTCTTAACAAACTCCCTAACCGATGGCCCTGCCTCAACAGCTTCAATAAATGCCACATGCTTTGGAGGCATATATTCGCGCATCTCCATTAAATATTCTCGAAGCTCATCTCTTTCATGTTCAATTCCTAAGACTCCATCAAGTGCTGGAACAATTGCGCTCTGAGCGCCCGTCTCTCCTCGATAGGTCATTCCCTTGCCGCCAAGTGCCTCCACGCCTTCATAAACAACGCCATTTGGAAGAGCTGGGTTATTGCGCCAGCCAAAGATATATGGCCTGACCCTATGGAAATAAACATATGGATCACACTTCTCAGGCATTCTGGCAAGAACCTCATACATACTCTTAATGCCATCTCGCAGTTGAGTAAGAGCGATATCGAGTGCGTCACTGTCATTGGCAACAACTGCCTTCTGGGCTAGTTCAATTGCATGAAGCGCGATTCCAGCCTTCTTCTCGATATCAATATGAATAAGAATGAACCACTCTTCATCTTGACCCCCAAGAAAGCATTGCAGGAGGGCGATATTTCCGCATTCAATTTCTTTTTTTGGATCGAGGCGATACCAATTATCAATTGAGTATGAGACATAGCTAAGAATTGGCGGGCGGCCAACTGTGACCCCTAACTCATACCAAGGCTTTGCTAAAACTGCTGGAATTACATGGGCTGCTTCGTTTTCAGACCATTGATAGGCCATCCCGATATAGGAAAGGGCAAGCATGGCTCGTCTTACCTCGCCCTCACTTGCTAGGGCATCCATTTTGAATGGTGGCAGTGATTTAACTCGAGACCTAAAATCTGAACCCATTAAATACTTTGGCAGATTTCGCGCCACCTCATCCCAAGCACCGTTTGCAGCCGCAAGTGATGCAACTGGATCGCAGTGTTGCATATAGCCGAATTCTCTAGAGAGGCCAAAAGCCTCTAGAGAAACTGGCTGAGCCATAACTATTTCTTGCCAGCTAAGCGCGCTTCGCGTCTCTTCTTTTGCTCTGCAGGGTTTGGCACCGGAACAGCTGCAATTAAGCGCTGGGTATAAGGATGCTTTGCTCGTTTAAGAATCTCATCGCTCTCGCCAACTTCCACTAGCAAGCCATCTTGCATAACTGCGATTCTATGGGCCAAGATGTCAACAACTGCTAGATCATGGCTAATAAAGAGACAGGCAAACTTTAATTTGTCTTGTAGCTCTAGCAATAATTCCAAGAATCTTGCTTGAACTGAGACATCTAGTGCTGAAGTGGGCTCATCTGCGATTAATAAATCTGGGGTGAGTGCAAGCGCTCTTGCGATTCCAACTCGCTGTCTCTGACCTCCTGATAACTCATGAGGAAAGCGATTTCGATAAGAGCGAGGAAGTTCAACCTGCTCAAGCAGATCTTCAACCTTCTTATTTAACTCATCGCCTTTTGCAATTTTTGCTAAATATATTGGCTCTCCAATTGACTCACCAATTGGCAGACGTGGATTTAGCGATGATGCCGGATCTTGAAAGACAATTCCAGTGTGACGGCGAATGGTAAAGAGCTCTTTTTGAGAGGCATGACTGATGTCTTTGCCAACAATTTCTAGCTTCCCTGACTTTATTGGAAGAAGGCCAATTGCAGCTCTTCCAACAGTTGTCTTTCCAGAGCCTGATTCACCTACCAATCCAACAATTTCGCCAGAATAAATCTCAAGTGAAAAATCACGAACAGCGACAAACTCAGGGATGCGACCGCGCTTTGGATAAGCAATTGTCACATTCTCAAGCTTTATCACTGGAGCTTGTTTGCGAGCAGAGGCATCAAGTGATCTCTTTACTGATGTGCCAAGCTCTGGAACGGCTGCAAGAAGTTCTTTGGAGTAGGGGTGCTTTGGAGCGTTAAATATCTGCTCTGCTGAACCATGCTCAACAGTTAAACCATCCTTCATAACCAAAATTTCATCAGCCATATCAGCAACTACTCCCATGTCATGGGTGATTAGCAGAATTGCTGAATTTAAACGGGACTTTAGATTTCGCATTAAATCAAGAATCTCTGCCTGGATAGTTACATCAAGGGCAGTGGTTGGCTCATCGGCAATCAAAAGTCCTGGATCACAGGCAAGTGCTTGAGCAATCATCGCCCTCTGCCTCTGCCCACCAGAGAGTTGATGAGGATATTTATCAATTGATAGTTCTGGTTCAGGAATCTCAACCATTGTTAAGAGCTCGATAGCGCGGAGGCGAGCCTGCTTTGGCCCCATATCAAAGTGAGTTCTTAGCGTCTCAACTATCTGAAAACCGATGGTGTAAACCGGATTTAACGCCGTCATTGGCTCTTGGAAAATATAAGCAACTTCTTTTCCGCGCGCTTTACGAAGAGAGCTAGCTGAGGCGCCAAGCATCTCGATGCCATTTACTTTCACACTTCCAGAGGTTCTGGCATTTGAGGCGAGAAGGTTCATAACGCCAAGTGCGGTAGTTGACTTTCCAGATCCTGATTCCCCAACTATGGCTAGGGTTTGCCCTGCCGTAACATCAAAATTCATCTTTATTGCAGCGGGATACCAGACCCCATCGACCCAGAATTCAACAGTGAAATCCCGAACTTGCAGAATAGGTTGAGACACTTAAGCAGCCCTCCTATTCGCACATGAGATGATGCCCTTATGAGCAATCTCGAGACTTTTCGCCCAAGAAGTGGCTACCTCTTGGCATTTATCGCCTTCTTTGCCATTAGTAACTTTGCTTACATTAATATTTTGGATTACGGATTTAGTGGCGGTTCCACCAGTCTTACCTGGGGTCTGTTTGCCAGTTCCCTTTTCTATCTGATTTTTATCCATCCTAAAGTTATTTTCTCTGATGAGGGACTTATCATCATCAATCCCATAACTAAAATCTCTATTGGTTGGCATGAAGTCTCCGAAATTGATGCCCGTTTCACCATGTATGTCATGCACAGCCCTACTGGAGCTAAAATTCACGCCTTTGCCGCTCAAGCTCCTGGTCGTTATCACAGTAGAAATATTCATCCCAATGAAATCAAGGGGCTTCGATTGGGAAATAGCAACACGATTCGCGCTGGAGAGAGCCCGCGCAGTAACTCTGGGGCTGCAACTGCGATCGCCAGGATGCGATTTGAAAACTTTAGCAGAGTTGGAAATATCGTTGGGCTCAAATTTGACCGTGAATTTAATCTCCTGGGAAGCGCTATTACTCTGGCACTTCTCTTCATTGCCATTATGGCTCAACTTCTTCACAGTTAAGCAACCTCACTTCTATTACGCATAGCGCGAGCGCTAGCTTTTTCCTTGCGACTCAATCTACGACGCTGTCTTGGATCGAAAGCATCGCGGAGGCCATCTCCAATAAAGTTAATACATAGCGCAATCACAATAATGAATAGTCCTGGATACCAGAAGAGCCATGGCCTAGTTGTAAAGGCATCTTGATAGGTAGAGATCAAGAGACCAAGTGAAACATCAGGTGAGGTAACCCCAAAGCCCAGGTAGCTCAGAGCTGTTTCAAGCAGAATCGCACCCGACATCAAAAGAGTTACAGAGACAATAATTACACCGACAGCATTTGGCAGAATGTGTTTGAAGATAATACGTCTATTGCTCGCTCCTGCTACGCGCGAGGCATCAACGAATTCTCGCTCTCGAAGCGTTAAAAACTCGCCTCTAACCAATCGTGATAACCCTGTCCAGACAAAGAGTCCTAAGAGGAGTGCGAGAAAGGCTGCCCCTTTATTGCCATAGTGAAAACCAATCACCGAACCTATGATGATTACTGGAACCGTGATAATAAAATCAACTAGGCGCATCAAAATCGCATCTACCCAGCCGCGGTAATAGCCAGCAATTGAGCCAATTACTGTTCCAAGGGTTGCTGCAATTGCTCCAATGATGAACATGACCAAGAGCGAACGTTGAGCTCCGCGCATCACAAGTGCTAAATAATCTCTACCAATATCATCTTGGCCAAATGGATGGGGCCCAAGTGAGATGCCATCGCCATCTAGAAATGGCACCATATCAATCGATGGGCAGCCTAGGGATCCCCCGACACAATCATCACCGTAGCGAAGGTCAGGCATATCCTCAAAACCATACTTCCACCAACCAGGGATAATAAAAGGATCATCCTTATCGCCAATTCGCCAATCAAGTGATGTATAGACCACAGTGATTAAGGTGAATAAGACAACGACTGAAATCATCGCAGCTCTATGGCGGACGAATCTCCGTAGGACAATCTGACCCTGACTTAGCCCCTCGGTCTCTTTATTTAAAATGGCATTTTCATTGGCATCATTAACTATTTCAACGGTTTTTCTCTTTCGCGCCATTATTTACCAGCTCCTACTCGAATCCGAGGGTCTAAAACTGAATATAGAAGGTCAGCAATTAAATTAGCCAAGATTGCTAGGGTCGAGAGAAAGAGAATTACCCCCATCAATAGATTTAAATCAAATGAGTTAATCGCCTTATTAAAGAGCGTTCCCATTCCCTGCCAAGCAAAGACGCGCTCGGTGATAATGGCTCCACCGACAATTCCAGCGATATCACCGACCATAATCGTCGTTAGCGGAATCATGGTATTTCTAAAGGCGTGGCGCATTATCACGGTGCGCTCAGTTAACCCTTTAGCTCTTGCAGTTCTAATGTAATCCTGATTTAAAACATCAAGAAGAGTACCGCGCGAGAAACGGATATATCCAGCAAATGAAATCAGCGTTAGCGCCAGGGTTGGAAGAATTAAATGCATTGCAAAATCTAAGACCCTCACCCAAAATGAGACCTCAGAAAGCCAGATGGTGGATTGACCAATTGTTGCTACCGGGCGATAGTTAACATCATCGCTCTCCACATAAGGTCTCCAAGCCTGCATCATTCGATCTATTAGAATAAAAGTTCCAATCAAGACTGAAGTAATAACGCTAGTTCTAATAACCGGGCCACGATCTACGCGGGCAAATAGGAGAGCTCCAGATACCGAAACAATCAAAAGTGCGATAAACAAGAGCAGGATTCCCAGTCTTGGTCGATCCGAGCTCAATATTGGTTGGGCCGGGAAATACGAGATTGTTCCAACCACAGCCATCAAGAGCGAAGTTTTTAGAGCGTTGCGATCTGAGAGGCCAACTGAAAGATATGTAACTCCCACTGCGATTCCAATGCCAATAACAAAGATTGCAATAGGTCCAAGCCTTGGATATGAGAGCCATTCAGTAGCGCTAATAGCGCTTAAGAAAATTGAATTTGCCACAAATACGCCAGAGAAAATTAATACTACCTGCCTTCTCGAACCACTAATTATGGCTGCCCAGAAGAATCCGGTAACGATGCTAAAGCCAATAATCCAAGGGGGCGATATTTTTGCTGTCACTAAGAAGTCATTGAAGTCAATGGCCAAGTACTGCTTTAGAAGAACTGCTACCCAGAAGATTGGCAGCGAGAAAAGTAAGAATGCAAAGAATGTCATGCCATAATCAAAACGAGAGTATTGCCGAAGCGCCGAGGTGATACCTAGAGCGATTCCAAGAACAATCGCAACCAATGTTGCTACTGCAACTAAGCGAATTGTGGTAGGTATGGCGCCCAAAATCGCCTCAAGGACTGGCTCTTGCTCTCGAGTCAGACCAAAGTCAGCCCGTCCTACAAAAATTCCTAATACGCCGCGAAGCCAGATGAAATAGCGAAGCGGTGGCGGTAAATCTAGGCGGAGTTCACGAGTTAGGTTCAGTATTAACTGCTCTTTATTTGGTGCATCACTTAGCCGAAGTTCAGCAAGAGGATCTGTCGAGATAGCCGAGAGGTTATAGAGCAAGAAGCTTGAGCCAAAAAGAATTACTACGAGTGCGCCAAGACGGCGAAGAATGTATGCAAACACTTCTAGCCTCCCCTTCCGGACTTAGATCGCACTGCCTTACATACTTCAAGTGGCACTTGGATTTTAGCCAAGTGCCACTCGAATTACTGCTATTTACTCACCTATTTCAAAGCGAGTTGACTCAACTTAAGGCGTCAGCCTTACTTTGAGTACTTCCACTCCCAGTAATTCCAAACCAACTGTGGTGAAAGTGGGTTTGGCTTGACGTTCTGCAACTTCTTATTTACTGCAGTAACACCTGGGTGCTGGTAGATAGGAAGGGTTAGCGCATCAGCCATGATCTCTTTCTCAATGATCGTGTACTGAGCGAGCTTATCCTTCTCTGAAAGGAGGGATCCTCGTAGTTTCTTTACTGCATCATCGACTTTCTTGTTGTTGTAACCAAGAAGGTTGTTTCCGCAGTCAGAACAGAAGAGATCAGCATTTCCATCTTGAGTTATTGCTGACTTCACCCAAGCAAAGAACTCTGCATCCCAATCGCTTGAATCAAGCTGACTTGACCAAGCAACTACACCAGGAGCGTTGACATCAAAGCCAGCGCGAGCTAGTGAAGCCTTGATGATCTGTGCCTGGGCAGCGCGACGTGCATTTGATGGAGTTCCCCATAGGAGGTTGATCTTCACATCAGATGATGAGTGCTTGCGAACTAGAGCAAGAGCATCTGCTTCACGTTGTGATTGAGTTCCCTTGATGTACTTGGCAACTCCGTTGTTCTTCACCATATCGTCAAAACCAGGCTCACCTGGGAATAGAAGTAGTGAATCCATGCGCACAACGTTCTTGTTGATTGGCTTAATTAGCTTGTCCACGATTTCATCGCGTGGGAAAGCCATCAAGAATGCAGTTCTAAGATCCTTTGCCTTCTGGCTATCGCCAGCAAATGGACCTGTGTATGGCTCTGATACTCCATTTGCAGTTCCAACGCGTAGATCGATGTGCTCATAAACAGCTTGAGCTCCACCAATTACCGTAGCCGTTGGAATTTCGGAGAGAAGTCTGACTGAGTCAGCAGTTGGCTGGCCCTGATAAATATCAACTTCCTGGTTACGAAGAGCTTGTGCTGCCGCAGTTCCATCGCTGATGATGCGGAAGACAACGGTCTTTACACCATTGGTCTTTGGACCAGATGGGTTAGTGGTGTGTCTCTTGTTGAGAACCAGAGTTACTGCTTGTCCTGGGACAGCAGTCTTAAGAATGAAGGCTCCATTACCAACGAGAAGCAATGGGTTGGTTGAGCTATCAACCTTGTTAATGGTGTAAGCATTTGACCAGACGTCTCCAGCTGCCTTCATCAACTTGGTGTTATAGCTATAGAAGGCCTGTTCAAACTTTGCTTTTGCTGCAGAGTTTGCTGCTGCATTTTGTAGGCCAGTCTTTCCTTCAGCAAGATGAACTAGAGCATGGACAGGTGATGGACCTGGTCCATAAATCTGCCAATCTGGAATCTTTGCATCGTATTCAACAGTGACGCTCATCTTGTCAGCTGAGAGAGTTGGAAGACCAACATGGTGAGTGTCATAGGTTCCGCCGTAGCAGAGAGCATTAAATGCTGGAGCTACTTCGTTATCTGTTGGATCACCAAGTTTGGCAGTGAATGAATATGAACTTGAGCAAATAACGTGGCTCAGAAGAAGATCTACACCGGTAATTGGTGTTCCATCTGACCAGACTTTGCCCTTATTTACGGTGTACTGAACTTTAAATGGCTTCTGACTTACGATTTTATATGAACCAAAAATCTTGTTATCTACAAGCTTTGGTGAATTATCGTAGTAGTTGAAACCAAAGCCCTGCATATATGCAACTTCAGTGTTGAAGGTGAGGTTCATATTTACAACGCTTGGGTTCAAGCCGGTTAGCTGATTGCTGGTAACAAGTACCACAGTTGAACGAGTTGCAGAGTTCGCTGGTGAGAGCGTTGAAACTGCAAGACCCGCCGCAGCTGCAGTAGCGATAGCTACCTTTGCAATGCGTGTTAATTTCATTTCTTCTCCTAGTGATAGAAATTAAGGACTAGGTATGGAAAGTCGACTTCTCCCACACCGCCGTCCTTGGGGTGGCCATAGTCTGCCCGTTATAGGGCTCTTTATTCAATTAAAAAAGGTATCTATTTCGTTATATGAAACGGGCCTTTACAGGCTCAATTGCCCCTAATTTGAGCCTCGAGCCGCCTCGATCTTAGCTGTGGTCAGCCTTGGGGCTGCAAAAATAAATAGAGCCAGACCCAGAAAGGCCGAGAGAAAATAGGGGCTTCTAAGGGCAAATTCTCTATCTCCCAATAGCTCCATTAGATCGACTAAGGCTCCCCCAAGCAGCGTCCCTATTGGAATGCTGCCCCAAGCAAAGAAGCGATAGACGCTATTAACTCTTCCAAGAAGATGGCTAGGAATAATGCTCTGACGAAGTGAAACAGTTATGACATTCCAAAGAACTGAAAAGATTGTTGAAATAGCGGTTAGTAAATAGAAGAGATGCCAAGAGGAAGACAGCCCAATTATCAAAGCAATTATTGGGCCGCTTAGAAGAGTTAAATAAAGAGATGGACCACTTCCTAGCTTCTTTGAGATCTTTGGTCCAAGTATTCCCCCAAGACTTCCTCCAACTGCTCCTGCTGTTCCAAGGACTGCGAATATAAATAGTGATGTCTCTAGGATTTCTTGAGCAAATAAAATAAATACTGCAGCTGTCAAAGCTCCGATTGCATTTAATGCGCCAAGTATTAGCGCCATGGGTCTAAGTAGTTCATGGCTCCAGAGCCAAGTGAACCCCTCTTTAATTTCTGCTCTAAAATTTATCTTCTCAACTTTTTTCTCAGTATCAACTTTTTTTAGCGAAGGAATCAATGTGGCTATTAGAGCAGCTGAGATAAAGAAAGCGGCAGAGTCGATATAAAAGGGAAGAAAGATTGCAATTCCTAGTAGGAAGCTTCCAAGCGGAGGTCCTATAAAGCTATTGGTTACATATTCAACTGACCAGAGTTTGCCATTAGCGCTCTCTAGATTATTTTTTTCAACTACTGAGGGAAGAAGGGTTTGAGCGCTGTTATCACGGAGCACCTCGGCAAAGCCAAATAAAAGAGCGGTAACAATTAGTACTATATATAGAGTCCAATTAGTTTCAAGATCGGTAAGAGATGAAACCTCATTTAACTTAGGAAGGGAGTCTGACTCCAGGGTGACCACAATTGCGACAAGAAGCGCCAAGCACCCCCGAGCAATATCCATTGCGACAATGATTTTGCCGCGATTGAAACGGTCAGTTATTACCCCTGCTGGAAGGGTGAAGATCAACCAAGGAAGTCGTGAAGCCACTGCCACCAGGGCAATAAGAAATGGTGAGCGAGTAACCGCTGAAGCTAGCCAGGGATAAGCGATAGCTGCTATTCCATCTCCAAGATTACTAACCGCGTGAGCGGTGAATAGACGCCAATAATTCTTACCTAGCGCTACCTTTTCCTTGGCTTTAAACCTCACTTGAAAACCCTACCCCAGCTAATTGCCTTGGCTAATCGATGGTTGAATTGAGCGCTATGTCTTTCTCATTTGAAGTAATTAAAGAGATACCAGAAGAGCTTGGTAGAGCTGGAGTTATTTCAACCCCTCATGGCCAGATTGCAACCCCTGCCTTTATTCCCGTTGGAACTAAAGCAAGTGTTAAGTCCCTTACTCCTGAATCGTTAGATGATCTTGGCGCGCAAGCCGTTCTCGCAAATGCCTATCATTTATATCTCCAGCCTGGCTCTGAGACGCTAGATCAAGCCGGTGGTCTTGGAAGATTCATGAATTGGACTAAGCCAAGCTTTACAGATAGCGGCGGCTTTCAAGTTATGTCGCTGGGAGCAGGATTTAAAAAAGTTATTGATATGAGCCTTGGCTCACTTGACTCTGATGAAGCAATAGCAGATAGCAAAGAGCGCTTGGCTCATGTTGATGACGAAGGCGTTACTTTTAAATCTCATCTAGATGGCTCTATGCATCGCTTCACACCTGAGATCTCAATGCAAGTTCAACATCAAATTGGGGCCGATATTATTTTTGCCTTTGATGAGCTAACTACTCTTCATAACACTAGAAAATATCAAGAGCAATCTCTAGAGCGCACCAGGCTATGGGCGATTCGCTGCCTAGATGAACATAAGCGATTAACAGATCAGCGAAGTGAGAAGCCTTATCAAGCCCTCTTCGGAGTTCTGCAAGGCGCGCAGTATGAAGATTTGAGAAGAAAGGCAGCTAAAGATTTATCAGAGATGAGTTCATCTGGTATCTCATTTGATGGCTTTGGAATCGGAGGCGCTCTAGATAAAGCATCGCTAGGCCAAATTGTTTCTTGGATGAGCTCTGAGCTACCCAGAGATAAACCGCGCCATTTACTTGGAATTGGCGAGCCAGCAGATCTCTTTGCTGGGGTGGAAAATGGCGCCGATACCTTTGATTGCGTTGCTCCATCAAGGGAGGCAAGAACTAGCGCGGTTTATAGCGAAAATGGTCGCTTCAATGTCACATCTGCTACCTATAAAAAAGACTTCTCACCAATTGATAAAGCTTGCAGCTGCTATACCTGTAGCAACTTCACAAGGGCTTATCTAAACCATCTCTTTAGAGCTAAAGAGATGTTGGCTTCAACCCTTGCAACCATTCATAACTTGGCATTTACGGTAAGGCTAGTTGATCGAATGCGCCAGGCAATTCTTGATGGAAACTTTATAGAGTTTAAAACTGAGTTTCTCGCCAAGTATCAAGCAAAAGCCTTGGATTAATTAGAAGTTACTTCAGCCTCACGCTTTTTTACATAGGCAATTACTGGATAGGTAATTGGCAGGAGCGCTACCTCAACTAAAGTCTTATAGAGATAACCAACAACTAGGTAATTTAAGAACTCATCGAAACTTAATCGCCCTAGGGATGCAATCATGGTAAAGACGATTGTGTCTACTAACTCACCAACTGCAGTGGAGCCAATTAACCTAGCCCATAATTTCTTCTCATTGGTAATCTTCTTAATTCTCACTAAAGTCCATGAGTTTGCTAATTGGCCAAGAAGGAAAGCGGTAATACTTGCGATCACAATCTGAGGGACAAAGCCAAGAATTGATTCAAAGGCGCCTTGATTTGGCCAATCAGAGGCTGCAGGAGCAATTTGGACTAACCAGAAGGTAAGGCCAGCTAAAGCGCCAAGGCCAAAGCCGGTATAGATAACACGCCTTGCTGCCTTAAAACCATAAACCTCGGTAAGAATATCTCCCAAGATATAAACCAGAGGAAATAAGAAGGCTCCCCCATCGGTCTTTATGACGCCAAAGTCAATGAATTTTGTCGCCCCGATATTAGAGATCAATAAAAGCGCGCAGAAAATAGCTGCAATTATGGGATAGAGGCTGCGATGATATAGATTTTGCGCGTTCATGAGCCAATGCTATCTAATCTTTTTTAGCTGGCATCTGCGCTGAGAGGTCGCCAATTCGCTTGATGTGTTTATAGCTAAATAGCGCAATTAAAGTAGCGATGGAGCCTCCAATAAGAAATGGAAGGCGAAGGCCGCCTCTTGCTATTAATCCCCCCAAAAGAGCGCCAATGGGCATTAGCCCCCAGACAATTGTTCGCCTTGCGCCATGGATACGTCCATAGAGCTCTGGTGGAATTAGTGATTGATAGAGAGACATCAACAAGATATTCCAAACCGAGATGGTAAAGCCGATTAGAACGCTTACCGCAACAAAGAAGTAAGCATTTGGAGAGAGGCCAATGAAAATTACTAGGAAAGAGGCAAAGAAGACATTTATCGCAAGCGCCCGGCCGCGACCAAGATATTTTGAGGCCATTGGCGCAGCAATTGATCCAATGAGCGCTCCAACTCCCCCAATTGCCAAAACGACTCCAAAGAGCGCTGGGGGGACATTTAGCTCTTTTAAAATAAATAGTGGCGCAATTGCATTTGAGAGTGAGTAGAAAAATCCAAGCAAAGTTGTAATAACTACGATGCTAAATATCTGCTTATCTTGATAGAGATAATTAAGAGCAAACTTTATATCTCCCTTAAGTCCGAGTCTCTCCTGCTCAATCTCGCCTTTCTTTCTTGCATTTATCTCATTTTCAAAAGGAAAGAGAAGGATTAAAAGCCCTGCCAAAATAAATCCAGTAGTTGAGAAGTAAAAAGGAAGCGCAATAGAGATGGCATAAATCAGGCCACCAAGTGGCGCTCCTGCGAATTGGGAGACAATTACCTCTGAAATCTGGAGCCTAGAATTACCCCGCTCATAATTAGATTTATCAAGAATTTGAGGCAACACCGCCTGTGAGGTGGTATCAACTAGGACTTCGCAGATTCCAAAGAGGAATACTGAGATTAATAGCAGCCAGATATTGATAAAACCTTGAGAGACAGCAAAAGCGATAAAGAGAGCGATTACAGCTCTTAAACCATTTCCTAAAATCAGCGCCTTGCGCCGATCAAATCGATCAACCATTGCTCCGATAGGAATAGCAAAAAATAGCCAGGGCAATAATCCAAGGGCAGTTAACGCTCCAATTAAGAGCGGATCTTGGGTTAGTGAAACTGCAAGAAGTGGGGCGGCAAGACGGAGAACTCCATCAACTAGATTGGTTATAAGGCTGGCAGACCAGATTCGAGTGAAATCATGTCCGAGCGGAAGACTCTGGCTCATATGCTCGAGTTTAGACTACCGAGTTAGTAATTGCCACATTCTCTCTATCTCTGCGCTCTGTGACTCCACAATATTCTTACCCAATAGCGCTGCTTCTTCATTTCCTGAATCAATAACCATATCTGCCATTTGGATTGCTCCTTGATGATGCTTAATCATTCCTTCAAGAAATAGGCGATTAAATTCTGCTCCACTAGCATCTTTCAATTGTGCCATCTCATCATCTGTAAGCATTCCTTCATCCATCATATGACCGGCATGTGATCCCATCTTTGATGAACCCCAACTCTTCATCTGATCAATCTCAGGGTCTTGCGCTGCTTTTATCTCACTTGCTAAAGCAAGAATTTCAGGATCGGTTGAATTTAAAAGCGCCAATTCTGACATCTGGATTGCTTGCTCATGGTGCGGAATCATCATTGCGGCAAAAATTTGGTCATCGGCGCTAAAGGAATTATTTGATTTATCGCCTGAGGCACAGCCAGCTAGCAGGGCAGCAAGAATAAAGAGGACAAGTTTTCGCATAAGGAAACTGTAGAATAAATCCATGATTCCTGCAGGGCTAAAAATTGAGTCTGCAACCCTTGAGGATGCAAAAGAATTTGCGGAAATAATGAGTTTGGTAGATCAATTCTTCACTCCAGGGGCAGAGCCCGTTGGCGAAGCTGAAGCTGAGGAGATTCTCAACGGTTATATCGACTCAGTTGAGGCGCGTAAAGTAATAGATAGCGAAAGTGGTAAACCCCTGTGCTTCATCACCGTTCATCCCGATAACTCTCGAAAGAGAATCTATGGCGACACCTGGCAAAGGCCTGGCGCAAATCTCGAAAGTACAAGCCTTGAGATCTCACTAGAGATTGCTCAAGGGATAAGTAGAGAATTTGATCTCTGGATTGGAACCAATTCCAAAGATTTGGGTTATATCCAGGCCTTAACTAATCGAGGATTTAACTCACTTCGCACCTATCACGGCCTAAAGGCAGAGATCACGAGTCACTCCTATCCTCACCTTGAAGGCGGCTTAGAGATGCGATTGATAAGAGAAGATGAAAAGAAGATTTGGTGGGCTACTCATCAAGACTCATTTAGTAAACACTTCGGCTTTCTGCCACGCCCCTTTGAGGAGTGGAAGGCAATGATCGATAAGGCAGTTGGAATTGATCTAAATGCTCGCTGGGTCCTCTATCTCGAGGGGCAAGCCGTTGGCTTTATCGAATGCACTGATATTAAAAAAGATATTGGCGCAGGATATGTGGATGGTATTGGTGTCATACAGAGCCAACAAGGCAAAGGTTATGGAGAGTTAATGCTGCGCTGGGCCTTTGCCTACTACTCATCCATTGGTCGCAAATCACTTGAGCTAAATGTTGATACTGGTAATGAATCTGGAGCGCTTAGGCTCTATGAAAATCTTGGATTTAAAGAAAAGAGCTCTTGGCAACACTTTGAAAATAAAACTTGGGCCAATCCTTAACGACTGGCTGCTACTGCTTGCTCCAGATGAGCTTTAATGTGTTTGGACATATAGGCAAGGTAATCAATTAATTTAATTGACTCACCATTTGCCTTTACCCCTAAGCGCTCTAACTTATCGGCAGGAAGACTAGTAAGCAGATCAAGATTATTTCGACGAAGGGCTGCAAAAGTATCAACGCTAGTTTTTGCATCTCGATCTTTCTTGATAGCTGCAAAGGCGTCTTCATCCCAAGCTGAGAACTGGTAGTTATCGCTAGTTAGAATCATTCGCACGCGAAGCGAAAGTGAAATCTCGGTATCGCAGATGTGAGCTAGGCACTGCGACGCGCTCCAGCCACCATCACTTGGCACATTATCAAGTCTTGATGAGAATGCGCTATAGAATTCTTCAACTCTTGCAACATCATCTAGATAAGAAGCGAAGACCTCTTTAGACATTTTTTACTCCTAATCTAGATCGCGACGCAGTGTTGTTCTCATCGCGATGAGTGAAAATAGCGCGGCATAGCCCAAGAGTACAAGGGTTGCTGGCCCCGGAGTTAAGTAATTTTCAATGCTGAAATTAAAGTCATTTTCGCCAAAATCAACATCAACTAGACCTGTGATGGCCCCGGCTGGAAGATATTTTCCAATGGATTCCACAAATGCCACAACCAAGCCTTCGACAATTAAAGTCCAGATAACTGCCCCTGTTACAGCTGCGATCTGATTCTTTACTAAAGCGCCAAGTCCCACCCCAACAATTCCCAGGACTAACCCTGAGATAGCTGAGGCTCTAAAGACTTTAAAAAGCAGCTCTGCTGGCACTGGAGCGTGAGGTTCAAAGAAGGTTAGTGCGATAAATCCTGAAGTTATTGCAAAAATGAATGAGAAGAGCTGAATCACCAGACCAGCAAGGCTTGCCGCAATCAACTTTGCAACTAGTACGGTACTTCGCTTTGGAGTTACTAGAAAAGTTCCAACTGCTGTGCCATGGCGATATTCATTAGTCATAATCAAAATTCCAAGAATCAAAGCAAATAGATATCCACCAGCAGCATTGGCAAAGACAGCATTGATTCCCTCCGGAGTCTCAGTTCCTGAGAAAGCGCCTCTTCCTGGCCCGTTATCTGAATTGAGAACCAAGATAGGGGCTACTGTTCCAAGTGCTGCAAATAACCCGCTCCAAATAAGTAAAAGCCAATTAGCTCTTAAGTAAATTAACTTACGAAGCTCTGAATTTAGTAAGGCGCTCATGCGCTCTTCCTTAAAGTTAACTCTAGGAACGCTTCCTCTAGCGATCCTCCTTTACAGATCTCTTTTATAGTTCCCTGTGCTACCAAAACTCCCTTATTAATGATTAGAACATCGCTGACAGTATTTTGCATTTCAGCTAATTGATGCGATGAAACCAGGATTGTTCTTCCCTCGCCTGCTAATTTCTGGAGAAACTCGCGGAGCCAAACAATCCCAAGTGGATCAAGGCCATTTGCTGGTTCATCAAGAATTAGAATCTCAGGATCTCCAAGCATTGCGATTGCAAGAGAGAGTCGCTGCTTCATGCCGAGTGAAAATCCCTTAGTTCTCTTATTTGCAGCACTTGCTAGATCAACTAGTTCTAATACCTCATCAATACGCGAGAAGTTGATATCTGATGCGCTTGCCATAATTTTCAAGTTCTGCTTTGCAGTCAGCCCTGGATGAAAGCCTCTGCTATCTAAAACTGCTCCCACCTTATGAATTGGTTCTTGTAGTTGGCTATATGAGCCGCCATTAATCTCAGCGCTTCCCCCAGTTGGATTAACTAAACCTAGAAGGCAGCGCAGCGCGGTGCTCTTTCCCGCTCCATTAGGTCCTAAAAAGCCGGTAACCCGGCCCGAATGAACTTGGGCTGAGAAGTTAGATACCGCTAAAACGTCCTTGTAGCGCTTACTAAGATCTTTAAATTCAATTTTTACACTAGACATATGGCAGAGCCTATACCCTTAACTTTATGAACCAGAGCACAAATCGCTCCCCTGTGTATGCAGGAGGCGGCATCGTTGCTGCAAGTCAACCACTTGCAGTCTCTGCTGGTATCGAGATCCTTACTAAAGGTGGATCAGCAGGTGATGCTGCAATTGCAACGAGTGCGGTCCTAGCAGTTGTTGAACCAGGCGCATCTCATCTTGGCGGAGATGCATTTGTTATTTCTCATGACGCAGCAAGAAAGAAGAATTTAGCATTTAATGGAAGTGGCGAGGCTCCCCATAGCGCTAGCGCCGATCAATTCAAAGATGAAATCAATCACCATGGATATAGAAGCGCCACTGTTCCTGGCCTTGTCTCAACTTGGTTTGAGATACATAATGAGTTTGGCCTTTTATCGATGGATCAAATTTTGGCCCCAGCTATTGATTATGCAAGAAATGGCTTTGCTGCCAATACTGGATTTGTTAAGCGAATTGCAGGGCATCTTAAGATGTTTCCAGAAACTAAAGTTTTTCAAAGCCTCGGTCTTGATACCAACCTAAAAATCGGTGATGTAGTAATCCAAAGTAACTTAGCAGATTCCCTAGAAGCTATTGCCGAGCAGGGGCAAGAGGCCTTCTATCAAGGAGAGATCGCCAGAAAATTAGTTGAAGCTAGCGATGGTTGGTTTAGCCTTAGAGATCTGGCAGAGCATAGAACTCGAGTTCTACCGCCATTGAGCGTCAAATACCGCGATTACATGATTCACGGCCAGCCCCCACCAAGTCAGGGAATGATTCTGCTGGAGGAGTTATTAATTGCAGAAGGTTTTGATCTAGCAAATATCAGCGCGGCAGATCGAATTCACTTAATGGTTGAGGCGAAAAAGATTGCCTTTGCAGATCGCTATTTACTTCTTGGCGATCCAGAACATATCGATATAAACCTTGATGAGCTCTTCTCAGCTGCAAGTATCAATAAGAGGCGAAGCCAGATAGATCTAGCCAAAGCAAATTTGAAAGAGCCTTCAATATCTAGCGAGGGAAGTGATACCACCTATTTTCTGGTTGCAGATCGAGATGGCAATGCTCTCTCTTGGATTCAAAGCGTTTTTCATGGCTTTGGGGCTTCCTGGGTAATTCCTGGAACTGGCATCCTGCTTAATAATCGCTTAACTGGATTCTCACTTGATCCAAAGTCACCAAACTTTATTGCCCCTGGAAAGCGCCCCGCTCACACTCTCAATGCATGGTCTGCAACAAAAGCTGATGGCTCACTTGCCTTTATGGGAGGAACCCCTGGGGCAAATATTCAAGTGCAGAGTAATTTCCAATTAATTGTCAATGCCATTGATCTAAAGATGAATCCGCAAGAAAATGCTGAAGCTCCTCGCTGGCAACATTTAAATAAGCCTGGCGGATCATCTCTTGATGAGAAATATGAGGGGGTATTGCAAGTTGAAAACAGAATTGGACAAGAGATTCAACAATCCCTGAAAGAAAAGGGGCATAGCGTTGAGCAGCTATCTGCCTATGGCCATGGCTCTGCTGTGCAACTGTTGGAAGTCCTGCCAAATGGAACCTATATCGCAGGCTCTGATCCAAGGTGCGAGGGTCACGCAGCAGGAATCTAGGCCTTCTCTATACTTATCTCTATGAAATTATTTAATGGCGATGATCTAGGTGGACCATTTGATCTAATTGCTGGACTTCCACTTCATCCTCTAGCATCACATGCGCCGGTAGTTTTAGTTCCACTAGTGGCCTTTGCTGCTCTTGCTATGTCTTATTGGCCAAGTTTTTCAAGGAAATATGGTCTACCAGTTCTAGTTCTTGCAGTAGTTTCACAACTCTCTTTATTTCTTGCCAAAGCAAGCGGAGAGTCTTTTCAAGAGCGGCTCAACAAGGAAGTTGAACGGCATGAGAGCTATGGCGAAATTGCGCCATTTACATTTATTCCATTATTAATTCTGCTATTTATTCGATATCGAATGGATAAAACTGGCGCTGGTATCGGCTCGCCTCTTGTAAGAAGGTTGGTTTCAATTCTTCTAGCCCTTGCTGCAATCTTGGCTCTGGTCTATATCTTCTTAACTGGCCACTCAGGAGCAGAATCGGTCTGGGGCTGGCTAGCTAAAAATTAAATCTTTGAGCGCTTTATAGTTTTAAAGATAAGCAAGCTAATCAGAGCACTGACCACAGATCCCATAATCACTGAAAAGATTGCAAGATTCACAATCTCGGGGCTATCAAAAGCCAAGCGAGCAATAAATATTGCAACGGTAAATCCAATTCCTGCGGCGCTTCCTGTGGCAATTAGATCTAGATTTTTTGCACCTTGTGGGTATTCGGCAATCTTTATTTTTCTTGCCGCCATGGTTGCAAGGAGCACGCCTAGCGGTTTGCCAATTACTAAACCGAGGAAGATTCCCCAAGCAATAACTGAGTTAAGCGCGCTGTTAATTGACTGGCTTGAAATCTCGACTCCAGTATTTGCAAAAGCAAAAATTGGCACGATTACATAGCTACTAATCGGATGAAATTTATGCTCTAAGTATTCAATAACCGATACGGATCCATCTTCACCATCAATTAGATTTGATTTGGTCCGTGCAATATTCGGGGTGAGCAAACCCAAAATAACTCCAGCAATTGTTGGATGTATCCCGAATCTGTATGCGCAATACCAGAGTGATAAAGCTAGTGGCAGATAGACCAATACAGATTGACTTCCAAGCTTTCTAAATCCCAAGATGGCAAAAATCGTAAGAAGTCCTGCAAGGCCCCAGGAGAGGTTAACTCCAGTTGAGTAAACCAGGGCAATAATTAATATCGCGCCAATATCATCAATAACAGCTAGCGCTAGTAAAAATGATCGAAGCGAGGCAATTGCGCTACTTCCAACCAAGGCAAGAAGTCCAACGGCAAGTGCAATATCGGTTGCCACCGGAACTGCCCAACCATTTGGTTCCACTCCCCCGGCAATTGCTAGATAAATAATGGCTGGAAGGCTCATTCCGCCAATTGCTGCAAATAATGGAGCTGCTGCTGCTTTAAAAGATGCAAGATGGCCTGAAGTTAACTCTCGTTTAATCTCTAGGCCAACGACGAAGAAAAAGAGGCTCATAAGAAAATAGTTGATGCTCTTTAATATTGTGAATTCTAATTCCAGACTCGATGGTCCTATTTGAAATTTAAGATCTAGAAAAGCAAAATAGTTATCTGCAAGGCCAGAGTTTGCCGCAAGTAAGCCCAGGGCTGAAGCGATAAGAATTAGAGTGCCGCTAGATGACTCTCTATGAAGAAAGTCTCTCAAAGGGGCAATCACGCGATTCATAATCTAAAAGGTATCACCTTGCGCTAGCACTGCTTGCCGCTCTATCAGCGCTTAATATCTCCTTGACCATAGGAACGACCTGAGTGGCATAAAGCTCAATTGAATTCATCAATTTTGAGTGCGCCATAGGCCCATTTGAATACTTGAAATCAAATCGCTCTGCGCCAATAGATTTCATTGCATAGGCAATCTTTCTTGCCACCTGCTCTGGCGTTCCTACATAGAAGGAGCCATATTTAACTTCATTGATGAAATGTTCTTTTGTGACCTGCCCCCAGCCGCGTTCTCTGCCAATACGTCCAAACATCACTTGGTAATGTGGCCATAGTTCCTCGATTGCAATCTCTTGTGAGGCAGCAATATGACCAGGTGAGTGAATAGAAATTGGGCGAATTGGATGTCCAAATTCATTCATTGAGCTTCGATAAAGATCTGCAAATGGAGCAAAGCGGGCAGGATCACCGCCAATGATGGCAATTGCTAATTTGGCATTAAGCCTTGCAGCTCTTACAACTGACTCAGGAGTTCCACCAACACCAACTCTAAGTGGAATGCTGCCGCGCTCAGTCTTTGGATAAATCTCCTGATTAACTAGCGGTGCTCGCATAGTTCCTGACCAGGTCACTGCATTCTCTTTTAAAATCTCAACTAGTAGCTCAAGTTTTTCCTCAAATAGCGCGCCGTAATCAGATAGTTCATAGCCAAAGAGTGGAAATGATTCGATAAATGATCCTCGCCCTGCAGTAATTTCTGCTCTTCCATTTGAGAGCGCATCAATTGTGGCAAATCTTTGATAGACCCGAACTGGATCATCACTTGATAAAACCGTAACCCCTGTGCCAAGTGTTATCTGCTTTGTTCTAGTAGCAATTCCGGCCAGAACAGTATCTGGCGAAGATATTGCAAAATCATCTCTGTGATGCTCGCCAATGCTGAAATGATCTAGGCCTAATTGATCTGCCAGAACGGCCTGCTCAACCACATTTCTAATCGTGGCTGCTGCAGAGATAGGCGCTCCAGAATCATCGTTTTGAGTATCACCGAAGGTATCGAGGCCAAATTTCAAATTATCTAAATCCATAGAGCAAAATCTATCAGGGTCAATACAATTGCGCGCATCATGGAGCGCATCCTCTATATTGGCTTTGATCAATTACATGCCAGATACGGTGTCTTAAAGAGCGCTGATGCCAAAAAGGATGTAATTGCGCTGATTCAAAGTGAGCCAATGACTACCGGTAAGAATTGGCATCCTGAGCGGCTCTATTTCTTAATCTCAAGTGCTAGACACTTTGCACAAGAGCTAGGAGAAAAAGGATTTAAAGTCGAATATATAAAAGCAAGTAGCACAACTGCAGGTCTTGATGAGCTTTCAAAGAAATACAAGAATGTAAAGATTTTTGCAGCAGAGCCCTCATCACATCGCCTCTATCAATCTCTAGGTGAATATGGCGTAAGTTTTGTTGAGAACGACTTCTTTCTCACTTCTCGTTCACTCTTTGCTAAATGGGCCGATGAACAGAAGAGCTTCTTGATGGAGAACTTCTATCGCAAACAGAGAGTTCGTCTAAATGTCTTGATGGATAAAGCAAAGCCGCTAGGTGGGGCATGGAACTTTGATAAGGAAAATCGCCTCCCGCCGCCAAAGAATTACACTTGGCCCAAATATCTAACCCACTCCCCAGATCAAATAGATCTAGAGGTTGCTAAGGAGCTAGGACATAACCCATCTACTAATTGGGCCACAACAAGAGCTGGAGCACTTAAACAGCTTGATAACTTTCTAAAAAATCATTTCGCAAACTTTGGTCCCTACGAAGATGCCATCACCGATGAGAACTGGGCGCTACATCACTCACTGCTTAGCCCTTACTTAAATAACGGTCTACTCCACCCCGAGGAAGTTATTAAGGCAGCGCTTAAAAGATTTGAAAAGGGAGATATTCCAATTGCCTCCGCAGAGGCCTTTATCAGGCAGATCATCGGCTGGCGCGAGTATGTCAATGGAATGTATTGGTATTTAGGAAGCGAGTATCGCCAAAAAAATGGTTTGCAGGCAAAGCGAGAGCTGCCGCAATTATTTAGTGATCCAAGTAAAACCAATATGAACTGCATGAAAAACACGATTACCGATATCAATAATCGCGCCTGGGTTCATCACATTCCACGCTTAATGATCTTAAGTAACTTCGCACTTATCGCTGGAATTAATCCCCAGCAATTTCTCCAATGGATGAGAGAGGTTTTCATTGATGCTAACGATTGGGTGATGGTTCCAAATGTAATTGGTATGGGAGTTCATGCCGATGGTGGAATTATGATGACAAAGCCCTACGCGGCAGGGGGCGCCTATATTTCAAGAATGAGCACACACTGCAAAGGTTGTTTCTTTGATCCAAAGAAGCGCACAGGCGATGATGCCTGCCCATTTACAACGCTCTATTGGGACTTTCTAGATCGACATCGCCAGCAGTTTCAAGGAAATCACCGGATTGCCCAACAACTATTTGGTCTCGATCGACTTAAAGATTTAGATGATGTTAGATCAAGAGCAAAGGATGTGCTTAAGAAACTAGATCAAGGAAAACTTTAACGAGGGCAGCTGCAGATCTGCTCTTTACTGATTCCGGCAAGAGCTTCGGCGATATGCTCTCCGCAGCCTTCCCAAGTCCACTTGCCACAAGAGCGACATTTAACTGCGCTACACATAAAAAGAGTTCCTCTCCGTAATTAGCTTTAAATATAGGGACATAGTCTATTTGGACTTATCCATTGCTAATCTCATAGCTCCAAAGATCTAGATCATCAAGATTTACCGGTTTAAACCCCTTGGCCTCAAGGGCGCTAGCAATTTGTGCTCGATGCTCAGTTGCATGGTGGATGCTTTGGGAGAGAATCGTGGAGCGCCATCTTTTAACAAGGTTTCCTGAATAATTCTTAAATTCAAGTAGCTCATCATCTAGCTTTGCAGACTCAAGAAGAGCAGCATCGATAGCTGCGGCCTGCTTGGCAAGTACTTCCAAATCAGCATTTTTCTCTATCTCTTGAATTGCCTCTCCAGGGACCTCAGGGCGTTTGCCGGTTATGCGAAATGCATATGCATCTGCTGAATCAACGATGTGATGAGTAATCTCAGCGACAAACCACTCAGGATTTGTGGCATAAGATTTCAGAGCAGCTTCAGGAAGGGTCGCTAGATGCTTAATTGTTAATTGATTAGCCCAAGCCATATGTTTCAATAAGCGCTCTAAACCGATACTCATGAAATCTATCCTCTCCTAAACTTTGGTAAGAATGCTGGAATTGATTTTTGAAACTCGATACTTTCAGGAAATTTCTCTCTTAAGATCTGATCTTCATATCTAGCTTTATAGAGCAACAAGGCTGTTAACAAGAAGGCGGTAATCAAAACGCCCCCATTCTGCTTCCAGAGATAAGCAGCGAGCGTGAGAAGAAATAGCGCAGAATAAATCGGATGTCTTAGATAAGAGTAGATACCGCTCGTTACAAGTTCTGCCCCCTCTTTACTCTCCGGAAGTGGAGTCAGGGCGCTACCTAGATCCTTAAAGCTTTTAAATAAGATAAATACTGCCAAGAGAGCAAGAATAATTGCTATCGATATCTCTAGCCTTGAAGCGCTATTGGATGATTCAGAGAGCGCAAGGGATGCAAGGAGAAGAAATTGCATTGCTACTAGCAATTTGCCCTTCATGGTAAAAGTCTAACTAACCGAGAGAGTTATCTCGCTCTCTTAGCTCTTGGCACACTTCTCTTGCTTCGAGTCTGATCATTTCCAACTCTCTTGCGCTTTCGACCGCCCTTTGGCCTTGGCCCTGCGCCTCGCTCTGGAGCTTTTGATACGACCTTTTCTTTAGCCTCTGGAGTTGGAACTCCGCTTGGAGTTCTTGCCCCAGCAATCTTTACCAACTTCTCATCCATTGGAGTAACAGCCATAACCCAAGTTTCAACTCCAGCCCTTAGAGCTATTCCAGCCATAGTTCTCTGTTCTTGATGGGTGGCAAGTGAGATTACTTTTCCAGATTCTCCAGCTCTAGCAGTTCGACCAGATCTATGTAGATAATCTTTGTGATCTGCAGGAAGATCAACATGAACCACCAAATCAATGCCGTCAACATGGATTCCTCGAGCAGCAACATCAGTTGCAATCAAGACTGCGCTCTCTGAATCTTTAAATCTTGCAAGAGTTCTAGTTCTAACTGCCTGTGATTTTCCGCCATGGAGAGTTCCGACTTTAACGCCAACTTGGGCAAGATTTGAGGCTAACTTATCAGCGCCTCTCTTAGTTCTAACAAATAGCAGAGTCTTTCCCTCTCTAGCTGCGATCTGATTGATGATATTTGATTTATCACCCTGGCGATAGACAAAGACATAATGCTCAGCTTTATCTTTTGTTCCTTCAATTTCTTTGATGGAGTGAGATCTAGGCTCTTTTAGATATTGCTTCACTAAACCATCAACGCCTCTATCAAGGGTTGCGGAGAAGAGAAGGCGCTGTCCACCTTTTTTAGTCTGATTTAAAATCTCTTTAACAGCAGGAAGAAAGCCCATATCAGCCATCTGATCTGCCTCATCTAAAACAGTGATCTCAAGGTGATCAAAGCGAATATCTTTTCTATCAAGTAGATCTATTAAACGACCTGGAGTTGCAACAACGATAGAGATAGATTTCTTCAAAGCATTAACCTGTTTGCCATATGGCATTCCGCCAGCAATAACTACGCATTCATGGCCAACTGATCTTGCAAGAGGGCGAAGAACCTCATCTATCTGTTGAGCTAGCTCTCTAGTTGGAGCAAGGACAAGTGCTAGCGGTTGATGAGCCTTTGCTCTCTGCCCATAAATGTTATGAAGCAGAGCTAGACCGAAGGCTAAGGTTTTTCCAGAGCCAGTCTGGCCTCGGCCCAATATGTCATGGCCAGCGATCGCATCAGGAATGGTTGCTGCTTGAATAGGAAAAGGGTTAGTTATTCCTTGCTGATCAAGGGCTTTTATCAGGGCAGGGTTTAGCCCAAGGGACTTAAAGGTAATCTCTTTTGTTGCAGGTTTAACGGACATAAAAAATACAGACCAATCATCTAGACATGTATGTCTCTAGTGACTTGTCGTATTAACGAGAAGATAAGACCTACATATAAGCCGGCGCTAGGCCTGACTTTGAGTTTTCTCGACGCAAGACGCGATGAGATAGGAGCTAAGAGTATCTCAAGGCCTCACTTTTTATCTAATCTAGCCCTATGGAAGATCTAGCAAGGGGCGAGGTAGCAGCCAGAGGTCCAATTCTGCGCCTCAGCTGCAAACTCCTTGATTACAAGAGAGCTCTAGAAGATTCTGATTTATCTAAGCTTGAACTGAAAAGCTTTATAAGAAATAGAGATGAATCAAGATTCTTAGATTTGAATAATAAAATCTTTATCGGCCATCCTGACCAGAGCGATTGGGATATCTCAAAACTTCTTTCTAAAATGGGCGAGGTCTGGTTCCGCCCAGATCGTCTAATATTTATGAAAAAAGATGGGAGAGATTTAGGATTCTTCTGGCTAAAAGAACATCAATTAATTGGAAGGAAAGTTTGCGAGATATATGTAATTGGAATCATCCCTAGTCTGCAAGGCCAGGGGCTAGGAAAGAAAATACTTGCCCTTGCCCTAAAGCAGATTATCTCGGATGGATTTAGTGAAGCTTGGGTCTATACCGATGAATCAAATGAGCGAGCTTTAAAGCTCTATCGAAGCTTTGGTTTTGAAATTGATTTAGTCACTGAGCTCTGACAGCTGGCGCATACTCCAAATACTTCTAAGTTATGGCTGACATCTTGATAGCCATGTTTCTTTGCAATTTTGCTAGTAACAACTTCTACCGCCTCGAGATCAAATTCCTGAGTGGCTCCGCATATTCGGCAGATTAAATGATGGTGATGGCCGCTATCTTGCCCACACCTTCGATAGAGCCGTTCGCCGCTAGGACTAATTAAGGCATCTACTTTGCCCTCCTGGCTTAATCTCTCAAGACGGCGATAGATAGTGGCAAGACCGATTGAACTTCCCTGCTCGTTTAATATCTTATGAATCTGTTGGGCGCTTAAGAATTGCTCTAGCTCATTTATTACTTCAATCAGACGGGATTCACGACTACTCTTGCGGCGAAGAGCTATAGGTGGTGAAACTCGTTTCATACTGGCATTATCGCAACATTGAGCTAAATCCGCGAGGCAGTAGGCTTAAAAGTAGGAAAGATTTGTAAGTAGTAAAGGAGCGGTGATATCTCAACTCTAGAACTTGGGCTACTACTGGCTCTGCTATCTGCTTCTGCAACACTTCTGGGCTGGATATTGATTGCCTTGAAAAAGAATCCTTCAGAGCGCTTCATCGCTATCACGTTATTACTAGTTGCTGGAGCGATGCTGACAGTGAGCGCTCTCCAGTTGATTCCATCAGCTCTTGATAGCGGTCTAAATCTTATGCAGGTATTACTGGTCACCTGCCTTGGTTTCGCTCTAGTTGTTGCCCTATCTAGCGTTAAGTTTAATAATGATGCATCTAAGGTTAAAAACCCTGCGCTTCTTATAACTATTGCCTTATCTCTTCACAATCTTCCAGAGGGAGCAGCTCCGATTGGCGCAACTTTGGTTGATATTGAGACTGGACTTACTACTTCACTTGTCCTAGCGCTGCATAACATTCCTGAAGGAATTGCAATTAGCGCAACAGCTCTACTTGCTGGCTATAGCCGCAAGATAGCTCTGCTTTTAACCCTTGCTGCCACCCTGGCTGAAGCGCTAGGAGCCTTTGCTGTTTATATGAGCGGTTCTCTGCTTCTAGATGATCGCTCAGTTGGATTACTACTAAGCCTTGTTGCAGGAATTATGATTGCAATATGTGCCAAAGAGTTAATTCCCTATTCACTTAAAACACTGGGTAGCAGAAGAAATTAAAAAGATGATTAAGCCTGTAAGAAGCCCGCTAGCGCTAATACTTCTGATATCACTCTCCATCCAACCAAGCTATGCAAATGAGCTACTTATCTGGGATAAATTGAGTGCCAGCTCTGCAAAAGGATATGTATTGCTCCTTAGGCATAGCCTTGCACCGGGCGTTGGAGATCCAGAAAACTTTAAATTGGGTGATTGCTCAACCCAGAGAAACCTCTCCCAAGAGGGGCGAGATGATGCAGCAGAAATCGGGGCTTGGATTAAGCGGCAGAATGTGAAAATCCATCGAGTTGAAAGTAGTAGATGGTGCCGAGCTAGACAGACCGCCAAGTTACTCGATATCGGTAAGGTCAAACTCAATAAGAATCTAGACTCGCTATTTAGAGAAAGTAATCTAGAGAGCCATCCTCAAACCCTTAAGACTAAGGAGCAGATCCTTAACCATCGCGATAAGAGCGGGCTCCTGGTTTTAGTTGGCCACTATGTCAATATTGCAGCTCTGGTCGGAGTTGGCGTTGATTCAGGCGAGGGGGTAATTGTTAAGGCTAATAAAAATAGCGTGATAAAAGTCCTTGGAGCTACGCCAAACCTTGGCAACTGAGGCGACCGACTTAATTGAAATAGACCGAAGAAGAGTCGCCCTATAAGCCGGAATTGGGCCATCTTTTTTTGCGATAAGTTTTCAAGCCCCGCTATTTTTTTCCTCTGTTGGTTGTCTTATATTTTTTCCCTTGATCATCGTAAGTAACCCATTCTCC